>Ga0209284_10001329_pt1 | contig 38166 bp, 27 predicted proteins | sample FRY03_FD_187211 | JGI IMG/M metagenome (GOLD analysis project Ga0209284, IMG submission 187211) | Freshwater microbial communities from Lake Fryxell liftoff mats and glacier meltwater in Antarctica - FRY-03 (SPAdes) (version 2) | ecosystem: Environmental > Aquatic > Freshwater > Ice > Glacier... | reverse complement strand
CGTTGTGCTTCATTATCATAAACCGCTAACCAATGATAAAACTCTTTAGAAAAATTCGTCAAAAAATGATAACTGAAAATAAATTTACCAAATACATACTTTATGCAATTGGTGAAATTGTTCTTGTTGTGATTGGGATTTTAATTGCATTAGCAATAAATAATAATAACGGAGAGCGTAAAACTAGAACAAAGGAACTTAACTATTTATCAGGTATTAAATCTGATTTAAATCTTAACTTAATTGAGCTCAAAACTTTTATAACAACCAGGGAAATATCAGTTAGATCAGCTGAAACTGTTCTTGATTTTTTTAATAATAAAAAAGAAGTCGTTCTAGATGAATTTAATTTGAATAGTTTAAATGTCCAGATTTGGTATCCTTTCAAAAAGAATGATAATACTTATCAAGAATTAATAAACTCTGGAAACCTTGCCATTATATCTAATGATTCAATAAAAGATATACTCATAAATTCACAATTGGGGTACAAGCAAATAGCCTTTCTGGAAACTCATATGCAATATGATTTTGAAAATTATATTTACCCTATATATTTCACTACCACAGACCTTGAATCAGATATTACCAACTATACTTTCCAAGTATCAAATGGAACTGATGGAGTAAGAACAGAACTCTCGAAAGAAAAGATTGAATTATTATTAAAAAACCAAACATTTAAAAATGGCTTTGTACTCTCCATCTTTAATAATAAAAATCTTATTATTGAATATAAGAATATGATCTTAATGACTGAAAAACTTAATGATTTAATTGATTCCGAATTAATAAAAAATAAATAACGAAAGGCTAACAACGTGTATAAAACATAGCTAGTATAGGCTTTTCGAACCAAATTATTAGGCTGACATCGCTAGAGAACGAGAAATAAAAAAGAACGAAAGCACCTAATCGAGTAGCCCGCCCCGCCAACCAACGTTGACGGGGTGAGGCTCTCACAGTTCTGCTGAGCCTGCCGAAGTAACACTGTACCCTTCGGCTTTGCTCAGGATAAACAAAGCGGTTCTCGTATACAGCGGTTCGCTGGGGATATGTGCCTTGCTCTTTACACCAGATGAAAGGCAGTACCGGAGTTTGAAGTCCTGCTTCTCGATGAGCAAGCCATAGGCAGGCCTTCAGATGTGCAGTCGCCCACAGCACCCTTGCAGCTTAAAAGTAGCAACCCGACTAGCTACTAATGGACTTTCACCCTCTAGATTAGTTGCTGCTTTTAGCAAGGATGGATGCCCATGCTGGGCACACACACCGCATATAACCCATTGCCGAAAAGGCAAGGTGCCATATTCGTATACAATGTGTCACATTAAAGAAACGATTTTAGAGCAATTCAGAAATGTTATGTTTTAGAATTATTTTTATCTTTCAACAATAAAACAATACTAGAATAATGAAAAAGATATTGCTATTATCAATCATCACCTTAACTTTCTTTGGATGTAACAATAACCAATACAAACTTCAAAGCTCAATTGAAATAACGGAACCTAAAGGAGTTGAAAACATTGCTTATAAGTGGGGACAAATGGCTTTGACTGCAACTGCTAACGACACAGAAAAGTTTAAACCAAGACCAACAATAACCTCTAGATATTTGGGCTTAATTTTCGTTTCAATTTTTGATGCTTGGTCACGATATGATGAAAAAGCAATTCCTGTATATCTAAATAATGTAGAAAGGACAACAGAAAAAGAGCATTCATTAAAAAATAAAGAAATAGCTATAAGCTATGCAGCATTTCGAACAATGAATGAATATTATTATTCTGATAAAGAATTGTTTGCAGATTTTATGACCGAATTAGGATTAGACCCTAACAATGTAAGCTTAGACCCTAAGACGCCACAAGGTATTGGCAACTTAGCGGCTAAAGCAGTAATTGAATCAAGAAAGGGGGATGGTGCAAATCAATATGGAGAAGAAGATGGCTCGAATGGAGAACCTTATTTCAATTATGTAGGATATGAGCCCGTCAATTCTTCGGATAAAAATGTTGACCCAAACCGTTGGCAACCAAAATACTTTTCGGATGGAAAAGGAGGACAATTTGCACCTAGTTGTTTAACACCTTATTGGGACAAGGTAAAACCGATTGCGCTTAAATCAGGAGACCAATTTAGACCAAGTCCGCCACCAATGATAGGTTCTGAACAATTAGAAAAAGAAGTTCAAGAAGTAATAGAGATGCAAGCTAATTTGAGTGACTATCAGAAAGCATTAGTTGAGTTTATGCGAGACGGACCTCAATCTGTACAACAATCAGGACATTGGCTCAAATTTGCTCAAGATGTTTCAAGAAGAGATAATCATACACTTGACCAAGATGTGAAAATGTACTTCTACAATCAAGTTGTAGCCATGGATGCCTTTATCGCATCTTGGGATTCTAAGATGTTTTATGATTATGCAAGACCATATGCATTAGTTCACGAGTATTATGATAAACAAAAAATTAAGGCTTGGGGAGGAGAAGGAAAAGGAATGGTAGAAATGGACGGAAAACAATGGCGTCCTTATTCGCCAGAAACATTTTTGTGCCCACCGTTTCCAAGCTATGTTTCAGGTCATAGTACAATTAGCGGAGGATGCGCAGAAGCATTAAAAATATGGACAGGAAGTGATGAATTTGGTTCTAAATCTGTATTAGTTGCTGGAGCGATGACCGAACCTGACAACTTGGGAGATACGATAACATTAGAATTTCCAACTTTTACAGAAACAGCAGAAATGGCTGGTATTTCGAGAGTTTTAGGAGGATATCACATTCAAGCGGATAACGTTGCAGGACTTGAATTGGGCAGAAATGTAGCCAAAGAAGTTTGGGGATTCTATAAAGAACATATAGGAACAAAATAACGAGACAAACAAATATCAATTAGGCTAAGTCAGAATCTAGTGTAAAGGATCTGCCTTTAACTTTGTAAACTATGTGCCTTAACGAACATTCAAAACAATAATCATAAAAAGTCAAACGCTGATTAAACCTTTTGAAGTTCTGGCTGTCTAATGAATTATAAACGTATATAAGTTAGATAATATGAAATTTAGACTTCGCAAACTGACAGGAATTATCTCCTTGCTTTTTATAGCAGACATTTCTACAGCACAAGCCATAATTCAATGGGGACCTGATGGATTTGTTAAAATTGAAAATGGCTCAAGTGGCTTCAATGCAGACGTGGCTCCCGCAGATAGATTTAGCCGTGACCACGACCAAGCAGGTGACATAAATGGAGATGGTATAATTGACCTTGTAGCTGGTGCCCGTTCCGATGATGATGGAGCAACAGATGCAGGTGCAGTCTATATACTGTTTATGAATAATGATGGGACGGTTCAATCCAATCAAAAAATTTCTATGCTCGATGGTGGATTTACTGAAACCTTAAATGCAGGTAACTTTTTCGGTTATGGCGTTGCAGGAATTGGTGATTATGATAATGATGGCATTCCTGACATTGCCGTTTCAGCGCCAGTACCTCCAAATAATTCCATTTACATTATACATCTGCATGCAAATGGAACAGTAAAAGATTTTGTCAAAAACAATAATATTAATGCACAAGGTCTATCTGCTGTAGGAGATTTGAATAATGATGGCAGAATTGATTTAGTTGCTTGCGACCCAGGTTCCGATGCTGGCGGTAATAACATGGGAGCAATAAGTATTCTTTTTCTAAATAGCCTCTCACAAGTAATACCTGCTCAAACAGTACTCATCAATCCGATAAGCGGAGGCTTGGGTGCCGGATTAGTTGCAGGAGATGAATTTGGAGGCAGAGAAGTCGCTATGCTCGGAGATATAGATGGTGATGGTACATTAGAAATGGCTGTAGGCGCCTTTATGTCCGATGGTGGAAAAGGAGCCATTTGGATCTTGTCTTTGGATAATACAACCTTTAATGTCGTCTCTAAACTTAAAATTACCGAAGGCCTCAATGGTTTTACAGATACTTTAACAACTGGCGCGAACCCGAATGGAACTGAAGGTGCAAGTTTTGGTCACGCATTGTGTAAAGTTGGGGATTTGAATGGTGACGGAGTTCCCGATTTAATGACGGGTGCCAATCAACAAAATGAAGGATGGGGTTATATTTTGTATTTAAAGGCTGATAAAACCGTAAAGACTTTTACCAGACTGAACAACACCGATGGTGGTTTTGGATTAGTATTAGACCCACTTGAAAGATTTTCACGTTCAATTTCCTTTATTGGTGATTTAAGAGCTGATGGAACCATTGCGGTAAACTATGGTGGTGGAGCAGCTGGCCCAGCAGGAGGCTCTTTATATCTTTTGTTTTTAAAGCCATGTGATTTCACGCAAGAAGCAGGCTTTAACCGCTGGAGTGGTGGCAATATTCTATTCACAAATTGGAATCATCCTTCTCAATCTCTGACAAGTGACTCACTGACATTTGAACAGTGTACTTTTAAAGCATTCGAGACTGATGCCGCATATATGACATATAATTTCAATGATGGAAGATGTATCTGTATGGACTCAACCGCTACTTTAGAAGCAAGTACAGAAATGAGCACAGCGTTTTCCAATGAATGTTATAGCGGTTTTATGACAACAAGCGTGGATGACTTAAAAAGCGATAATCAAACGACTGTTTACCCAAATCCAACCAAGTCTCACCTGACTTTTAAGACTAATCAAACGTCATTTACTAATCAAGATAAAATAGTTCTTTATTCTATTCTTGGTAAACAATTATATTCTTCGGTTTTGAGCTCCCAGCAGACAATAATTTATTTGACAGACTTTCCACAAGGTTCATACATTCTAGTTGCAAGTGTAAATGGAATTTCGAAAACATTTAAAATCATAAAAGAATAAGAAAACAGGCGAAGGAAAGGGAGTACCCCTTGCATTTCTTCATGGAAGCCCCGGTTTTTCAAGTTTTTACTTTGAACCCCTTTGAGGAACTTGGTGGAAATAGGCAGCTTATTCCTTATAATCAGCTTGGAAGCGGAAAATCTGATGTGATTACAGATACAGATGGATGCTCCGAGCGCTGTGTATCTATTGCAGATTGAAGCTGAGGGGAAGCACGCTGTTATTCGCTTGCTGAAGGACTATGTCACTCCAAGGATTCATCAGTCCTTATTCCATGCCATCATTTAGGGTCTTTCTTTACATTTCCTCATGGAATCGGCTTTACTAACTTTGCAGGCGCTCAGCCGCGTATATTCATGCTCCTTGCTATTCATTTTACCCTAGGCATGACCTAAGAAAACGACCTATAAACTACTCAACGCATGTTAACAGCCCCTCTTATGGAGAAAACAATGGAAGTCAATAGAATGCTAGACTACATCCAAGATGTGCTAGAGAATATGCCAAGTAGCTGGTTGAGCCTCACTACCCATCGATTAGATATTTTTGATGAAAAACTGGCTAAAACCCAGTTCCTAGATCAGTTCCAGAACTTGTTCAATGCAGATAATTCTGACACATCAGTACTCAGCGGATTACCCACTGCCTATGACTATATCAGACTCGGTCATCCCTTATCTTCTATCCTAGAATGGGCCATTGCGAAGCTAAATGACCTGAACCCAGAACGTGTGATTAGTTTTTCTTCACAGACTGTTCCAGTTTTCGCAGTTCTAAGAAAGAATCTACTGGACCATAAAAACACTCAGATCTGCTATACAGGAGAACTGCCTGATTCCTTTGACGCTGAGCTACTGCAGCGCATGTATGGTTATACATTCGAACTAAAGAAGGTGCAAAGCGAATCAGCTATTCCTCATTTCGATGGCAGTACCATTTTCATTTCACAGAAAGAGGAAATCTCTAAAACGGAACTTGCAGTACATATTGACTTCTTCATCCACCTGCATGCGAACCTGGGGAGCGTATTGATAGTGAATGGAGCGCAGAACGATTCCTATATCTCTGAAATTCAGCATGTAAGAAGAAGAGAGACCATTGCAATGACACCGATCAATTGTCTTGCAGCCCTTAATTCGCTTGCAGGGAAATCCGCTTCAGATTCCCCTGAGAATAAGCTCGAGACCAACAAAACTCTCGTCCTGAATTCACTCAAGGAAATCACGGGCACAACAGCAAAACCCTTGCTTGCTTCCAGTGGACTTTCTATTCAATATGCGATCATGATGGGGCTCATTCATGATGCAGTGGAAAACCATAAAGGAAAGGCAATCAAATTTATAGTTCCGCCCAATTGTTATGGTGGAACCAATGACCAAGCAAGGCGAGTTGCGGCTTGCTTAGAGAACGTAGAAGTGCTAGATCTTCCCGTAGATGGAGACAATGACATGGTCCAGAGCATTGATACTATTCTAGATAGCATTGCAAAAGAAGATGCAGTTCCTTATATCATCGCTGAAATCCCTACAAACCCTAGAGTTGAAGTTCCAGACCTCGAAAAATTAAAAGCCGTACTAAGTGCTGCCCGTAAAACGGCAAAAGGAGAACCGGCCATAGATCCCGTTTTTATTCTAGATCAAACATTCTGCCCGAATGTGCATTTCCTAGGTGAAGGGGAAATCCTCTCAACGGTCAGAGCTATCTCCTATGCGAGCGGGTCCAAATTCCCGAGTGGCGGCCTATGTACGGCTGGCTTTTGTGTAGCAAATAACAAAGCGGAGAGATTGATGGCTACCATAGAAAGGCATCTGAAACTTTGTGATAATGAAGCTACAGCTCTTCAATTAGAAATATTGGCAAAACAATTGCCTTCTATGAATCAGAGAATTCAGGATGCGTATAAGAACACACGTGATTTCGTGAACTTTATTCGCGACACTTTACCTGAGGCGAAAATCAATTTTGTTTCGGAAGAGCTGGCAGAACAGGGCTTCACCCCTTCTGTGTTCTCATTAGACCTTCCCACTATAGGGAATACGTATGCAGAAAGAGAATCTTATAAAAGAGCCTTAAATTTGAAATTGATCAACTTAATGATCACTGAAATTCCGCAGGAAAGCAAGTATTGTGTGAGTTATGGGCAGTTAAAAGGATGTTACTGGACGGTACCCGCCACCTCTACCCAAGGAACGACTAAGGAAGGCGATAAGGATTATATAGCCCGCATATCCCTTTCTCCTGATATGGACATGGAACTTCATAAAAAGGTCTTTAGAGACTTTGTGAAGAGTATTTGAGGCGAAGTAATCGCATAGAGCTGTTCATTGAAGAAAATGCCTATCAAAGGCTATTTGCTTGGCTTTCTTGTTGGAAAAGAGCCTTATAAATCTTTCATCCCAAACTATTTCAAGCTTCCTGAACCCGAGCAAATCATTATATTCACACTATGGAGCATATACGTATGATATGGGATTTCAGAGGTCCGCAGGCTGAACAAATCGCTGCGCATCACGCTAAGCACTTGAAGGAGTTCACGGATCGAGAGCATATCACGCACTTCGGTTTTGGACACCAACAGGAAGTAGGAGTGCATTATACCGCATACGTGATCATAGATAAGCAGGATATGATCACCTTGCGCGATGCACTCAAGCCAGCCCGCGCTATCTACGAAGAGGTGCATGGATAAGAAGATCTTACTCATCACGGGAGCCACTTCGGGGATCGGGGAGGCCTGTGCACATGCTTTTGCCAAATCTGGCTCAGAGCTTATCATTACTGGGCGCAGGAATGAAAGGCTGCAAACACTAGAGAAATTACTTTGGGAAGAATATCAGTGCAGAAGCTTTTCCTTATGCTTTGATATTCGTTCTAAGGACGAGTGCCAGAAAGCTTTAGATTCCTTGCCCGAGGCTTGGAAGAAGATAGATGTCCTCCTGAATAATGCTGGTCTTGCAGCTGGAATGGATACCATCCAAGAAGGCGATATAGATGATTGGGAGCGCATGATTGATACCAATGTGAAAGGCCTGCTCTATGTAAGCCGCCATGTGATTCCTTGGATGATCGAGCGTAAGAAAGGCCACGTGATCAACATAGGTTCCACAGCTGGAAAGGAAGTCTATGCTCGCGGAAACGTCTATTGTGCCAGTAAACATGCAGTGGATGCCTTGAGCAAAGGAATGCGCATAGACCTTCTAGGAACCGGAGTCAAAGTGACACAGATCAGCCCAGGCGCTGCGGAGACCGAATTCTCCCTTGTGCGTTTCCATGGGGATGAGGAAAGAGCTAAGAACGCTTACCAAGGCTATCGCCCAATGGCAGCTGAGGATATAGCGGGTCTCGTCTTCATGGCCACTCAATTACCCGACCACCTTTGCATCAACGACCTTGTCGTAACTTCTCTCGCTCAAGCAAATAGTTTCTACACCGACCGCAAAACCAACTGAACTTTATGGAGCTCCTCCGTTCCCTGCATGCCGTAGCCGGAATCGTAATTGCCTTGTCTGGATTGATCCAGATTATATTGCCTAAGGGCGGAATGCGTCATGCCATGACGGGGCTCACTTATCTCTGTGCCTGGCTGGTGACCTTGGTCTCCGGAGCCTTCATCGGTAATCCCATGATTACATCCTTTGGAATATTCGGTTTCTATATGGCACTCACAGGCTGGAGATTCGCTTCACGCAGACGCAGCACGCACAAGACTGCTGAGAAGGTGGTAGTTGTAGTTGGTGCCTTAAGCGCATTGGGAACATTAGCCTTTGGAACATATCTTTTGACCATCAAGGATAACTTTGGATGGGTCGGAATCTTCCTTGGACTGATCTTCACTTTTTTCTGTTTCAGAGACTTAATCGAATACGTTTTCAAGAAGAAAATCCGCGAGATAAAATCAACTAAGAGCCAATGGTATTTCGAGCATATATCACGCATGTATATCTCCTATATCGCTGCAATGACAGCCTTTACAGTGATCCAACATATATTCCAAAATGACTATATGAATTGGATGGTCCCTTCCATTTCTGGATTCATATTGATTCCAGTTTCACTCCGTTTTTTTAGGAAAAAATTGGATGAAAAAAAATGAATCGCATCGTAATTTTCTTAACCGGACTTCTCTTTTTATCCATGATTTCGTGTGCTGATAAAGAACATGGACATGTGCAGACTCTTCCTCAAATCCATTCAGAATTCCTGCGTGACCGTCAAGTAGATGTTTGGACTCCCAATGGTTATCCTCAAAAAGATGTCGCATATGCCACGCTGTACATGCATGATGGACAGATGCTTTTCGATGCCAGCAAGACATGGAATAATCAAGAATGGGGCCTTGATGAATGTCTGCAAGACCTTATAGATGAAGAAAAAATCAAGCCCAGCATTGTAGTAGCTGTTTGGAATACAGAGGCTAGATTTCCAGAGTATGCGCCTAGGGGTCCCATGAAGAATCTGAGCGATTCAGCTTATACCAATGTGCTTCTTGAACGTGCCGAATTCAAAGAAATCAAGAGCGATGAATACCTATCATTTCTGGTCAAAGAACTCAAGCCGAACATTGAACAGCACTTCCAAGTCTCCAAGAACAGAGAGGATGTCTTTATTGCTGGATCCAGCATGGGTGGACTCATCTCGCTCTATGCCTTGATAGAATACTCAGAAACATTTGGGGGAGCTGCTTGCCTGTCTACACATTGGCCACTGGGAATGCTTGAGGCTGACCCCAGTTTTACATTGGCCTATATCGCCTATATGAGAGAAAGGCTCCCACTTCCTGCTCCTACCAAGCTCTATTTCGATCATGGAGACCAAGACTTAGATGCCCTCTACCCTGCCCTTCAAGCACGCGTAGATTCCTTTTTCTATAACAATGATCAATGGAACATGGAATTCATGTCCAAAGCATTTCCGGGCCATGGTCATAAGGAAGAATATTGGCAAGAAAGACTTGCCATTCCCATGCAATTCCTCTTGTCAAAGTAATTTCAGCTCTTCCATTCATTCTTAGGAGAAGATTTACTCACGCACCCTGAACATAATCTGGTCAATAAAGCAACGCAGCATAATCAAGCGAGCAGACCTATGATCTGAATGCCAATGGAGAAGAGTATCCTGTGTTCTCGGATGCTTATGAGAATACGTATGGAGAAAGCATGAAATACGCGCTGCTATGAAGTACCCCAAATTCCTTAGCCTGATCATCACCTTGTCGCTGGGCGCCACTGTCGCCTATGAGATAATGTGCTTATCTTCAATACTATGCTTGGCTTTTATTTCATTCAGGAAATAGCGAAAGCAGCGTTTTAGGGATGAGAATTAAAAGGCAAATGGGGTTGATTGGAATTAATTTACAGGGACTCACCCCCTCTCGTTACTCTGTGCCGATCCACCCCTCTCTTTTCGCTCCTGATTGCAGAGCGGAAGCATCATTTAAATACGAAGCGTGAAGAATATCTTTGGAGAGTTTTCTACGCTGTCAACCTGAAAAACCTGATGGTATTCAGCAGCGCGCTCAAACTCAATCCCACCAGCAATCCTATCCATATCCCCACATATCCCATATCGAATGTGAATGCGCTGAGGTAGCTGCAGGGTAATCCTACGCAGATATAGGCGAAAAAAGTGATTCCTGTAGGCCACCAGATGTCTTGCATTCCGCGCAGGGCTCCTATGGCTACTACTTGGATTCCGTCAGAAATCTGGAAGATGGCGGAGACTAAGAAGAGCACCGCAGCTATTTCAATGACTGCAGCATCATCTATATACCATGATGGAATCACGAAGCGTAAGACTGCGAATGTGATGGCTGTGAATGTCATGAAGAGAATCACTTGGACAAAGGCTGCGGCCCCTGCGCTGCGCATTCCTGCCTTATCTTTCCTTCCCAACGCATTCCCAACCCGCACTGTGGCCGCTACAGAGAGGCCCACGCAAATCATGAAGGTGGTAGAAACGGTATTGATGGTGATCTGATGTGCCGCTTGTTCTATAGGTCCTAGCATGCCCATCATGATGGCTGCAGCAGCAAAAGCGCCTACCTCGAAGAGCATCTGCATGCTGGACGGAATACCCAGTCTCAGCACTTTTCTGAAATACATCCGGGAGTAATGCCAAGGATCTACATTCAACAGATAATTCCAAAGACGTTTCGGGGAGTCTTTTTTCCAATAACGCATCAGAAGAATCAGGACGATGAGCATAGCAACTCTGCTGAAGAATGTTCCGTATGCTGCACCTTTCAAGCCCATATCAGCTGCGCCCCAGTTTCCGAAGATCAACATGTAATTCAGCACCACATTGACTGCATTACCAATGAGCATGGCGATCATTGGAGCTTTGGTCTCACTCAGGCCTTCGCTGAGTCCGCGGAAGGCTTGGAACCACATGAAAGGCAACATGGAATACATGGAAATGCGCAGGTAAGGAATGGCGCCATGCACTACTTCAGCATCCTGTCCCAATTCATGAATGAGCCCTATCCCACATTCCACCATAAGGATACTCAGGATAGAGAAAATGGTGTTGATCACCAGGCTATGTTTGAAGGCAAAAGAGCTTGACTGCGTATCACTTTGAGCATCAGCCTCAGCTACCAAGGGCTGCAGCACCATGCTCATACCCATGCCTACCACGAAGAAGATTACGAATATGGCGATGGCCAAAGAAATGGATGCCAATGGAATAGTACCCAATTGACCCACCATGACATTATCGATGATATTCACCGAGATCTGTCCCAATTGCCCAAGAATGATGGGCCAAGCCAGATAGAGATTGGCTTTGAAATCAGTGCGGAACAGCTGGGTGAATTGCATGGCGAGCGCAAAGAAAGGAATAAGAAGCAAGCAGGAAAGGCTGATTAGAAGCCATGATGTATATCAGTCCGAAAAGCATTCCTACAGCTTGCTTAAATCCTACCTTTAGGCCCCTATGGCAATAAAAGAAGAGCAAATTACTATTGTAGGAGCTGGCTTGGTAGGCTGCCTATTAGCCTGTTACCTTGGGAAAAGAGGATATCAGGTGACGGTATTCGAGAAACGTGCTGATCGCAGGAAGGCCTCCTCTGGGGCTGGCCGAAGCATCAATCTGGCTTGCTCAGACAGAGGTTGGCAGGCTTTGGATCATATCGGCTTGGGTGACTTCGTGCGTAAAGAAGCCATTGCCATGCGCGGTCGTGTCCTGCATAATGTGGCCGAAGAACTGAGTTATCAGCCCTATGGAACTGGAGATCAAGCAATCTATTCCGTCTCACGTGGTGGCTTGAACAGCATCCTGATGCAACATGCAGAGAAGGACTTTGGGGTGAAGTTCGTGTTCGACATGAAGTGTATGAGTGTGGATCTGGATAAGGGCAGCGCTACCTTCTTAAACTACGACACCAAGAAAGAGCATTACATAGAAAGCGATGTCATCTTCGGGTCTGATGGGGCTTTCTCGCGTGTGCGTGGCATCATGCAGCGCATGGAGCATTTTGATTATACCCAGGATTATATCGAGTCGGATTATAAGGAACTGAATATCCCTGCTGGTCCTGATGGTAAGCATGTGTTGGACAAAGAAGCCCTGCATATCTGGCCAAGGGGGAAGTACATGATGATTGCCTTGCCTAATCCGGATGGATCATTCACCTGCACACTCTTTATGCCTTATGAAGGAACGCCATCCTTCGAGCAATTGAAAGGAGAAAAAGAATTGAAGGATTTCTTCCAAGAAGTCTTCCCTGATGCCTATAAAGTGATGCCCACCTTGCAAGAAGATTTCAAAGAGAATCCCCAAGCGAGTTTGGTGATTATTCGTTGTCATCCTTGGAATTATAAAGATAAAGTCTGCTTGATCGGAGATGCTTCGCATGCCATCGTTCCATTCTATGGCCAAGGAATGAACTCAGGATTCGAAGATGTATTTGTCCTTGATGGAATGATAGACGAACATGGAGGAGATTGGAATAAAATCCTTCCCGCATTCACCAAGACCCGCAAGCCTGATGCAGACGCCATCGCTGATTTGGCGCTTTATAATTACCGTGTCATGGCCGACTCGGTGAATGACCCTGAATTCCTTTTGCGCAAGAAATTAGAACACAGGATCATGGAATTATATCCTGATGCCTACCGTTCGCTTTATTCCATGGTCACCTTCAGCCACATCAGATACAGCGAGGCCCAGCGCAGAGGTCAAGAACAAGATGAGCGCTTCAAGGAGATAGTGAAGGAACATGACATTGCCGGAATGTTCACTCGAGATGAGATAGATGCATTCATACATAAGAACCTTAATACCCTTATAACGACATGAGCACAGAAGAAGGCTGGACCAAGGATAAATTGGTCGATCGCATACGCAAGAAGTACGAAGGTGAAGGACTGAATCCGGATACATTCATGACAGGATTGCTTTGGAGCAAACCCATCTCTTACTGGGATTATATCAATCTGGACGCGCTATTAAATCTACAGGTTCCGCGTACCATTTTCCCAGATGAGCATGTATTCATTATGTATCATCAGATCAATGAGCTCATCTTCAAGATGATCCTGCATGAGATAGAGCAGATCGCGGAGAATGAAGGCATAGACCCTGCATTCTTCAAAAGCCGAATCATGCGCATCGCGCGCTATTTCGATATGCTGGTTTCCTCTTTCAGCATCATGCAGCACGGCATGGACATAGATCAGTACATGCGTTTCCGCAACAGCCTCGCACCCGCTAGCGGATTCCAAAGTGCGCAGTACAGACTGATAGAGCTATGCTCCACAGACATAGAGAACCTCATCGATAACCGATTCAGAAAGGATTTCAGTGATGATTGGACTTGGGAAGAATGCTTTAGTAAGATCTATTGGCAAGCAGCTGGTGTAGATCATAAAACCGGGCAGAAGAACTATACGTTGGAGGATTTCGAGTCCAAGTACCTGGGCCGCTTTATAGAGACCGCTGAGCGCTTTCAGACCAAGAACCTTTATGCTGTCTACGAAAGTCTGGCTGAGGAAGTGCAGGATGATGAAGAATTGAAGCAAGTGATGCGTCACTTGGATCACACGGTGAATATCAAGTGGGTGATGGCACATTATCATGCGGCATGGCATTACTTGAACAGCGGAAAGGAAAAGGCAGAGGCCACAGGCGGAAGCGAATGGGAGAAGTATATGTTGCCTAAATACCAGAAGCGTATCTTCTTCCCTAGTCTATGGACAGATGAGGAGATTGAAAATTGGGGAGAAGGAGAGATATGATTTTGGTTTAGCTCTAAATTGAAGAATTATATAATTTCGCAGCCACTAAGAACATTTAATACCTCATATCATGGGAAAAGGAAAAGACATGAAGAAGGCCGTTAAGAAAGAGCCTTTGAAGACCGCTAAAGAGAAGAAGGCTGAGAAAATCGCCAAGAAGAGCAAGGGGAGTTAATTCCCTTTTACTCAGATATTGAAAGTGCATTCCCTAGGATGCACTTTTTTTTTGTGCCTATTCTGACTAGCAATACGCTTCCTACAAGCCTAGCACGCTAGTCCCTTGTTCATAGACTACATCTACAGGAATTCCAGCAGCATTCAGTCGGTCTAGATCGGCTTGCAGCTCTGGGCTTATGTTGCCCATCTCGCTCATGATTTTATTCAGAGCCTCTACATCGCCATCTCCTTGAATCTTGAGAATCAACGCTGATAATTCATCCATCGCCACTTTCATTTTGGCCATATCTGCGCTATAGGTATTCGTTACACTATCACGGCTAAAAGCTCCTTTCTCCTTGAAGTAATTAAAGCGCAACATATTCGCCTTACCATGCGCGCTAGAGGCTCCAAAGCGAACACTTCTGAATATACTGGCTAAGAAAGTGACATAGTTATCCTTGAGCTCTCCTTCTTTGATCTCCCCTTTCTTGAACAAGGCATCTACCATGTACAGTCCGAGTATATCAGCCTTTCCCTCTTCCAGTGCTGAATAATCAGCTTTCATAGCTTCTCTTACCGTGCCTTTTCCATTGATGGTATTCTTGATTCCAAGGCCATGCGCTACTTCATGGAACATAGTATTCGCAAAGAAGGCATCGAAGGTGATGTGCTTGCGCTGATCCTCAGCTATCAATATCTCGCTCAATGGCAGCAATATCGCATCGTACTTGGCGCGCATCGCATTCTTAAGCTGCGAACGTCTGGTTCCTTTGCTTGTTTGTATCACTTCGTCATTAGGCAAGTTCACTGCGATGGTCTTACTCCCACTGTTGCAGTCTCCTGCATAATAGATCACGTCATAGGCATTGAGTTGAGAATCTGTGCCAGGTGATTCTTGCTTGTACTTGGCCTCCACAGGCAATCCCTTTTGAAGCTCAGGTAAGAACTGAATGAAATGGGCCAGTTTCTCACTCCATTCCATATCCTTCACCAGTACATAGGCCTCATTAGCAGCTTTATAGCCATACAGTTTATCCTCATAATTCTCTATGGGACCTATGATAATATCCAGGTGATTATTCTTCATATCCAGCCAAGCGATGTCACTGGCATCATAATCATCGGTTCTGAGTGCCTTAGCTCTAAGCGTCAAATAATGAGCAAATGCTTTGTCATCTGTAATCGCTGCGGCTTGATCAAGGAGCTTGGCTGCGGCCAATGTATTGCGGCTATAGGCCACATGAAAAGGGAGGGTAACTAGCGCTCCCGCTTCATTTCGTTGAATCAAAGTGTAAAGACTCTTCTTTGCTGGATCAGCAAAAGCGTCAAACTCCTCTGCCGTCATATCTAACGGATAATATCCAGCACCAAGTGGTTTAGGGCCAAATCCTTCGGCAAAGGGTTCATTATTATCAAGCCTATCCCAAGGGCCATAATTAACACGTGCAAAGGCCTTGTCTTCCTCAGAATTCAGTTTAGCCATCAGGCTGGCTTCCGTTCCATAAGACTGCAACCAGAAAACGCTGTCCATATGCATAGCAGCTTCTATGAGCAGTGGAATGACTTTGCGCTCATTATCCGACACGCGCGACATATCAGTGGTCAGTGTCACGTTTTCATAAGTCGAGCGGCTGCTGGTGTTTTCAGTAGCAGTTGAATCCGCTTGAGTTTGGCTAGAATCTGTTTTACTCTCTGGAGAATTACAGGCATTCGAAAGCAAGAGGATAGAGAGTGTGAGAACGAGTAAGGCTGAATTTTTCATGTGGCTATTTGATTCGCTTAGGTGATAAATATACTGTTGATGATGACAGTGCCTTCATTCTGAAGCTAAGAAAGCAAATCTTCACCGTCTTGAACCCTCTGAATCTATCTCTGTAGCTCTGAAAGGAACTCCGCTTATTTAATGCGGCCCTCCGTGACCCAAGTCACGTTCTAGCCTTTTCTTTTCATCTTCCTTTGCCCTTCTAAACAATAAGAATATGCTTGATCGCTTAAAGAAATTATTCGGAGGAGCTGCTTCCGTGGATCTCAAGGAAAAAGTAAAAAGTGGCGCCCTTATAATCGATGTGCGAACTTTAGGAGAATACAATTCAGGTCACGTGAAAGGATCTGTGAATATCCCATTGGACCAACTCCAAGGGAAGATTTCTAAACTGGATAAGGACAAGACCATAATCACTTGCTGCGCTTCAGGAATGCGCAGCGCCTCAGCAAAAGGAATGTTGCTTTCCAAAGGATTTACAGAGGTGCATAACGGGGGTGGCTGGAGCAGCTTGGAGCATAAGATCTCTTGAATGGGTCAGTTTTGACTTGAAACAAGCTTCAGCTTCTATGTATCTTGGCATGCTCCTAAAGCAAGAACCATGAAAGACCTGACTATCACACTGCTTATTCTCTTCTCCTTATTCTCCTGTTCTAGAACGGAATTAGATCAAGGCCCTGAAGCCATTGCCCAGCTTAAATCCACCGATCCAGCATTGACTGTTGAGATCGCTGATGAGTACAACACGCTCTTCGACCGAGATGGGGACGGCTGGACTGGAAGTGATGGCGCTTATAGCCTGCCACTGCCTGATGGCCGTATCCTTTGGAGCTTCGGGGACACTTTCCTTGGCACTGTGAATCCTGATTACTCCCGCCCTTTCACGGGTTTGCTCAATAACACATTTATGATCCAAGACGGTGATCAGATGACCACTTTCCATGGCGGGACTGCTGCGAATCCTACGGCCTACGTACTCCCTGATAATCCAACTCATTTCTACTGGCCCGGTGACGGAACAGTTATTGGCGATAAGGTCTATATGTACATGCAACGCATACGCCTCACAGGTGCAGGAGGACCTTTCGGTTTCGAGCATATAGGTGCTGATTTGGCTATTTTCCAATTGCCTTCTTTCGAGCTGATACAAATCCATGACTTGGTGAGGACCACAGAGGTGCTTCCAGGTGTTTCTATCTATGAAGAAGGCGGCTATATATACTCTTACGCAACGCGGAGCGTGAATGGAAAGAATGTCTTGGTCTCCCGGGTAAATGTCTCGGACATCCAGAACATCGAATATTGGAACGGGGTCGATTGGTCAGCCAATGTGGACTATAACGCTTACATGAAACGGGATGATGGGCAGAACCTTAAGACCTCTAACATGTTCACTGTATTCAAGTATGGCGGAAAATACCGCTTGCTCACCCAAGCTGATTTCCTAGGTCGCAGGATCTTCCTTTATACCGCTGATAGCCCGCTAGGTCCTTGGCGTAACAAACAAGTGGTCTATAATACCCCTGAAGCCGTTGGTGATATATGGACCTATAATTCCTTCGCCCATCCTGAGATTATACATCCCACCAAGGGCATTCTGGTGAGCTATTGTGTGAACAGTTTTGATTTTTTAGACGTCTTTGAAGACGCTAGGAACTATAGACCGCGTTTCATCTGGTTAAGACCCACTTAAAATTGAAATGAAAGGCCTGATCCAATCTCTTTTCTTCTTCCTGATCTGCCAAGGACTGTTCGCTCAAGAAACCAAGCAAGTGGATTATTCCAATGTGGATCGCATTGCATTGGCCTTGCCTTATACCATTAGCACCCAGCCACTTTTGATGGCCCAATATTTTAAGCGTAATTTCAAAGGAGAGGTTGAACGTTCCCGTGCGATTTTCGCGTGGATCACGAGTCGTATCGTCTATGACCCCAACTTCGATATGGTCGCCCGTCAAAATGAGGCTCATGGTATGAAGGTCGCTTATGTCTTGAAGGAGCGCAGTGGCGTCTGTGAGAACTATGCCCAGCTTTTCGACACATTGGCTCGATTGTCTGGTCTGAGGAGTTATGTCCTAAGAGGATATACTATGATCGATGGCCGCATAGACCCGCTGCCCCATGCCTGGAATGCGATAGAGATAGATGGGGCTTTCTACCATATGGACGCCACTTGGGCCGCAGGGTATGTGCAGCAAGGCAGATTCATCAGGAAGCAGGCGGATCAATATTTCATGGCGCCTCCTGCGCACATCATCCGCTCCCACATGCCTTTCGATCCCATGTTCCAGCTCCTGGAACATCCTCAAAGTCATTCAGATTTCGAGCGTCACTTGATTGCTAGCTCAGGAAAGGGGGAAATATTCGACTTCAGAGATAGTTTAGATCTCCATGATTCACGTATATATCTGGATCAGATTAAAGCCCGTTCTAAGCGCATGGCCCATCATGGCTTAGTATTCAAGATGAGCAAGGACCGCTGGGAGGCTTTGGAACAAGAAATTCTGGTATTAGAACATAACCAGAACACCACATTTTTTAATGAGGCAACAGAAGAGTTCAATGAAGGGGTGAATGGCTTCAACGCTTATGTGAATTACTTGAATCAAGGCTTCCTTCCAGCCCGTTCTGACAAAGAAATCCAGAATATGTTAAGCAGCACTTGGAGTCATTTTAATCGCTATCAAGAAGAGATAGAACACGTGCAGACGACTGATGAGAGCATGTTGGGTCTCATGCGAGACATACAGCGTCAAGAAGAAGAAGTGCTTTCCCAACTCGCGGATTATCAGAATTGGCTCAATAAATATCTGGAAAAAGGAACAGTGGGACGTAAGCTCATGTTCAGCACAGGATATTAGAGCGCTGGTGGCAGGCGCTAAGGACTAGTCGCTCAAATTCCTTTGATAAATTTCCCTTAAGACGCGTGGATCCCTTCCCATTTTGAAAGCTAACAGGACATAGAGATTGAGCATATTCACTTTCCAATAGGGGTTGGACACATACTTACGTGCCGAGACCCTACTGGGCTTGTCAATGATCTTATAGTTAAACCCCGCTTTTTTCAATGTTTTATGGAATATATAGTCCTCCATGAATGATTGATCAGGATTGAATCCGCCAGATTCTTTGTATCGCTCATTTAGAATAAACAGGATCTGATCTCCGCCCCCTGTATAGAATCCATCGAACTTGGTGAACCAGGCATTCATGCGCAACATGAGGGAGTCTTTATCAAAACGGTAGGAGAAATACCCGAAGTCATACTCAGCCTCCAAGCAAGACCTGATCTCTTGGATAAAATGAGTGTTTGGAAGCACATCAGCGTGCAGGAAGCAAAGGATTTCCTCTTCACATAACTGAGCACCGGCATGCATCTGAGCTGCTCTTCCTTCTTGTTTTGATTGATGATACTCAGCCTTCAGAGCGAGCACCTTGGATTGGATATTATCCTCGCTGGCAGGAGAATCCATGACCAAAATCCGAAAGTCATCCTTGGCTCGTATATTATTCAGATGCCTGAGCAAAGCCTCTATCTTCAGGGCTTCATTCTTCGTAGGAATGATGACTGCTACACGCTTCATACTGCTCACATCGCCAATGTTAACCATTTTGGGTAGAATCACTTTGAATGAGTTACGAGAAAACCATGATTTCAGATTTTATGAAAAACACATGCATCCTCTTCCTTTCTCTCTTTCTTCTGCAATCCTGTGCTGAAGCGCAACAAAGCAAGAGCAATGAGGATTCAATAACATTATCAGAGTCCTTCCTTCGAACTATAGCTGCTAAAGAGGATACCCAAGAGATCTTGGAACGCTATGCGAACTTGGATGCTGTATCTCTGGAAAAAGAGCTGGATACCGAGGAGAAGAAATTGGTCTTCTGGATCAATACCTACAATGCTTTTATCCAAGATTTTCTGATCAAAGACCCCAGCCTCTATGAGGACCGAGGAGCATTCTTCGGGAAGGATAGAATGGCTATTGCTGGAGAATCGCTGAGCTTTGATGATCTGGAACATGGTATCATACGCTCCTCACGCTGGAAGCTTTCACTGGGCTATGTGCGGAATCCCTTTGTCCCCAAGTTCATTCGAAAAATGCGCACTGAAAAACCTGATGGGCATGTACACTTCGCGCTGAATTGCGGGGCCATCTCCTGCCCTCCTGTGCGCATTTATCATGTGGGAACGCTCTATGCGCAGATGGATGAATCTTCAAAGATCTTCCTGGAACGCAGTGCGAAGATTGATGGCGAGGAAGTAACAGTGACTCCGCTTATGAGTTGGTTCCGAGGAGACTTTGGCGGGAAAAAAGGCATTGTCAACGATTTCTTAATCCCTTATGAGATCATTTCCGCTGACTTGGATCCAGAACTTTCCTTCGGGGACTATGATTGGACGCTTTCATTGAGTGAGATTATTGACTAAAAAGTCTCTCCCACGCTGAAGTAGAATTGAAGCCCTTCATCTCCTGAAGCACAATCCAGTCTAAAGTTCAATCCAGTCTTGGGTTGTAGCATAAATCTGATTCCGCCCCCTGCATTCGTATGATAGGTAGTGCTAAAAACCTGATCAAAATGATCAGCTACTGTTCCAGTACTGGCAAATAATGTAGCTCCCCAGCGAGGCAGGAAACTCTGACGTACTTCTGCTTGGAAAAGCAATCTGTCCTCTCCTCTATATCTTCCTTGGATGATGCCACGTCCATTCTTGGCACCACCCAGGTAAAAGCGCTCTTGGAAAGGCGCTTCACCTGTGATATGCCCGACTTTCATATTGAGTGCTAAGACACTCTTCTTCCATAATCCCTGGTAATATGCGCCAATGAAATCACTGCGGGAATAATTCCCTGTTCCTACTCCTTCAGGAGAAAATGATTGAGTGAACGTGGCCAAAGCCCCTTTCTGAGGTGAATAAACTCTGTCCCTAGAATCCAATCTCAATAAGACCGAAGCGGAGAACACCTGACTTCCATCCCAGCCCAGTGGTCTTTCTCTGTCCAAAGAACCCTTCTCTGCTATCTCAATAATCTTATATCCATCATATTCCACACCGAGTCCCACTTTCCAATGCGGATGAATACTGCGAAGCACATTGGCCCTGAGCCTTGGGAAGCGAACGAAATACTTCTCCTTAACCTCAGGCTCCGTCTTATTGGACAATCCATAATAGGGATAGAAATAGTCGTAATACGCCACTTCGCCTTCCACTTGCAGCTGGTCTTGCATAAGAAAGAGGTCAAAGAAGGTGGAAAGTAGAATCTGCCTATTCCCCGTGTATGCAAGTCCTGTGAGTAATTGCGATGGGCGCTTCCCTTTCTCCTTTCCTGGAAAAAAGCTCAGAACGCCTGTGACACCTATTCCAAGACGAGTTTCTGGATAATAGAAAAGCAGGGGATAAACAGAGAGGCTGGTCTTCAAGCTGTCATCAGGCTGCTCTTCCTTGACAAGAGATTGAGCTGAGACATGCATTGAACAAATCATCAAGAGGAGAAGCGTACATAATGGGGCAAGGTTCCTGATGGTCTGAGATAGATTGATTATTAAATGCCGAATTTCGCTAAACGGATGAGAACTCTGAATTACATACGAAGTATCCTGCTGATTGGATTCTGCATGATGGCCATGCACGCATCTGCGCAGAAGGAAGTAGAAAGTTCGGGCTACAGGCTCTTGCTGAATACTCTGCTGAGTCATTCAGTTCCTGAAATGAGCATCCAAGAACTATCCTTTGATTCAGGGCAATATGTATTGCTTGATTCTAGAGAAAAGAAGGAGTTTGCAGTCAGTCATATCCAAGGAGCCATTAATGTGGGATATGATGATTTTTCTTTGGACAAGGTGAAAGACCTGGATAAAAATGCAGCTATAGTAGTCTATTGCTCCGTAGGTTATAGATCTGAGAAAATCTCTGAGAAACTAATCTCGGCTGGCTTCAAGAATGTCCAGAATCTCTATGGGGGTATTTTTGAGTGGATGAATCAAGGTCATGAACTTTATAATGAACAAGGAAAAACGGATGAAATCCACGTCTATAGCCCGACTTGGGGTATTTGGTGTAATGCGCAGCATAAGATAAGTGACTAAGGTCACAGAAGGTCTAAATAGAAGAGCGACCTTTACGGTTCATTAAAACTGAAGTTTTGAAAGATCTTGATCAAAAAGACTGGGCAGCTGGACTGGCCAAAGCGAATAATCCAATCATCATAGACGTGCGTAGCCCTGAAGAATGGGAAGATGGGATCATCCCAAAAGCGAAGCTCTTGAACATATTCGATGCTCAAGGATTTATGGCCGGTATTTCAGTTATGGATAAGAGTAAAGAGTATTACGTATACTGCCGCAGCGGAGCGCGAAGCGGACAGGCTTGTCAGATTATGGCAACTCAAGGATTCACCCTCCTTTATAATCTAGAAGGCGGATTTTCAGCATGGACAGGAGCTGTAGAACAGATTTGAACCAAAACAGAATATGAAATCCCTAAATTTCTTTCTTATTTCCCTGACTTTGAGCCTAGTAGCCTGCAGTCAACCTGAATCTTCAATTCAGAAGGAGCAAATGGTCACCCAAAAGATTTGGAAGGAACTGGTGGCAGAGGATCATAACCCTCAGATACTAGATGTCAGGACTGCTGAAGAATTCGCTGAAGGCCATGTTCATGGCGCTGTGAATATGGATTTCTATGCCAACGATTTCATGGATCAGGTGAATACGCTCCATAAGGACCATCCTGTCTATATCTATTGCCATTCAGGAGGTAGGAGCGCCAGGGCCATAGACCTCATGAGCGCTGCTGGATTCAACCAGGTGTATGACCTTCAAGGAGGGTTTTCCAGTTGGGAAGACTGAGAATAGCTTCATATTTGGATGAGAAGGGCCCGATGGGCCTTTTTTCATGTCAAAAACATTTGTTAGGCATTCCTAACTTATTACTTTTGCATCATGAAAATGTCAAGAATAGCTCTCTCCATACTCATTCTACTTTTCACTCAAATGATGAGCGCACAGACGAGTTCTGTTATCGGGACGCTCATCTCAACAGAAGGGCCTGTGGCTTATGCGAGCATCGGGGTAATTGGGACAAAAACAGGATGCAGCAGTGACATGAAGGGTAAATTCAAGCTGGACGGAATTTCCATCGGTGAGTATGTAATTCGAATTTCCAGCATTGGTTTCCATGTGAAGAACATCCCAATCTCTGTGCACGGAACAAGTGATCTAGAACTAGGAGATGTAGTTATGGAAGTGAATCAGAACTCCTTGGACGAAGTAGTAATCACTGGCACTATGCGCCCTATGAGCAGGACTGACAGCCCAGTTCCTGTTGAGATCTATACTGCCAAATTCTTTCAGGCCAACCCCAGCCCTTCTCTCTTTGAAGGTCTGCAGAACGTGAATGGAGTAAGGCCGCAGCTGAATTGCAATGTCTGTAATACGGGAGACATCCATATCAATGGACTGGAAGGTCCCTATACCATGATTCTTATGGACGGTATGCCAATAGTAAGTGGTCTTTCATCAGTTTATGGCCTGAGTGGTATTCCCCAATCCCTCATAGAACGGATAGAGATAGTGAAAGGCCCTGCTTCTACCCTATATGGCTCAGAGGCTGTAGGTGGTGTGATCAACGTGATCACCAAAGACCCTGATTCAGCACCTCTGCTTTCTACAGATCTGATGCTCAGTTCATGGAAAGAAATAAACATGGATATAGGTGTATCGGCAAAGCTTGGAAAGAAGTCCAAGATGCTCTTGGGAATCAACTATTTCCTCTACGATGACGCTAAGGATGTCAATGAGGACGGATTCACTGACATAACGCTCCAGAACAGGGTCAGTTTTTTCCAGAAATGGACTTTGAAGAGAAAGCTGAACAAGCCATTGAGCGTAGCTCTCCGCTACATCTGGGAGGATCGCTGGGGAGGAGACATGGATTGGACGCCCGCTTACCGAGGAGGAAATGAAATCTACGCAGAAAGCATACAGATAAATCGTTGGGAGATGATCGGAAAGTATGGCATTCCTGGAGTCCAGGACCTTGAGCTCCACATAGGTGCCAACGGGCATCTCCAAGATGCGGCATACGGTTCTACCCTATTCAATGGAAGTCAATATGTCCTCTATGGCCAGCTTACCTGGGCTAAATCTTGGTCAAAGCGTCACGAACTCTTAAGCGGATTGGCTTATCGATATTCCTACTATAATGATGACACTTTCGCCACAGGCGATCTCATCCATGATGATCCTTCAATAACTTCCTTGCCTGGATTTTTCTTACAAGATGAATGGAGAATGAATGAACATTGGACCGTGCTCTCTGGCCTCCGATGGGACCATAACAGTCTCCATGGGAACATATTCACCCCACGTTTGAATCTGAAGAGAAGCTCAGCAGATAAGATGACCAGCCTCCGTTGGAGCTTTGGAAATGGATATCGTGTGGCGAACGTGTTCACAGAGGACCATGCCGCCCTCACAGGAGCCAGAGAAGTGGTCTTCACAGAGGATCTAGCACCTGAACGTTCTTGGAATACCAACCTGAATCTTTTGAAGAAGTTTAGCATTCAGAACGGGAATTTCATTACCCTGGATATGTCAGCATGGTATACTCGCTTTTCCCAACGCATCCTCCCTGATTATAGTGACCCAAATAAGATCATCTACTCTAATCTAGAGGGATATAGCGTTTCTCGTGGAATGACCATGAACCTAGATATGACTTGGAATAACGGATTGACCACCATGGTCGGAATAACGGCCATGGATGTTTTCGTTCAAGCTACAGAAAAACGATTCAGACCCTTATTGACAGAGCAGTATAGCGCTGTTTGGAGAGCTTCATATACCTTCCCTTCCCTCTTGCTTTCAATGGATTATACCGCCAATCTCTATGGCCCTATGCTCCTTCCATTGCTAGGACCTTTGGACGAAAGGCCTGGGGCTTCTCCTTGGTGGAGCACCCAGAACATAAAACTAGGCAAGCAATTCTCTCATGGTATCAATCTCTATGCAGGTATAAAGAACATATTGGACTATACACCCCCTGGAAACAGTATTGCAAGGCCATTCGACCCATTTGATCAAGAAGTCAATTTTGATGCCCAAGGACAGGTCATTGCCACAGCAGCCAATCCGCAGGCTCTGAGCTTTGATCCTGGGTATGTCTTTGCTCCCAATCAAGGAAGGAGATATTTTATAGGTCTTTCCTACGCCCTGGATCGAGTAAGAGAATGACACCGGAAATCCGATTCATGGAATCCTATACCTGACATAAATCACCTATGAATACTACGTACTAGTGATTTCCTTAGTACATTTACATTCCCAAAAAGACCTTTCATTTAAGGCAACGAATTGTTGTTTTAATCGTATACATTATGGTATAACACCCTTTGTCTTCATGAAGAAAATCTACTATTCTCTGTTCCTAGGACTTATTGCTTTCAATTCTACGTCCACATTTGCCCAGCAGCCCAGCGTGGCTCATGCATGGACAGAAATTAACCTTGAAGCCGTCCGAAGGGATATCGCCCGACCTACGGTGCATGCCAGGAATCTTTTCCATCTCTCTATCGCCATGTATGACGCATGGGCAGCCTACGATACCTTAGCTGAACCCTTCTTCCTAGGAAAGAACTTAGGCAATTATAATTGTGTCTTCAATGGTGTTCCTAGTCCGGGAAACCTTGCAAATGCGCGCAAGCAAGCGGTGAGCTACGCGGCATATCGTATCCTCAGGAACCGATATCAAGGCTCTCCTGGTCAATCGAACACCTTCATGACTTTGGATACCATGATGATTGGACTTGGCTATGCCACTTCATTCACTAACACGGATTATGCGAATGGAGGACCAGCTGCTTTAGGAAATTACATCGCACAACAGTTAATTGCTGCCGGATATCAAGATGGATCCAATCAGCAGAATAGCTACGCAAATCAGTATTACCAGCCTGTAAATGAAGATATTTTCATGGTATTGGACTCGGTAGGAAATCCGAACATCACGGATATGAATCGCTGGCAACCGATCTCGGTGCCATTGTTCTACGACCAAGCGTGTCAACCTTTCCCTTATACTCCTCCATTCCTAGGTCCTGAATGGGGAAATGTGATAGGATTCGCATTGGATGATTCTATAAAGACAGTTCATACCAGAGATGGAAATAACTGGAATGCATACCATGATCCAGGACCCCCACCGCTGCACAGCATGGAAGGAGATGGTGAGACCATTGATTATCAGACTGGATTCGAGATCACAGCTATCTGGTCAAGCCACATGGATGCTACCGATGGCGTGATGTGGGACATCTCCCCTGCTAGCCGCGGAGGTTTTGACCATAACAACTGGCCTAATGGTCATAATGATTACCTAGGTTTCTATGACATGTTCAATGGTGGAACGCCCAATCCAGGACATGCTGTGAATCCATCTACAGGACAGCCTTATGCCCCACAGATCGTCCCAAGGGGCGACTATGCGCGGATACTGGCCGAATTCTGGGCAGATGGTCCTAAATCAGAAACCCCTCCAGGACACTGGTTCAGTATTTATAATGATGTGAGCCTATACCCTGCTTTCAATTGGAAATGGGAAGGCCAAGGTGTTCCATTGGATCACTTGGAATATGATGTGAAAGCTTACCTGACCCTCGGAGGAGCATTGCATGACTGTGCAGTCGCAACATGGGGAGTAAAAGGATACTATGATTATATACGTCCAGTCTCTGCAATCCGCGCTATGGCTGACCTAGGTCAATCTTCAGACAGCAATCTGGCCAATTATCACCCGGGAGGACTTCATTTATACCCTGGATATATAGAACTCATCAATGCAGGTGATCCTATTGAAGGAAGCAACGGACAACATATTGGAAAAATCAAGATCAAGTCATGGCTCGGACCTATCATCGATGATGACAGCGATCCTTGCATCGATGGAGCAAATTATGTCCCCGTCACTTTGGGTGTAGGATGGAAACTAGCTGAGAACTGGTGGCCTTATCAACGTCCGACCTTCGTCAGCCCGAACTTTGCCGGTTACGTCTCAGGTCACTCCACCTTCTCTCGTGCCGCAGCTGAGGTGATGACTGATATTACTGGAGATGAATATTTCCCAGGAGGCTTAGGTGTATTCCAGACTCCGCAGAATGATTTCTTAGTCTTCGAAGAAGGCCCAAGCGTAGCCATGGAATTAGAATGGGCTACCTACCGAGATGCAGCCGATCAATGCAGCCTATCAAGGATCTGGGGCGGTATACACCCACCACAGGATGATATCCGTGGAAGGAAAATGGGATTACAGATTGGATTGGATGCCTTGGTGCATGCGAACACCCTCTTCACTGGAGGAAGACCAATAGTAGAAGCACTTGTCCTAAGCGATGAGCTCATCAACAGTGCTGATGATGGGAATACAACTGTATTGACCATAAGTTTTGATAAGGCCATGGACAGCAGTGTGCTGCCTAACTTGAGCTTCAGCCCAGTGGACCCAACATTGACTTGTTTGACCTTGACCAATACTACTTGGTCTGACAATAAGACTTTGGTGCTTACCTATATGATCAGTGATGCTGAGGATGACCTAGGGAACATAGATATCTTCGTTTCAGGTGCTAAGAGCACAGTTGGAGGCCTTCAGTACGATTATTATCAAGTGGGCTCTCTGTTTATTGATACGGAGAATCCGACATTGGCCAACATAGTTCTGACTCCAAGCGCAACACAAGTAACGGTAGATCTTGAATTCAGCGAAAGCATGGATATGACTCAGGATGTGCTGATCGCCTTCCCAGTGGAGGATCCATTGGCAGAAGTATTGACCTTGAATTCCACGAATTGGATCAGCTCTACCCAATATCAACTGCTTTACGATATCTCAGACGACACTGAGATCTATGATGTGGATGTGGATTATATGTCTGCTGTCGACAGCGCTGGCAATGTAATGCTGATGGCTTCTTACCCAGACCTATTTACTATTGATAGGCATGACCCTCTTCTTAACTCCATTACATTATCAGATGACCTCTTGAACAGGGCTGACATAGGATTTGATGCATTGGCCATGACCTTGGTCTATGATGAAGAGATGAATCCAGCCAGCTTCCCTATGATCAGCTTCCCTACTGAGAATGCCACTGCAGCTGGATTAGTCTTGAATAGCGCAGCGAGTCTTTGGATGACCACAGATACCTATATCGCAGTTTATGATCTCAGTGACCTTTCTGCAGAAATGGATAATATAGATGTTGCCGTGGCAGCCGCACAGGATCGTTCAGGAAATACGCATGCACTGAGTTCAGAAATTGATCTATTCTTTATAGATACCAAGGCACCTTTAATAACTGCAAACGTCTTGTCATCCAATGTCTTGAATGATGCTTCAGCTGGTGCTGGAATGTTGACCTTGGAATTGACTTTCGATGAAGCGATGGATACGGCTCTAGACCCCACGATCAGCTATCCAGTTGAAAATGCGTCATCAGCGCTTAGCGTTTCATCCGTAGTTTGGACTGATATGATGAATGTGAACTTCACCATGGATGTGACCGATATAGATACTGACATTGCTAACGTAGACTTGCTCTTCAGCAATTACACAGATGAAGCAGGCAACCCAGCAATGGACCTCTTATTGGCAGATGCATTGGACATCCTAATGCAGAATCCTTCTCTGAGTTCTTTAGAATCCGATGAAGCGTACATCAGCGATGCCGATGCTGGAAATACCTTAAGCATCACACTGACATTCGATGAGGCAATGGATGAGGCTGCTACTCCTACAGTAGGATTCGTAAGTGGATCAGCTGATGCCAGTTTGGATCAAGTAGACGTGGCATGGAACTCCCCTACTGAATTACTGATAACCTATCTGGTCAATGACGCTGAAGTCCTTCTGGAAAATATCAGCATAGAGGTCATAGGTGCCTTGGATACTGACGGAAATCAGATCCAGATGAACACCATGGACAGCGGAATCTTCATTGACACAGAGAATCCGACATCCAGTGATGTCAGCTTGTCTTCTACCCTATTGATGAATGGAGACATTGGAATAGAGAACTTCATCATAGATGTGACTTTCAGTGAGGATATGAGCACGCTCATTCCAAGTCTGGACTTCCCTGTTGAAGATCCAAGCAGCACATTGATGAGCAATGGTGCAGCTAGCTCTTGGACCTCATCGAACAGCTATCGTTTCGTGTTCGATGTGATGGAAGGAATGAGTTCATTGAACGATATAGATCTTAGCATCACTGCCGCTTCTGACACGATAGGTAACCTTATGAGCCTATATGACCTTATGGACGCTTTCGATATAGACATCGTCTCAGGATTGGTAGAGCAAGAAGGAATCGCCATGCAGGTATATCCAAATCCGATCCAGGAGGGTCAAGTCTTTATCCAACTTCTGAGAGGAGCATTAGATCAGGCAAATGTCCAGCTCTATGATGGCCAAGGTAAAATGGTGATCAATGAGCGCAAGAACCTTCAATTAGGTGGCCGCATAAGTTTGGATACTTCTAGCTTGGAGAGCGGAATATATCAACTCTTAATCGAGGATGGTAGCCATTCTTTCCGAAGTAAATTGGTGGTCCTGAACTAAGAAAAGTGACAAATATGATATCTTTGAAGGGCTGCTGCGAAGTAGCCCTTTTTTTATTCCATGAACTCTCGTGACCACATCTACCACTTGATCGCTCAGGGCGAACATCAAGAACTTGATTTTAAATATGAAATGAACGATTCCCGCAAGATCGCTCGCACTCTGGTTGCTTTTGCGAATACGCATGGAGGCAAACTCCTAGTGGGCGTGAAGGATAATGGAAAGATTGCAGGAGTGAATTCTGAAGAAGAGATGTATGTGGTAGAGGCGGCTGCCCAAGTATTCTCAGAACCTGAAGTTCCTATCACGGGTAAGCTTCATGAAGTGGAGAGCAAGGAAGTTCTGGAGGTGATCATAGAACCTTCAGAACAGAAGCATTATGTGAAGGAAGAGGATGGAAAGAAGATCGCATACATTCGAATAGCTGATATGAATCTGAAAGCTTCATTGGTCCAACTGAGGATATGGGAATTAGAGAAGACCATCAAAGGTCAAAAATTTCAATATGGCGCTAAGGAAGAACTGCTTTTCAACTTTATCAGAGAAGAAGGAGGAATCTCATTCAAAAAGTATTGCAAGATCAGCCGCCAACATTTCAGAAAGGCTGCAGACACCTTGGCCAGGCTAGTGATTTGGGATGTGATAGACATGGAAGTAAGTGAAAAAGGTGTCAGATATCACTTCGCACCTGACCATGAGTTGAAATTGAAAAACCTTGAGGGAAAAGAAAAGGCATCGAGTTAACCTGAATCATTGACTGATAGAGTATGCTGAATTAGGTTTGCGAGCCTTGTACATATTATTTTCAGGTCAATCCTATCTATTCAGTAACTTCAAGCTCTTTTTATTCTAACCCGAACCAAAATGTCAAGGATTTTTACAGCCCTAGCTGTTATTTGTTTTTTATACCCTCTTCATCCGCAGGCACAGAGCAATGTTGACCTGGGCCAAGGCGTCCAGAACAACTTCGATTACGGAGTTGATGGAGCATACAGCTATAATCAGCGAACTGAGAAAACGCAGTGCTTAATCACTGCATCGGAACTAGAGGCCCAAGGCATTGGAACAGGATACATCTCAGGTTTGGGATTCTTTGTCACTGAGCTTGCTAATGGAACTGAACTTCTGAACTTCAGCCTTTCAATAGGGCATTCAAGTAATCCCATTACAGCTACTTTTCAAACTGGCTTGACTCCTGTTTTTGGCCCTACTGCATTGAATCCGACCGCTGGATATAATGTTCACACCTTCTCCAGTCCTTTTCTCTGGGACGGTGTCTCTGACATCATGGTGCAAACCTGTTATGAGAATAATTTTAGCGGACCGGGGAATAACAGCACATCCATCCGCTTCAGTTCTTTCAATGGTGCCGGAAATGCAGAGAGCGACCATAACAGCAATGACTCTGCCTGTGATGACATCAGTTCTGAGGTACAGGTAAATGGCCGCCCAGATATCCGCCTCCTATGGGAATCATCTGAGGTTCCACCAGTTGCCGATTTCAGCATAGCGAGCTTCGCTTCATGTTCAGGGAGCTTAAGCCTTGTAGATCAGAGCAGTAACTTTCCTGAATCATGGCTATGGTATTTCGGGGATGGCAGCACGAGTGCAGACCCTTCGCCTACTTACACTTATTTAACTGACGGAACGTATACGATCTCCTTGGTAGTGACCAATTCTTTTGGAACAGATAGTACTTCTATAGAGGCGGCAGTTACTGTAGCTTTCGGGGGAACCTTCCCTATTCCTGCATCATGCATTCCTAGTTCTCAGGATCCGAGCCTTGGATTTGGACTCACCTCTGTCACTCTAGCTGGTTCGACATACACTTCTACGACTGGATTTACAGGATATGAGGACCTCACGTGTGACCTGTTCACCTTGGACCAAGGAGTTCAATACACCATGAATGTCACTGCAGGTGGCGGTAGCATCAATCAAGTAAGCGCTTGGATAGACTATAATGCTGATGGGATATTCACCCTGAATGAGCGTTTCATGAACCAACAGGTAAGCGCTTCAGGTTCTATCACTTTTACTCCTTCGCTGAATGCACTGACAGACAGCACATTGAGAATGAGGATACTGGGAGATTTTTATTTAATCGGCACACAAGGACCTTGTGCCAATCTCACCGGAGGTCAAGCAGAGGATTACAGCATACGCATCAATACGAATACGGAAGCTCCAACAGCTCAATTCTCATCAGACCCTGATTTCTCCTGTGACGGAGTAATCCAGTTCTATGATGAATCAGACAATGTTCCCACGGGATGGTTCTGGCTCTTCGGAGATGGTGGTTTCTCCAGCTCTTCTGATCCCATTCATACGTATACTGAAAGCGGAACGTATACAGTGTCACTCACAGCTCAGAACTCTTTCGGGACTGATGATACAGTGATGGTTGATGTGGTCACCGTGGATCTGAGTCAGGCGCTCACTCCAGCCTGTGCGGTGAACACTATCTCCTATTGCTGTGGATATGGCTTGACCTCAGTGAATCTTGCCGGAATGATTAACAACTCGACCAATGCATCAGTTGGATATGAGGATTACACCTGTGGATCTGAATTGACGGTGGCCGAAGGCGAGTCTTTCACCTTCTTCGCGAATACCGGTCTTGATAATCCCCAGGATGTAGCAGTTTTCATTGATTTCGATAACAGCGGCACCTTTGGAATTTCAGAACGAGTATTCATTTCTACCAATGCGAACACTCACAGTGGTACTATCACTATTCCCCTTTCTGTGCCTGTAGTTGAGACTAGATTGAGATTACGAGTGATCGCAGATTTCGTAGGGAACAACAATGCAGGTTGTACCAATACCCAATTCGGTCAAGCTGAAGATTATACAATCATCATACTTCCTGATCTCACACTCCCTGCGGCTGATTTCAATGCCAACAGCCAATTCTCCTGCTCTGGAGAGATTTCTTTCAATAACCTATCCTCTGCAAACTCTGAAAGCTTCATCTGGTATTTCGGAGATGGGAACATGTCCTCTGAAACAGATCCTAGCTACACCTATTTGTCTGAAGGATTCTTCACCATTTCCCTAGTGGCCATCAATGATAATGGACAAGACAGTATCGCATTTGTTGATTATATAGAAATAGATTTCGAAGGAGTGTGTGACACGCTATCTATACAAACTACCGGAACAGGTGTAGTAATCACTGATTGCAATGGATATCTCACTGATGATGGCGGGCCTGATGGAAATTATTCTTCGAACTCGAATGGAACCCAGACTATACAGACTGCACTTGGGAATAATATCAGCTTGGATTTCATCAACTTCAGCTTTCAGAATAACAATGACTACCTCTACATCTATGATGGACCAGATGCTACTGCTCCACTCATCGGACAATTCACTGGGAATGGATTGCCGAATGGAGGGACTATAGAAAGCACAGGAAACAGCATCACCCTGCGACAAACATCCAATTTCTTCAATAACCTGAGTGGCTTCTTGCTATCCTGGGCTTGCTCGCCATTGGGCTTGGAAGATTACGCTCATCTAACGATTGAGATCTTCCCTAATCCTGCAACAGATCAGCTAAGGATCACATCCTACGAAGAATATAAGATCAAAGGACTTACCATACTCGACATTCAAGGACGGATCGTCCTCAGACCCAAGCTCGATAATCAGGGCATTGTTAATTTAGAGGCATTGGAAGACGGAAATTATATCCTGATGATGGAGATGGAAGAGAACATGGTTCCTGTCAAGTTCATCATCCAACACTGAAAAGACAACATTCATTGAACAAGCACGAGCAGATGAAATCAATCATACGAAGCTTACTTATCCTATGCCTATTCATAGGAAGCGCAGGCCAAATGCAAGCAACACACCTTATCGGGGGCAGTTTGAGCTATGAATACATCGGTCAGAATCCAAATGGAACATATAGGTATAGGGTCTTTGCTACTACCTATACAGACTGTGGTCCCTCATCCAACTTCCCAGATCCTGAAGCCACTATTCCCATCGCTATCTATGTGAATGATGCTTTGAACCCGAATGCAAACAAGGTGTTTTCTACAGCATTGACGCTGCCTTTGATCAGTTTCCAAGAGATCCAACCTGACTTGCCCAGCAGCTGCTCAGTAGCAGCGGATATATGTGTTGAAGAAGCTTTTTATGAGGCATTCATCGACCTTCCGCAGAATTTTGGTGGCTATTGGTTGTATTATGACCGCTGCTGTAGGAATGACGCAGTAGTGAATCTTCAGCCGCAGCAAGGAGTTGGTTTCATGACTTTCATTCCATCCCCGCTCGTGGTAAACAGCTCTCCGTTCTTCAACGCACCTCCTACATCTTATATCTGTGCTGGAGATACGGCTACGTTCTTGAATACTGCTATAGATCCTGATGGGGATCTTCTCGTTTTCTCCTTCATCAATCCGTTCAGAGGCTACAGCACTGCTACAAATCCGAACCCAGGAGGAACAGGTTATCCAAATCCATTGAACTGGCCAGTTCCTTTAGGCCAATACAATGCGGGCTATAATGTGAACCAACCTTTCGGGGCGGGTGGATATTCATTCATCAATGGATCTACTGGTCTTACATCCTATTTCAGCCCTAACAGCGGTCAATTCTCTATTGGAGTAGAGATCAAAGAATACAGAGATGGGAACTTGATCGGGATTACACGAAGGGATTTACAACTATTGGTCATCAATTGCCCTCCTAACCCAGCACCGAATATCACTGCCAACGGAACGGGTATCACAGAGTTCACGATCAATGAAGGAGAACAAATATGCTTCCAGGTTGGCATATTGGATGTCAATGGAGATAGCCTTTTTCTTACAGCAGCTGGGGAGATCCTAGATCCGAACATCGTTGTTCCTACCGGCACTATCAATACTCCTCTAGTCGGACAAGGAACAGTATCAGCTGATTTCTGCTGGCAGACCAGCTGTGATCAAGGGCGTGAAAATTCTTATTTTTTCAGTGCTACGGCCACTGACAATGGATGCCCTCCTAAGAGTGCCAACGTGGTCTATACGATTAACGTCATTCCTTTCACAGGATCCACATTCATAAATGGAGATCCTAATGCTTGTGAGTTCGGGCTGGAACAATACACTACCGATCTATTAATTGACGGAGACTATGTCTGGACCGTATCAGGAGGCAGCATCACTGCCGGTCAAGGGACCAACGCTATCAGTGTTGAGTGGGGACCTAGCGGCACAGGCCAAATCTCTGTAACAGCGACCAATAACATAGGATGTATAGGAGACCCTATGGACATGGAGGTGCCTATCCTTCCCTTGCCAGCAATCGATGCAGGAGATGATCAGGTGATCTGCTTAGGAGACACGGTGACCATCGGAGGATCACCCACAGGACCAGGAGGAAGTTTCTATATCTGGACGCCCAATGCGACCATTATAAGTCCCAACACAGCTAATCCGCAAGTATTCCCAACGAGCTCAGGCAGCTATCAGGTAACTGTGGTCAGCGCAGCGAACTGTTCAGCCACGGATACCTTGGATATCCTTGTCAATGAGGCCATACTAATAGTCTCAGCTAATCAGGATATATGTGCTGGAACTTCTGCCCAACTGAACGCTAGTGGGGGAGTCACGTACACATGGACGCCAGATATCACCCTGGATGATGGCAGTATTGCTGACCCGCTAGCTAGTCCTGGAACCACTACTCTGTATCACGTAGATATAGTTGCTGCTAACACCTGCGAAGCATCTGACTCAGTGCTTGTCACCGTATTCGAAGTACCGGTAGCCGATGCAGGAATAGACAGCCTCTTCTGCGGAAGCTCTATAGAATTATATGCCGCTGCTTCAGTAGGACAAGGAACTTGGACCTTTCCAGCAGGTATAGCTGTGAACGGATTGAACAATCCTTCTGGAATCGCAACAGCAACAGCTGAAGGGACCTATACGATGACATGGACTGAAGTGAACGGAGGTATCTGTTCAGATATGAATGAGGTGGAACTTACCTTTATCGATCAACCTGTTTCCCTAGCTGGCGCAGACCAATTAATTTGTGGCCTCAGCACTTCCCTCCTAGCTATCCCATCAGCTGGAACAGGAACTTGGAGTTTCCCTGCAGGCTTGATCATCGATGACCAAAATAGTGCAACAGCAGTCATCATTGCTGACGACTATGGCACCTATACATTGACCTGGACTGAACAGAATATCACATGTACAGATTCAGATGAGATGAGTATCACATTCACTGAGGCTCCCGTGGCCGAAGCAGGAAGTGATGATGCGATATGCGGTACAAGCTATAGCCTCAGCGCTTCTCCTTCCGCAGGAACAGGAACTTGGACCTTCCCTTCCGGTGTGAGTGTAGATGATCTCAATGATCCCAACACAGGGTTGAATCTGGCCGGAACACCGGGTCCTTATACGGTCACTTGGACTGAGGATAATGGAAACGGGTGTATTGATTCAGAGACCATCACTATCACCTTCGACCCTTTCCCTGTGGTCAGCGCTGGAGATGATCAGGAGGTCTGCGGACTTGAACTGATCTTAGAAGGATTAACTGATGCCGGAAATGGAACTTGGACCTTCCCCGCTGACTTGACCTTGGAAGATATAAACGCTGCTACATCACCTGTCATTGCTGATGCGCCTACAGTGAGCAATTTGACTTGGACAGTGAATCTGAACGGGTGTATCAGCATAGATGATGTCGAACTAACCTTCTTGGAAACGCCTATTCCTAGCGCAGGGCCTGATGAAGAGCTATGTATCAGTTCATCCATTACATTGAATGCGACAGGAGGAGATTCATACCTATGGTCACCTGCAAATGGGCTCAGTGATGTAACAGTAGCTAATCCTATCGCCTCGCCTAATGACACTATCACATACACTGTATTGGTGAGCTTGGATAATGGATGCGAAGGAACGGATGAGATGACCATAATAGTTCATGATCTGCCAGTGATTGATGCTGGAGAAGATGTAGGCTATCTATGCACAGGAGATTCTATTCAGCTCGGTGCAACGCTGGGTTTTGTTTCATATGATTGGGTTCCGACCACTGGACTTTCAGATGCTACCGTCCCCAATCCATATGCTGCTCCTAATACTACTGCTGTGATAAACTATATAGTCACCGTAGAAGATGTGAATGGATGTTTCAAAGCAGACACAGTGCAAGTCACGGTGAATCCAATCGTTCCGACCGAGGCAGGATTGGACACCACTATATGTAATGGAGAACCTGTGATTCTTGGAGGTTCCCCTACTTCTCCCTTTGGCACCACATATATTTGGTCACCAAATCAGGAAATAGATGATATCAATTCAGCGAACCCGATTGTCACTCCCGAAGTCACAACAACATATACAGTTCAGACGTCCTCCTCCATATGCACCGGACAGAATAATGTAACCGTGACAGTAGAAATCATTCCGTCTTTACCGATTAGCATCGTTGCAGTGCCATCCTGTGAAGGCTTAGAAGTGCGGTTCATCAATGAAGGAGATGAAGATCTGAGCTATACTTGGGATCTAGGAGATGGGACAACATCTACGGAATTCAGTCCAGCCCATGAATATGGATTCAGTGGCGTTTACATCGTCACATATACTGGAGAATCAGATCTTGGGTGTATGTATACAGCTGACACCCTGGTAGATGCTAGTGATTTTAGTGCGTATTTCCCCATAGAGTTAATCAACGTTATTACTCCGAATGGCGATGGAGTGAATGATGTCTTGGATACAGGATTGCGCGGCCAATTGGAAGAATGTATAGAGATGGAAGTCTTCAACCGTTGGGGAGAGATTGTCTTCCGCTCTTCAGGAAGCAATACGCTTTGGGACGGTCGCACACCAGCAGGGCAGTTAGTGACTGCGGGAGTCTATTTCTACTTTATCGACTTGCGTGGCACTAAGTATAAAGGAAGTGTGCAGGTGAGTTACTGAGCCGCCAGAATGAATTATAGAAAAAGACCCATGTCGAAAGATGTGGGTCTTTTTTATTGTCCAAAGAGGGAAAAGGGCATTAAATGCAAAAGGGGAAGCTGATTTCTCTGCTTCCCCTTTGCGGTCCGGACGGGACTCGAACCCGCGACCCCCTGCGTGACAGGCAGGTATTCTAACCAACTGAACTACCGAACCAGTTTCACAACGGTCATAAAAAGTGGTTAAACCTAAAAATATCTTGCCCTCCTCTCTCGGAGCGACCCTCCCGCCTCTGGCGGGATATTCTAACCACCCATTCTAACAAACCTGTTTCACAACGGTCATAAAAAGTGGTTAAACCTAAAAAATATCTTGCCCTCCTCTCTCGGAGCGACCCTCCCGCCTCTGGCGGGATATTCTAACCACCCATTCTAACAAACCTGTTTCACAACGGTCATAAAAAGTGGTTAAACCTAAAAAAATATCTTGCCCTCCTCTCTCGGAGCGACCCTCCCGCCTCTGGCGGGATATTCTAACCACCCATTCTAACAAACCTGTTTCACAACGGTCATAAAAAGTGGTTAAACCTAAAAAATATCTTGCC
>Ga0209284_10001327_pt1 | contig 38196 bp, 36 predicted proteins | sample FRY03_FD_187211 | JGI IMG/M metagenome (GOLD analysis project Ga0209284, IMG submission 187211) | Freshwater microbial communities from Lake Fryxell liftoff mats and glacier meltwater in Antarctica - FRY-03 (SPAdes) (version 2) | ecosystem: Environmental > Aquatic > Freshwater > Ice > Glacier... | reverse complement strand
TGAGTAAGTTTGCACAGTGAGCAATTTTCGGCCGCGTCCCCAGATTCAGGCGATGAGTGGCTATCACTCGCCTCAAGTTGATGTTCCGATTCGGCTCAACACAAACGAGTCTCCGTTTCCTCCTCCTGAGCAATGGGTTGAACAGTTGGGAAAAATTGCTCGAGACATTAATTGGAATCGCTACCCCGACCGTGGGGCACATGCGCTTCGCGAGGAAATTGCTCGCCGACATGGAGTTGAATCTGCCCAAGTGTTTGTGGCCAACGGATCTAATGAAGTTCTTCAAACAATTTTGCTTACATATGGCGGATATGGCCGAACGGTTGCAACATTTGAGCCGACGTATCAGATGTATTCCCAAATCGCCAAAGTGACAGGTGCCGATGTTGTTGCAGGGGAACGTCGTGCCGACATGACTCTTGATCCACTCGAGATTAAACGAGTAGTGGACGAACACCAGCCGGCTGTCACGTTTTTATGTAATCCGAATAATCCGACAGGTCTTGTCGAGCCACAAGCAAATCTGGATGCTTTGTTGAGCATTGCCACGGGAATAGTTGTGGTGGACGAGGCGTACGCCGAGTTTTCAGAATGGTCGGCGATGGGAATGGTGAATGAAGATCGCGGGTTGGTTGTCACTCGGACATTTTCAAAAACATTATCAATGGCTGCGCTTCGTGTTGGATATGTTGTCGCACCAACATGGGTTGTTGCAGATTTACAGATTGCAGCATTGCCGTATCATTTAGACGCTTTTAAACAACAAGCAACTTTGGCAGCATTGACATACACGGATGAGATGAACCACCGTGTATCAATCATCAAAGAACAGAGATCGCGTATCGAGTCGACCCTTGCAGGTCTCGATATAGAAGTGTGGCCAAGTGGGTCTAACTTTATTTTGTTCCGCCCACGTAGCCAAGAAGCGAATGTTGTGTGGCAGGCATTATTAGATGCTGGAATTTTGGTGCGCGATTGCAGTTCGTGGCCACGTCTCTCCGGATGCTTGCGGGTCACGGTTGGCACGGTGCAGGAAAATACAGCATTCCTTGGTGCGATGAACACAATCATGGGGCACTGACCAGTCTTGTCGTAAATAAATTTCTAAATTGACAGGGTTCTTATGCCTTACGCAGGCGAGAATAGAGATATGGCACGTACAGCCCAGATTCAACGCAAGACCAAAGAGACTTCAATTGATGTCTCTATCGACTTAGATGGCACAGGAGTGGCGTCAGTGTCAACGGGTATTCCGTTTTATGACCACATGATTGAGCAGCTGGCGCGCCATGGTGGTTTTGACCTCACTGTGCACGCAATAGGTGATCTGCATATCGACACTCATCACACGGTGGAAGATGTTGCCATTTGTATTGGCGAAGCATTGCATAAGGCACTTGGTGACAAGGCTGGAGTGCGTCGCTTCGCAAGTGGGATGTATCCCCTCGATGAAGCACTTGTCGAAATTTCGCTTGACCTGAGTGGCCGGCCGTTTGTTGCGTGGAACGTTGAAATGCCAGAGTGCTTGCCGCTTGGCAACCCTGCGTTCGATCCGCAATTGGCAGAGCATGCAATTTCGTCTTTGGCAACAGCTGCACTTATTACATTGCATGTGAATCTGCGTGCAGGCAAAAACGTGCACCATATTATTGAGGCCACATTCAAAGGTCTTGCCAGATGTCTTCGTGATGCCGTGCGCATTGAGTCAGCGGGAGTGCCCTCAACAAAGGGCGTTTTATCGTGAGTCAAAGCCCGCGGATAGCGGTGCTTGATTATGGAATCGGAAACTTGCGTTCTGCCCAAAAGGCATTAGAAAAAGTAGGTGCCGATGCGCAATTGACATCTGATCCAGTTGTAGTAAGTGCTGCTGACGCTGTAGTTCTTCCCGGTGTTGGTGCATTTGGTGCATGTATGAACGCTTTACGTGTAGTTGGCTTAGAAACAGCAGTGCATGATGCTGTTGCAAGTGGTGTTCCGTTTTTGGGTATCTGTGTTGGAATGCAAATGCTGTTTGATGACAGTGAAGAAGATCCAGAGGCGCTTGGTCTTGGCGTTATTCCTGGATCGGTGAAGTGGATTCCTTCAACAGTGCAACGCCCCCAGATGCAGTGGAACCAGTTATCACTCACTCAAAAAGATCCACTGTTCGAGGGGCTTGGTGCAGAGCCGTGGATGTACTTTGTTCATTCTCTTCACGGGGTACCACTTGACTCCAGTGACATTGCAGCAACAGTACAGTACGGGAAAACTTTGAATGTGGCTTTTCGTCGCGGAAATGTTTTTGCAACACAATTTCACCCAGAAAAATCTGCAGAAGCAGGGCTCGGGCTGTTGGCTAATTTTGTGAAGGCCGCTGCGTCATGATTCTGTATCCAGCAATTGATCTGTTAGGTGGCAAAGTGGTGCGCTTGCGTCAGGGCGACTATGACGACTCAACCGTGTACGGCGATGATCCTGTAGCTGTGGCATTGTCCTTTGTGCAGCAGGGGGCAGTATGGGTTCATATGGTTGATCTCGATGCTGCACGTACGGGTGATCCTGTGAATCGCGGCGTTATTGCTTCTGTCGCGCGCGCTTTGTCGGGCAGTGCCTCGTTACAAGTGGGTGGGGGAGTTCGCGGGATTTCCGATGCACAAACATTGGCTGACTGTGGAGTTTCGCGCGTGGTGATGGGTTCTGCTGCTGTAGCCGATTCTTCATTGGTGCAAGCTGTGTCGCTCGTTGTGGATGTGGCTGTTGGGCTTGATCATCGCAATGGGGTTGTTGCAACACATGGCTGGACAGAATCATCTGGTCGCACTGTTGAAGAGATGTTGCAGTTATTTCCTGATGCCGCTGCCTTTGTAATTACGGATATTTCACGCGATGGCATGCTCACTGGTTCAGATGTTGAAGGACTGCGAAAAGCAGTTGAATCAACCAGCATTCCTGTGGTGGCAAGTGGGGGAATCGGCACGTTGGATCATGTGCGAGCACTGTTGCAAGTGCCAGGGCTAAATGGTGTCATTGTCGGAAAAGCTCTATATGAAAATAAGTTTTCTGTAGCCGATGCGCTCGGAGTGTTGCAATGAACAGTGACATTGTCGCGCGTGTTATTCCTTGTCTTGACGTAACAAATGGTCGAGTTGTAAAAGGTATTAACTTCGTCGACCTACGAGATGCTGGTGACCCTGTAGAACTTGCTGCTCGATATGACGCTCAAGGCGCTGACGAATTGGTCTTTCTTGATATCACTGCATCATCTGATGGGCGAGACACAATGATCGATGTTGTTTCTCGTACAGCAGAACAGATGTTTATACCGTTTACCGTGGGTGGGGGCATTCGAGAACTTGCAGATGCCAGAGCACTGCTTCGCGCCGGAGCCGACAAAGTCAGTGTGAATACCGCTGCCGTGCAACGACCAGAAGTTATTTCTGACATTGCTGCAGAGTTTGGCGCACAGTGCGTGGTGTGTGCCATTGACGCCAAATGGGATCCTGCTACTAATTCATGGGTTGTGTACTTGCATGGTGGTCGCACCAGAACAGACCTCAATGCCATTGCGTGGGCCCAAAGGGCTGTCGCCCTTGGTGCCGGTGAAATTTTGCTTACTTCAATGGATAGAGATGGCACTCGTGATGGGTTTGATATTCCATTGACCTCTGCAGTGTCACAGGCAGTTGGTGTTCCTGTAATTGCAAGTGGCGGTGTTGGGACATTGGCCCATTTGGCAGAAGGTGTTATTGATGGTGGTGCTACTGGCGTTCTTGCAGCTTCTATTTTTCACTTTGGTGAATACACCATTGCTGATGCAAAACAAGAGATGACACGTCAAGGAATTCGTGTCAGACCAGCACGGATTTCGTAGAACTATCGCAGAGTTGCAAGAAGTGCAGAGAGCGCATTTGTTGCTGCCATCTTTGCACCAACGGCAATTGAATGATCAACAGATTGCAACATTTCAATCTGGGTGTTGTTCCATGTAGAAGTCATGTCTCGTAATTGCTGTTCTGATGTGAACTGGTCATGTTCTGGCAACAGCAGAACTTTGGGGTGGTGGTTGTGGGCTGCAAGAGGGGTGGATGCCATCATCGTTGTCGGCGGTGCAAAGCTGAGCCATCCACAAATGTAGGGGTGAGACACATTTAGTCCGACAACTGCTCCGAATGAATAGCCAGCCATGATGATTGGGTTGTCTGGTTCAAGTAGATCCACAAGTTCGCATGCTGCTGCAAGGTCTAGTCGTTCACTATCACCGTTGTCGTGAGTAGCCATTGATTCTCCAACGCCACGAAAATCGACCGCAATTGAATGGCAGCCGAGTGACTCTGCTGCACGCTGGATCGCCTGAACAACATGGTTGAATCGGTCTCCTCCATATAACGGGTGGGGGTGTCCAATAACGACAGTCGCAGGAATAATGGCTGCTTGTGACCTAATGATGTCGGCTTCAATGGTGACGCCGTCGATGGTTTCTAGATAAACAGTTTCGGCAAGCACAGCCAAGACGGTACCGTTGCCTGCGTGATCATCGTGACCAAAGAACAATTAGCTCAGGTCGCTTTCAATGCCGAGGGTCTCGTGCCGGCCATTGCCCAGTGTGTCGAAACAGGAGATGTGCTGATGATGGCATGGATGAATGCTGAGTCGCTAGCGCTGACATGTGCTGAAGGGCGCATGGTGTACTGGAGCAGAAGTCGCCAAGAGTTGTGGCGCAAGGGTGACACCAGTGGTGATCAGCAGTTTGTTCGAGAGGCGTATTACGACTGCGATGGCGACACTTTGCTATTCAAAGTTGAACAAGTTGGTAATGGCGCTTGCCATACAGGTGCCAGATCATGTTTCTTTCGAAGCTTTGGCGAGCAAAAATGAATTCTCCTACTGCAATCACGCCAAGTTGTGACGAATTCATTTCATTAGCCAAGCAATACACGGTGGTTCCTGTGTGGACCCAAGTGTTGGCAGATCTTGAGACGCCGGTAGCAGCGTTCATCAAGTTGGTAGGAGATGGCGATGGATTTCTTCTTGAGTCGGTTGAGCATGGTGAAAGATGGAGTCGGTACTCATTTGTTGGGCGCAATCCGCGAGGAACTCTCACTCTTCGAAATGGAAAATTAACTGTTACAGGTGAAGTTCCCGACAGTGTTCCCCTCGACAAGGGAATTCTTGTAGCCATGGAAGAACTATTGCGGATCTATCGTGCGCCACTGTTCCCAGAGCTTCCACCATTGCAAGGTGGGCTAATGGGGCATCTTGGCTATGACGTTGTTCGCGAAATTGAAGATCTTCCTCATGCTCCACTCGATGATCGCGAATTACCTGATGCTGTGATCAGCATTATTGGTTCCTTGGCTGCTTTTGATCATTGGCGCCAACGGGTGTATTTGTTGGAAAGTGTTCCCGTTGCCGGGTTGAGTGAAGAGCAGATTACTGAGGCCTACGACGCAGCAGTTGAGCGAGTTCATGGCGCGGTGCGTGACTTGTCGTGCCCGTTGCCGTATGTAGCAGTGGAGCCGCCTGTTGCTGGAGAAGATCTTCCACCAACTCGTTCGTCAATGCCCGATGGCCGGTATCAAGAAGCAGTAGCGGTAGCCAAAGAGCATATTGTTGCCGGCGATATTTTTCAGGTAGTTCTGTCTCAACGATTTGATCTTGATCTCACTGCTGATCCGTTTGATGTGTATCGAGTATTGCGACAGGTAAACCCAAGTCCGTATATGTATTTTTTACGGCAACCAGATCTCACCATTGTTGGTGGATCCCCGGAGCCATTGGTGCAACTTATTAACGGTCGTGTTATCTCGCGTCCTATTGCTGGTACTCGCAAACGTGGCGAGACAGACGAGCATGATCGTCGTATGGCTGCAGAACTGCGCGAGAATCCAAAAGAAGTAGCCGAACACATCATGCTTGTAGACCTAGCGCGCAACGACGTTGGCCGAGTTTGCGAGTTTGGTTCTATCACCATGGATGAACTGATGACCCTTGAGCGTTATAGCCATGTCATGCATCTCACATCTCAAGTGTCTGGTCAACTTAGTGCAGGGCTTGGACCTATCGATGTATTACGAGCAACGTTGCCTGCAGGCACAGTAAGTGGAGCACCAAAAGTGCGAGCAATGGAAATTATTGATGAACTTGAACCTGTGAAGCGTGGACCGTACGCCGGTGTCGTTGGTTATGTCGACTTTTCTGGCAACCTCGACACAGCTATTGCGATTCGCACAATGTTTGTTGGGCCACGATTTGCGAGTCTGCAAGCAGGTGCTGGAATTGTTGCAGATAGTGATCCAGCCGATGAAGATCTTGAGTGCCACAACAAGGCCAAAGCATTGCTCGCCACTATTCCAGCCGCCGAACGAATGACAATTCGCCGCCGTGAAGCAGGAACCAAAGCATGAGCACTGACATCGTGTGGGCAGACATCGAACGCGATGTTGTAATTGTGCAAGGCGATGATGCTGTGACATTTTTGAATTCGCAACTTGCAAACGACACTGCAGCATTGAGTGTTGGTCAAAGTCTGCATAGTTTGTTGCTCGACCCAACGGGGCATGTGCACTCCTTGGTGCGTGTTGTGCGCCATAGCGACACTGTCTTTACTCTTGATGTTGATGCTGGTTTTGGCAACGATGTCATCGTGCGACTTCAGCGTTTTGTCCTGCGTGCAAAAGCCACAATGAGCACGAGCGATTGGGTGGTGAGAGCCTTTCGAGGAACCGATGCCGCCAGTCATATTGGCGCGATACCTGGTTGTGCAGTTGTTGCATGGGGTTCACCGAATGCAATTGATGTTGTTGGCAGTATTTCGACTTTGCCAACGCTCGGTGAGTCGACTGATCCTGGTTACATCAACATGATGCGAGCCGATGAACGTTGGCCGCGCCTAGGTGTTGATCTTTTAGTCGGTGACATTCCAGCAACCTCTGGGGTGTTGTCGTGCGCTGTGAGTTTTACTAAGGGTTGTTTTCCGGGCCAAGAACTCGTTCAGCGGATGAATTCTCGAGGCACATCGGCGCCAGTGGTGTTGCGTGTGCTCGAGCGAGACGATCGTGGTGTTGGATCTCGAGTTATTCAAGATGGTGTAGATGTCGGGACTGTTACGTCAGTTGGTCAACATTGCGTTATCGCGCGAATGTCACGAAGTTCAACGATTGGTGAACCACTCGGCTGACACGTCTGCTCTTGATTGCAACGATACAAATTCAGAATTATCGCTGAGAACTAGCGGCACAGAATCATTATCAAACTGCGAACGCTCGGCTGCTCGTAGCCATTGCACAGCAGTAGTTGGATCATTAAGCACAAGACATGCGCGCGAAGCGACAATGGCGAGACGAAATGATGGGCACAACTGGTACGCCCTGGCTGCAAATTGGGTTGCTGCAAGTGCTCGACCAGCCTCAAGTAGGGCTGTAGCAATCATGATGTCCTCGACAGGGTTCCCAGATGGGGCAAGGCCGGGCTGATTGATCAGTTTGAGTATTCGGCCCGGTTGTTGAATTTCTTGCCACTGCATAAAAAGCAGTAATACAAGCAATGGCAACAAAGGTTTAGTTGGTGAAAGCAAACTGGCGACAAGTAGTGCTGTCGTTACAGCAAAACTGACCCTCGACATTAGAAATCGACCTCGCCCAGGTCGGACACTGTCGATCAAGCTAGCCACAATGGCCCCGCCGTCGAGGGGAAGCAACGGAATGAGGTTGAGCAGTCCAAGTGCGGCTCCCGCCCACCACACCGCAATCGAAAAGTCATTTCGGGCAATGGATTCACGAATGAACGGATTTGTACCCGTTGCCACAAGAACTGCTGCTGCAATTGCAATCTGCAGGGCGGGTCCGGCAACTGCAATTGCTGCTTTGCGTTGCCATGACAGCTCGCGCGGTGATTCGTATGCGGCATAAGCCACCATGAAGTCAAGGGCGATATGGGCTGTACAACCTGCACGGCGTGCTGCAAGCGCGTGACCAAGTTCGTGGATCAGTGTAAAAAGTGCGACAGCCACGGCAATCCATAGTCCGAGCGGGAAAGGGTAGATGAGGACAATCAGGGCACTAAATAGCCAGAAGCCCAGACGTATTCGTGTGGGAAAGCCCAAAATCTTGATGCTGTTTCCGGAGAGACGTGCAGTGAAAGGAAACATGCAAGCAGTGTAGGCAACCCATGTCGCGTCTAGACTTTTCCTTCGTGCCTTACGTCTATGCCTTCGATCACAAACACCGCCGTTCTCCTATGGAATACAAAGATCTCCTGGGAGGCAAGGGAGCCAACCTTGCTGAGATGATGAGCGTGCTGAATCTTCCGGTTCCTCATGGATACACCATTTCTACTGATGCATGCCGCGACTACATGCACGGTGGCTGGCCCAAAAGCCTTGACGCAGAAATTAAGCGCCACGTTGCTTCTCTTGAAAAAAAGATGGGTCGCAAACTTGGCGATCCAACGGATCCACTTCTTGTTTCGGTGCGATCTGGGGCCAAATTTTCAATGCCAGGAATGATGGACACGGTCCTCAACCTCGGTCTGAATGACAAGAGTGTTGTTGGGCTAGCCACGTCCACCAAGAACGAACGATTTGCCTACGATTCATATCGCCGTTTCATCTCTATGTACGCACGCATTGTGCTTGGTATGGATGGCGAAGTATTCGAACATGGTTTGGACCAGGCAAGAGCAGCCTCAAACGCAGCAGTAGATGCGGACATTCCAGCGCATGCGCTCAAGGACCTGTGTGATGTCTACAAAAAGGCTGTTGCCAAAGAAACCGGCAAGCCATTCCCACAAGATCCAGCAAAGCAGTTGCGTGGAGCAGTTGAAGCGGTCTTTCGTTCATGGAATGGTCCCCGCGCTATTGCATATCGTGTGCGCGAGAAAATCAGCCACGAATTGGGTACTGCTGTCAACGTTCAGGCCATGGTGTTTGGTAACCGTGATGACAACTGTGGAACTGGTGTTGGTTTTACTCGTAATGCCGCTACAGGAGAAGCAAAGCCATATGGCGACTTTCTTGTCAATGCTCAAGGTGAAGATGTTGTTGCTGGTATCAGAAACACTGAAGATCTAAAGGCTCTCAAGAGGAAGTTTCCAAAGATTCATATCGAATTGATGGAGATTTTTGCTCGGCTTGAGCGACATTACAAAGATATGTGTGACACTGAGTTCACAATCGAAGACGGCAAGTTGTGGATGTTGCAGACTCGTGTTGGAAAGCGCACAGGAGCTGCTGCGCTCAAGATGGCAGTCGACATGACAAAGCCAACTGGGGTTGGCAAGAAAGCCTGGAAAATTTCTAAGAATGAAGCAATCATGCGTGTCGCTGCTGATCATCTTGATCAAGTGCTTCACCCTCAGTTTGCTAAAAAGAACAAGGGCATCACGAAAGGTTTGGCTGCATCACCTGGTGCTGCAGTTGGTCAAGTGTTCTTCACCGCCGATGATGCACAGGCTGCTGCCAACAGTGGCAAAGATGTCATCTTGGTTCGTAACGAAACAAGTCCAGAAGATGTTCACGGCATGATGGTTGCTAAAGGAATTCTTACTGCTCGCGGTGGGCTTGTTAGTCACGCTGCAGTTGTCGCACGAGGATGGGGAACACCAGCAATTGTTGGCGCCGATGCTGTCAAGATTTCAGGCAAGTCATTTACTGCAAATGGAGTGACCGTCAATGAAGGTGACTGGGTGTCTCTTGATGGCACTACTGGCGAAGTCATGGTCGGCAAACTTGAGTTGACACAGTCAAAGCCGCCAAAAGAATTCGACATTATTTTGAAATGGTCCGACGAAGTTCGTAAGGGCAAAATGGATGTTCGTGCCAATGCCGACACCGCTGAAGATGCCAAAAAGGCGCGTCAATTAGGCGCACAGGGCATTGGTCTTTGTCGTACAGAGCACATGTTCTTGGCTCCCGACCGTTTGCCAGTTGTGCGACGCATGATTTTGGCAAGTGATCCAAAAGAAGAGCAAGAGGCGCTCGAAGCGTTGAGGAAAGTCCAAAAGAAAGACTTTGTTACCTTGTTGAAAGAGATGTCTGGCCTTCCCGTCACGGTTCGTTTGCTCGATCCGCCATTGCATGAATTCCTGCCTCGGGTCGAAGAACTTGAAATTAAAAAAGCCACTACAGGTCTCGATCCCCAAGAAGCAGTTCTGCTACGCGCTGCCCATGAGTGGAGCGAAGTGAACCCAATGCTTGGAACCCGTGGTGTTCGTCTCGGAGTTATTAAGCCTGGTTTGTACGCGATGCAAGTGCGTGCTCTTATGGAAGCAGCCGATGAAGTTGCTTCTAAGGGCTATTCACCAATTATTGAGATCATGATCCCACTCACTGTGACACGCGAAGAGATGGCATTGGCCCGCAGTTGGGTGCAAGAAGTTCTTTCCGACATCAACTCTCGACCAGCGCCTAAGTCGGCAAAGGGTGGCAAGCCAACAAAGCGGCCAAAGGTTTCAATTGGCACAATGATTGAAACTCCGCGGGCTGCATTGCGTGCTGATGAACTTGCTGAAGTGTCTGACTTCTTTAGTTTTGGTACGAACGACCTCACCCAGATGACTTTTGGATTCAGTCGTGACGATGTGGAAAGCCGATTGATGCCTGCGTACTTAGAAGCGGGATTGCTGGAGCGAAATCCGTTCGAGACGATCGATCAGACTGGCGTTGGTGAACTTGTTTTCATTGCCGCTCAACGTGGTCGCAAAGTAAAGCGTGGACTCAAACTTGGTGTGTGCGGTGAGCACGGTGGAGATCCAGAGTCAATTGGATTGTTCTATCGCGCAGGACTTAACTACGTCAGTTGCTCTCCGTACCGAGTACCAATTGCGCGTTTGTCAGTAGCACAAGCTGTCATTGGTGGTGCCAAGGCGGACACAAAGTAAGCAGACAGTTTTGGTTTTATTTTGCATCCGTTAGGGCCGACTCTCAGTCGTCTTAGAGGTGTGTGCAATGGCACTACAGTTGGAACATGGGAATTGCTGAAGACGACATTCAGAAAGTTCGTTCAGCAGTCACATTGTCCGACATAGTTTCGCCTCACTCACAGCTTCGGCGGGCTGGTCGCAGCCAAGTTGGTCTGTGTCCTTTTCATTCAGAGCGCACGCCTTCTTTTAGTGTCAACGATGAGACTGGGCGGTACATGTGTTTTGGCTGTGGAGCCAAAGGAGATATTTTTTCATTTGTGCAACAGATGGAACACCTTGACTTCGTCGGGTCAGTAGAACGTTTGGCTAGCAAAGTCGGGATCGAACTGCATTACACATCGGGCGCTGGCACCGGAGAGCGAAAACATCGCAAAGAACAACAAGCACTCATGGAGCGTGCAGTTGAGTGGTATCACACCAATCTCCTTGAATCTCCAGATGCTCGTGCGGCCCGCGAATATTTACGAGCACGGGGATTGGCTGGCGACGTTGCACGCCAATTCAAAATTGGATGGGCCCCTGATGATTGGGATCGGCTGTCTAATGCATTGAATGCGCCATCTGAGATGATGCAAGAGGTGGGCTTAAGTTTCGTCAACAAGGCAGGTCGAGTGCAGGACTCTTTTCGAGCGCGAGTGATGTTTCCAATCTTTGACGAAAATGGCGGGGCGGTGGCATTTGGAGGACGAATTTTACCTGGTTCGTCAGACCCTGCGAAATATAAAAATTCATCTGAGACACCGATCTATACCAAGTCGCGCACGCTCTATGGTTTGAATTGGTCCAAGGGGGAGATCGTTAAGCAAGACAGAGTGATTGTGTGTGAGGGGTATACCGATGTCATTGGTTTTCATCGCAGTGGATTACAAACAGCAGTTGCAACCTGTGGTACCTCGCTCACTGAAGAACATGTCAAGTTAATGAAGCGCTATGCGCGCAATGTCGTTCTTGCCTTTGATGCTGACTCTGCTGGTCAGGGTGCTGCTGAAAAGTTTTATGCATGGGAAAAAAAATACGACGTGTCCGTTTCTGTTGCGCAATTTCCACCAGGCCAAGACCCTGGTGAACTTGCCAACTCCAACCCAGAAGCACTCACACTTGCTATCAATAATGCAATGCCATTTTTAGGGTTTCGACTAAAAAGATTATTTGATGCTCACCCATTACGAACTCCTGAATCTCGTGCTCGTCTTGCTGAAAAAGCAATGGACCTCGTGAATGAGCATCCAGATACCAATGTTCGACGTTTGTACGCAGGCCAAGTGGCCAGCCACACCGGAGTATCAGCAGCCGATCTTGTCAAACTTGCCGACAGGGGAGGTTCTCGACCTTCAGTAGTTGCCACTCCGATACAGCAGGCCCCTGAAGGTGCAGGCTTTGTAGCGCTATCTCTCTTGATTCACGAATGGGACGCAATTGCTCCGTGGTTGATTGAAGAGTTATTCCCCGATGACGCATCGAGGGAAGCGTTTTGTGCGATTACTGGATCTGATGGAGATGTTCACCGTGCGTTGCAGAATGCGTCGGATGATGCAGTAGTCATTATCGAACGCGCCGCTGTGTACGACGTGCAAGCAGATCCGCTAATTGAGTCACGGGCCCTGATTGCAGCGGCTGTTCGTCGTGAATTAGGCAAGCGACGCCAATCAACAGATATTGAACAGATTCAACAAGAGCGACGAGTCAGGATTGCTCTTGAAGAATTAGGTAAAGCCGGTAAATCATCGGATGCTGCAATTGCGTTGTTGCAATGGTTGGCCCAAGTGGCAGTGGAGTCTTAGTGTCACTAAAAGTTCCAGTCGCTCTTCCTCATCCAGATGTGTTGGTTCGCGAGTGGGTGGCTTTGCTTGCCTCTAAAGGCGACGATGGGGCTGTTGACCCAAACACGGTGGCCCATGTTTTTCGCAACGTGGAACTAAACCCAGAAATGATTCGTCACATTGAATCAGTGTTACAAGAACTAAAAATTTCCATCAGACCATTTGAACCAGATGTTGCCGTCGCTATCGAACCTGTGATTGTGACCGAAACAAAACCAGTCCAGACCACCAAAGCCATCCTCGGTGATGTAGGTGATGCGGCCAGAATGTACTTACAAGAGATCGGTCAAGTCATTCTTCTGTCAGCAGAAGATGAACGTCGACTTGGTAAAGCAATACATGACATGCATGCTGCAAAGACTGAATCGTTAGCAGGAGACGTGTCGACAACTCGGCGACGAGAACTGCGCAGACTCATTATTGACGGAGATCGAGCGTTTGAACATCTCATCACCGCCAATCTTCGTCTAGTCGTTTCTATCGCCCGTAAATATGATGGCCGCGAACTTCAACTTCTCGATCTCATTCAAGAAGGCAACATTGGTTTGATGCGGGCCGCTGAAAAGTACGACTGGGAAAAAGGATTCAAGTTCTCCACCTATGCAACATGGTGGATTCGTCAAGCAATGATGCGTGCAATGGCTGATCAGGGCCGCACCATTCGGGTCCCGAGCCATGTAGTCGAGATGTTGAATCGCATCACAAAAGCTGACCGCGAACTTACTGTGGAACTAAAACGAGATCCGACTTACGCAGAATTAGCTGAGCGAACAATGATTCCAGCCGAAAGGATAGAAGAACTTCGGCAGATTTCTTCAGTATCGATCAGTCTTGATCAGCCAATTGGTTCAGATGATGATTCATCAACATGGGGTGACCAAATGGCCAAAACGGGCGATGATGATTCGCCAGACGACATTGTGCAACGTCGGCAATTGATCTTTGCTATTGAGCAGGAACTTGAACATCTTCCGGAACGTGATCGTCGGATCCTTGACAAGCGCTTTGGTATCTCTAGTGGCGAGCCTCAGACCCTCGATGAAGTCGCTAAGCAAGAAGGAGTGACCAGAGAGCGAATTCGCCAGATCGAGCAAAAAACATTGGCCAAATTGCGTCACCCAAACAACAGTCAGCGCCTCAGATCTTTCCTTGATAGCGACTAATCGGCGGATTCATAGGGTTGCTGCTGGGCCCTTGCTGATATCGTTGAGAGTTCCCCTTCCGGGGTAGCTCAGTTGGCAGAGCAACGGACTGTTAATCCGTTTGTCGAGGGTTCGAGCCCCTCCCCCGGAGCCATTTATTTCACCCACCTCGTGTGGCTGTGACCTGTGTCTGGGCTACCTTCCGACTGGCCCACTTGAGTCTCTAGTAATCTTGCCAAATGCCCAAAAAACGCTTGTCCTCAACCAAGCGTCGAATTCTTGGGTTTTTGGGTGCTTTTTGTTTGATGGGCCTCGCCTTTGCAGGTTTCGGGGCGCAACCGGTACTTGCTCATAACTCTCTTGTCACCAGTGTTCCGACCAATGGGGCTGTTCTCACTGAAGCACCCACCACGTTGTCGCTGATGTTTTCCAAGGATGTAGCACTCAACACTGCATCAGCAGAAGTGGTTGCTGCCGATGGAGTGCGCACCGCACTGGCGGCGCCTACTCATGGGGTGACACCAAAGGAGATTTTGTTCAGTCTGCCGACTGCTCTTAGTGGCTCAGTGGGTGTTCGTTGGCGTTTGGTTGGAACAGACGGTCATGTGATTACCGAGCGTTTAAGCTTCACAGTGTCTGTTGCCGTGCCTGACACGACTGGCGCCGGTGCAGGTTCACCAGACATCACCAACACGACTGTGGCCGTAGACCATTCGGCAATGGCAATGGCACCGATTGAAACAGAGATTGCACTTACGCCTGAATCGGTCCGGCTGGCTATTCGTTGGCTTGGATTTGCAGCGTTGATATTGGTGGGTGGCATGTTGTTCACCGAACTGTGGTTTGCGCGCGGTGTATTGCGTGCTCCCCGTGCTCGTGAAGCATCGTTAATAGGTGGTGGCGTACTTGGGCTTGCGCCGTTGTTGCAGACACTTATCTTTCTTGATGATTCACGTGACTTCGGCGTGTTCAGGTCTCTTTTGCACATCTTTGAAGCGTTCGACACAACCGCCGGAGCAATGCTCTTTGTGCGGTTCCTTGCAGGCGGCGTGATATTTGCAGGTATTCTGCGCGCCACCCGACACGACACAGGTTTGCTGGTGGCTCGACCCATGTTGGTGTCAGCTGGTGTGTACCTCATTTCTCTTGCATACGCCGGACATTCGCGCTCGATGAAATGGCCGGTGCTCGGTGTTCCAGCAGATGTCGTGCACACCACTGGTGCTGCTGTGTGGCTGGGCGGACTTGTCGTATTCGTGTTCTTCGTGATCCCGACACTGCAACCGTCGGAAAGCTTTGACGCATTCCGTCGTTTCGGTCATGCAGCGCATTACGCGGTGATTGCCGTTGTGGTCACCGGCGTCATTCATGCCTTGCGTCTGCATGGCAGCATCATCACTCTTTTCACACAGAATCATGGCCGATGGTTGTTGCTGAAGCTTGTGCTGGTGGCGTCCATGCTCAAGATTGGCGACATCAATCGCAGACGCCTTATGCGCAAGTTGCCAGTCGACGAAGCAGACTTTGCGGGACGCGTTGCGCTATTACGGCGGGCAAGTATCACAGAGATCGTCAACGGCGCACTGGTGATGCTTGTGACGGCCGTTCTTGTGGCATCATCGTTCAACTAAAGGAGACAAGATCTTTCAAAGAAAAGAAAAGAAAAGAGAAACCATGAAAACACGAATTATCCTCTCCGGACTCGCAGCAGTTCTAGTATTAGCTGCCTGTGGTGGCTCGTCTGTTGCAGATGTGGCCAACGATGTGGTGGAAACTACCGAAAGCGTTGCCGACTTCAATCCTGCTGACGTGATGTTTGCCCAAATGATGATCCCCCATCATGAACAAGCCATCGAGATGTCTGAGATTGCACTCGACCCAACAGTGGGAGCAAGCGATGTAGTGAAGTCGTTGGCCACCCGGATCAAGGGCGCACAAGACCCTGAAATCATGACGATGAAGGGCTTTCTCAGTGGATGGAAGATGCCAACCACCATGGACCACTCGATGATGGGTGACACGATGACTGGCATGTTAAGCACTGAAGACATCGCTGCACTGTCTGCATTACGTGGTGCAGACTTTGATCGTGCATGGATGACCAGCATGATCAAGCATCATGATGGCGCCATTGAGATGGCAAAAGTTGTGGTGAGCGGTGGAAAGAATGCTGCTGTTCGTGCGTTGGCCGAGGCAGTGATTAATGGACAAGATGCAGAAATCATCGAAATGAAGAAACTTCTCGGCTGATACTTCGGCTAAAAGAAAATGAAAATTATGACTAGGACGCGAATTATTCTCATCGGACTCGCAGCAGTTGCCTTGTTGTCTGGCTGTGGTGCGATGGACCACAGCGACATGGACATGGGTAGTGGCGTGTCGAGCACCGAAGAAATCGCTGCACTGTCTGCATTGCAGGGATGAAGTAATACCAGTACTTGGCCTTTCTCTAGGGTCAAGTACTGGTCTTCCAATAGACTCTTGCAACGGGGCCAGTAGCTCAGTTGGTTAGAGCAGGGGACTCATAATCCCTTGGTCGCGGGTTCGATCCCTGCCTGGCCCACCATGTGATGTCTCGGGACATCGTTCCCGCATGTCTCGGGACATCACATCATTGGGTCAAGTCCGAATGAACCCTCGCTGGCGAGCCCGAGTGGCCATCTGGTCAATAGTGACAAGCGCCCGGTGATGTTTTTGAGCGCTGTGTTCAACGCGCGCTGCCAGACTTGGCTGGCGCGGTATCCCTACTGGTCGCAACGGCAGGGCGTTCGCGTTCCATCAGCAACAGGTTCACGGCACGGAACACACGCCAGGAATCGGGCAGCTCCTCACGCCATAACTGCAACGAGAAGAACCCAGAAAGCGTCAGATCCACGTGACCGAGAATCCGGTTGATGATAAATACGTGTGCCTGGTCTGGCGCGACAGCGTTGCCCAAGGCCAGACTCTCGGAGTAGGGGATCAACCTGTCGTCCCTGCCGTGCACCAAAATAAGCCGCGCAGTGAGGCGCTGCAGTTGCTTGTTATCCAGGGTGAGCGCATCAATCGTCTCCAGGATCGGCTGCGGTAGTGCGGCCAGCAGCCGCGGAGTTTCTTGCGGATCTGTGTTGGTCAGCAAGCGGTAGACCGCAAGACCTTCGGGGCCGAGGTTTTTGGAGAGAGGGGAAAGATCGACCCTGGGGTCTTTCAGTTTTGCCGACACCATCGCGTCCAGCGTCACGCGGTCATCCCAGCTGTCGATCTGGTCCAGCAGACTCTTGATGAAGACGAATTTTCCGTAGTCGTCGGGTTTGAGATACCGCAGTGCGCCCTTGTGTTGGAAGTAACCAGTGGTGAAAAAGCGGATCGACGCGCCAAGATCGTGATAACCGCCGACGCCAAGAACGAAGCGCACCCGGTCGCGCACGTTGTCTTCCAGAGCGGCCAGCACCGCCGGCCCTACGCCGTAACTGAAAGCGGCGATTCCCGCCCGCCCGCCAGGCGACAGGTCTTCGCGTTCCACAAGGTAGCGGAACGCGTCGGCCACCTCGCGAGCGTGAACCGGCTGGACCTTAAGTGCGCGCTGACCGCTCAACTCCGGCGTGAGCACGGCAAAACGCGCACGGGCCAATGTCATCGCGAAGGCGACCAGTCGTTCGTTATCCTTGCCGTCCGGGACGGCGCCTGGAACGAGCACGATGCCAGCCTCGGGCTTGCCGTTGCCCGAGAGATAGAGATCGGCCGCCTGGGTGCGCCCGGCGATGGTGTACGTGACCGGTGTGCGCAAAGGCTCGGGGGTGCTCTTTTTCAGGAGGCTGTTGGCCCCGCCGGAAGCAATATCGCTCAACACCAGCAGAGCATCGTAGTTCAGTCGGATCGCGAAACCAGAGAACAAGAGCAGGCTCAAGAATAAGAGCAGGCTCAGCCCCAACACGCAGTTCACGGCGAGCCAGCGACCGGTGAGGCGCGTTGTCACATTGACCACCACAGAAAAAGCTTTTCAATGTCACGCCCTTTGCGGTTCATCTGTAGTTCCCTTTGTCCTGGCCCATCATTTCTTCCTTATGAAAAAATTTTAAGGAGTGAATTAATAGGTTGACCCTCCTCGGCGGGATGCCTAAATTTCAAGTTTGGATTAATCTCGTAGTGATTTCTGCGACCGATTCGTGAAATGCTCACATAACCAGACTCTGTCAAATCTGCCAGGATCATCTGTGCACTTCTTTCAGTTATCCCCACTGAATCTGCAATATCTCGAATTCGTGAGTCTGGGTCGCGACTTAAACGAACTAAGACATGCCCATGATTGGAAAGAAAGGTCCATTCGCGCGCCGAAGATGTTGTTTTAGCGATGAGGTCACTATACATGTATTTTGACACATGAATTGTATTTCAGGTATCATGTGGGAGATTAGTAGGGATACACAATGAATAGTTCGTGGGATTTAGCAAGAAACAATTTAACTTCGGTGGCGGTTTTGCTTTTTGTCTTGGGCTTTTTTGCCTCAAGAATTAAGAGCGATGTGCGGCTCCCTGAACCGATTTATCAATTCATTTCAATCTTCCTTTTGTTTAGCATCGGCCTCAAAGGTGGCCATGCCCTCAAAGGTGTATCAATCGCGGAGTTTCTTGCACCTTCGATTGCAACACTTTTACTGGGCTCGGCGATTCCGGTCATGGCTTTTTTTGTACTGGGTCTTGTACGAAAGTTGAACGAGATTGATCGAGGCGCAATTGCAGCACATTACGGGTCTACATCTCTTGTCACATTTACGGCAGCGCTCATTTTCTTGGAAAGTACTCAAATCCAAGTTGAAGGTTATGCAACAGCGCTTCTTACAATTATGGAAATTCCTGGAATTGTCGTTGGAATCTATCTCGGATGTCGCCATCGACCTATCAAGGTTGGTTGGAGTGAAACTCTGCGCGAAGTTATCACGGGGAAATCCATAATGCTTCTAGTTGGAGGATTGCTAATTGGTGCGGTGACTAGTCAAGCCGGCTACGAAAAGGTTGCACCATTCTTCATTGATCTTCAAGGCGGATTCCTTGCGCTTTTCTTATTGCATCTCGGGTATCTTGCTGGCAGCAACTGGAACGAGATCAGGCAGGTCGGTTTTCCGATGTTGATATTTGGAATTTTGTTCCCAATTTTCACTGGCACTCTTGGGATCTTCACCGGAAATCTAATTGGGCTATCACTTGGCGGAATGGTAATGCTTGGAGTTCTATGTGCAAGTGCTTCATACATTGCAGCCCCGGCGGCGGTTTCGGTAGCTTTACCAGAGGCCAAGGGTTCGCTTGCTCTGGTTTCAAGCATCGGAGTGACATTCCCATTTAACTTAATCTTCGGAATTCCTCTTTATCTTGAAATCGCAAGACTGCTACACGGTTAATTCGATAGAACTCGACAACACCAGGTAGTAGATCAGTAACCTATTATTGGGCGGCGGAGATCAATGATGAGTAAACAAGCATGGAGTGCTGCATACGAGGCATCGTCGGTGCGATCAGTTCGCCATACCACGATGTCGGGGATCCCGTTAGAGCCGGTGTACGGACCAGATGATGCCGAATTTCCTGGGATCTATCCATACACGCGTGGACCGTATGCCTCGATGTATCGATCCAAGTTGTGGACGATGCGAATGTTTGCCGGCTTCGGCACAGCAACTGATACCAACACGCGATTTCAAGACATTATTCGCTCTGGTGGCGATGGGCTGTCGACTGCATTCGATATGCCGACATTGTTGGGCCTTGACTCCGACCATCCCATGTCGCTTGGTGAAGTCGGTCGTTGTGGCGTTGCAATTGATTCGATCGTGGATATGTCCGACCTTTTTGCTGGTATTGATCTTGGAAACATAACGACATCAATGACAATCAATTCGCCAGCTGCGCCAATTCTCGCCATGTTTGTTGCACAAGCTGAAGCAGCAGGAGTTGAGCGGCGACATCTCGGCGGAACTCTTCAGAACGATATTCTCAAGGAATACCAAGCTCAGAAAGAGTTTGTGTTTCCACCACGTCAGTCGATGCGTTTGGTGCGAGACGTGATGTCATTTACGGCGTCTGACATGCCACGGTGGCATTCCATTTCTATTTCTGGCTATCACATTCGCGAAGCTGGTTCTACTGCTGCAGAAGAACTGGCATTTACATTGGCTAATGGATTTGCTTACGTAGAGCTCGCAATGCAGGCGGGATTGCCAGTGGATTCTTTTGCGCCGCGGCTTTCTTTTTTCTTTAATGCTCACATTGATTTTTTTGAAGAGATTGCTAAGTATCGAGCTGCGCGACGAATCTGGGCAAGGTGGATGCGCGATCGTTACGGGGCCACGAATGAACGTTCGTTGCAGTTGCGGTTTCATGCTCAGACCGCTGGAGTGTCGCTGACTGCTCAGCAACCTGAAGTCAACATTGTGCGTACAGCAATTGAAGCCCTTGCTGCAGTAATGGGTGGTGCTCAGTCGTTGCATACCAATTCAATGGATGAAGCACTCGCGTTGCCAACAGACAAGGCGGTGCGTATCGCTTTGAGAACACAACAAGTATTGGCGTACGAGACAAACGTGGCTCATGTCGCAGACCCATTAGGTGGTTCCTATTTTGTTGAAGAACTGACAGACAAGATGGAAGCACTAGCCGAAGAGATGTTTGCTCAAATTGAAAAACTTGGTTCTGGATCAATGCTTGAAGGATGTATTCACGGCATTGATGAGAATTGGTTCCAGGGCAGAATCGCAGATTCTGCATATGAACAAGAACGTTTAATGAACTCTGGGGAACGGATCATTGTTGGAGTAAATGGATTCCGTGAAGGCAACGATGATGATTCTCTAGATATTTTGCGGATTACGAAAGAACAAGAAGTACGTCAACGCGAACGCCTCGAGATTGTTCGGCGTGATCGAAATGATGCTGAAGTGGCATCTGCTCGGGAAAGGTTGTCGGCAGTCGCTCACGATCCCGAAGCAAATGTTATGCCAGCACTAATTGATGCATCTCGTGCACATGTCACTCTTGGCGAAATGATGTCGACGCTTGGCGGTGTCTTTGGGCGTCATGTTGAAGTGCCGGTAATTTAGCAATGACTATTCGTGTTCTCGTAGCAAAAATTGGTCTTGATGGCCATGACCGCGGAATCAAAGTAGTTGCGCGCATATTGCGCGACGCCGGTATGGAAGTGATCTATACGGGACTTTTCCAAACCCCTGAGACAGTTGCAGCAGCGGCACTCGATGAAGATGTGGATGTTGTTGGACTCTCGATGTTGTCGGGAGCCCATCTCACACTTGCCCCACTTGTGGTTGCAGCATTACGCGCGCGAGGTGTTGACATTCCGGTCGTTGTGGGTGGCATTATTCCCCAACAAGATATTCAACTTTTGAAAGATGAAGGCATTGCGGGTGTGATTGGCCCGGGAGCTACTGCTGTAGAAGTGGTGGCAGCAGTAGTTGGCGTAGTGCACGCTTAGTCGTCGTCGCGTTCTGAAATCCATGCCGGAACTTTTTCGAGCAAATCAAGGCTGACCAAGCGACAGGTAACAAGTACAGAAAACACTGCTTCGCTATCGCCTTTGTACACGTCATGAAGCGAAATTGGTATACGTCCAACAATGCTGAGGCTACGTTCTGGCGCATCGGTCACTTGGTGAAATGAATCAATCGCAGATACTTCAAGTGGAAGGTCAACTCCGCCGATTCCGGCAACCTCAGTTGCGAGTACCAAGAGGTCAGGAGGAGACGTGAGCGGAGGAAACGTCCATGTGAAGACCAGTGGAAACGTAAATCCTTGTGGCGGATCGTCATCGGGATCATCCATAGCCAATACGGCATCTTCGAAACTAAGCAAGGTGCGCGGATCTATCTCGAGGCTCACATGAAGGTCAATTGGGCCGTGGCATGCCTCTTCTGGATGGAGGTCTATTTCCCATAATTGGCGCAAAGAATAAGTTTCAACAAAGTGCCGCTCATCATGAACATGAAAGCCATGGTCGATGGCGTGGTTTTTGAGGTCTGTGACAAATCCAGCTATATCAATAACGGCCACCTAAGGACACTACCGTGAGTAGGGTGCCCCGCTTTAACTACACCTCCGACGATCTTGAATTAATGGCGTTTCTGCATGACGTTGCAGATGCCGCGGCCGACACTCTTGACGAAATTGGTGATTGGTCGATGTCGGAGGAACGAGAGGGTCAGTATGCAGCCGATGTTGTGATCGATGATGTTGTTGTCGACATGTGCCAAGCAAGTGGGTTTGGTGTGCTTTCAGAAGAAAGTGGAGCGACTGATTTCGAATGGCCTATTACAGATGATCAATTATTGATTGTGATTGATCCGCTTGATGGATCGACTAACGCCAGCAAAGGTCTGCCGTGGTACGCAATTTCACTATGTGTTGTGGATAGACAGGGCTTACGAGCCGCATTGGTTGCAGAACAGTCGGGTAGTGAAACCAGGTATTCAGCCATTCGGGGCAAGGGTGCCAATTGTGATGGAGTTACCATCGGGGTGTGCGCCAACATTGATCCGACCACTGCTGTTATTGGAGTTAACGGTGTGCCCCCGCACCCCCATGGCTGGTGGCAGTTCCGTAGTATGGGCGCAGCAGCGCTCGATCTATCGCTTGTGGCCAAGGGTGGACTTGATGGATATGTTGATTTTCATGATCACGGCGTGTGGGATTACCTTGCAGCGGTCCTGATTTGTCGGGAAGCTGGTGCCGTGGTTGGCGATGTTTTTGGCAGAGAACTGCTGGTGATAGACCCGACTCAACGCCGGAGTCCGGTTGCGGCATCATCTCAGCAGTTATTTGATTCCCTTGTAGATGTGGCGCTTTCTCGGCACTGATTCTAGAGTTTTGCTATAAAAAGATCCCCGAATGGGTTACCCTTGCTCCAATGAAGAGCCGTCGGGGAGTCGCGTTGAGTGTTGTTGCAGCACTTGTTATTCTCAACGCATGTAGTGGTGGATCAGGTACATCCTCGCCGACTGACACGATGCCAACTGGTCCAGTTGATACGGGCATGGACATCCTGTCCGACGGTTTTACCTTTGCCAACTTTGCAGCAAGCGCTATCACTCAATCATTCGACGCAACAGACTTGGTTGCCATGTTTGGTTCTGGGCCAGATGTATGTGTTGGGGGAGTTGATCCATGCGTGGCCACAGCCGAAGCAAATGCATTTGCGCGCATGGTCAATCAGGTGCGTGCCTCTGGTCATTGTGAAGGTCTTGTTGTTTTGGCGGCTTCTCGTTTTGTTCGCAAGGTATCTCCCGCGTCAGGAAAACTTCTCCGTGATGATGAAGTGGTGCACTCAATTTTGCGCGCATTTGCCACCCAGTTTTTACCTAAGGTGCAAGACGAAACCGATTCGTGGGCAAAAAAGTCATTGAAAGACAAAGTGATTGCAATGGCCACAAAAATAAAAGATGGGGAGCCAGGTTTTACTCTTGGTGTGTACACCGATCGTGGTGGTCATGCGATTTTGCCGTATGCCATTGATTTTATTTCAGAAGATGTTGCGCGGATCAAGGTGTATGACTCCAACTGGCCCGACAAAGAACGCTTTGTCACGGTTGATCTCAAAACGAACCAATGGTCTTTTTCTTTCTCAGGTGCGGATCCGAATAACGATCCAGCAATATGGACAGGCGGAAAAGGCGAAATGGATATCACATCGCTCGAGGCTCGACTTTCCAGTGACTGCCCATTCTGTGGAAAAGATTCAGGCGTTCAACGCGACATGTTTGTGATTCGTTCTGTCGACTCCAATTGGTCAATCACCACCGACGATGGCACAGTGTCGCCGGATACAACTATCGCCGGCAACACGTATGTACGCATCATGCGTTCTCCTGGTACACTGCCCCAACCAGGCCAACCAATTGACTACATCGTGTCGGCGCCGATTTCAAAAAAACCAATCAGCATGAACATGAACTCTGAAGCCCGAATCGTTGCGGTCACTCCCAAAGGAATCGTGGAAGTAGCAACGAAAAAAGGTGGATCAAAAAAGCCGATTATCTTTACCTCCAGTGGTGTGGCCAGTCTCGATTCGAGTGTGCATCTCACATTGTCTAATTCTGATTTCGTGGTCACAAGTCTTGGCGACAACAACTCCCTCTACGTCACGGACAATGGGGTGGCTGTCACGGTTGATGGTGCAGATGGAAATCCAGTCACAGTGGAAACAACGTCCGATCAACAAGCACTTGAAGTTCTTGGCGCATCTGCAGACGGACTTCCGAGCAATGCCAACTATGTGGTGTCTGCTCAGTCGGGTCCAAATGAGGTGACCACAAGGGTGGTGAACACCGATGGCACCGAACAAAAAACAACGGAACAAAAAATGTTACCGAACCAGTTGATCGATCCAACGTTGCCAGAAGCTCTCAAAAGCCCAACGAGCGTGCCTGGTGCTCCTCAAACAGGGTTCACTGTCACAGATGAATCAACCACCACCACCACAGTTGCACCATCGAATACGACAAGTAACACCCCAAAAACTCAGACTGGTAAGCCTGGAAACACAACGTCAACAGTTCCCGTTTCACGCACAACTCAACCTGCATCAACCGAAGTGTCTTTCAATACAGACATCACCCAATGGGGACCCACTCTTGATAAACCAGGTGGTCAAGGATTTAGTTCCATGCTCACACTTGCCCATGGAACATCACAAAATAAACAATCTTGCAGCAACATCGTTTGTCTTGAGACTCTCCAAGTCGCTCAACAACCCACGAGCACAACCTCACAAACCTCTGCAACTTTCACCATGAGCAATGTTGCTGTGGCCTTTTCGATTCGTTGTGGTGACAACGGACAATGGGTAATAGCCACTGCAAGTGGCGCAACATATTCAGCCACTTGCTCAATTTCTAATGTCACTAAAGACGACACCATCTATCTCAAAGCCACATAACCATCTCCATCATCACAAAGGGAACGCCATGAACTACTCACACACAGAATCCAAAGAGCCAATATCTCGTAAAAGAAAATTGAGTCGACTCGGTCTTGTCGTGTCGTTGCTTGCTGCACTCGCAGTCACGCCAGTGGCATACGTCGCGCCTGTTAGTGCCGACGGTGCTGGTGCTCAAGTAAGTGTTAAGGACACCGCCAAACGGTTAGCCGTTGGCTCCGAACATGCTTGTGTCATTCAGTTAGGAGAGGTTTACTGCTGGGGAGACAATGCCAAACTCCAACTCGGTTCACCTACGGTTGTTGGAAGTAATACGCCATTGAAAGTCGCCAATATAACAACTGCTGTAGCGGTCAGCGCTGGCTGGGCTCATACTTGCATCCTGCTGCAGGACGGAACTGTAAAATGCTGGGGAGACAATTCGCAGTACCAGTTAGGGACTACTGGCGCAAGTACGTCTACGCCGACAACCGTAAGTGGATTAACAGATGTGAGTGCTATTTCAGCTGGACGAATGTTTACTTGTGCAATCGTTGGATCTGCACGAGGCATCAAGTGTTGGGGAGAAAATAGCAGTTTCAGCCCTGTGCTGGCTAGAGATACGGGTTCAGCCACGCGGTCGGCCACCCCGGACTTTGTTACTGAAATTACGTCCGGAGCATCTTTGCTCGCAGCTGGCGAAGACCATGCGTGCGTACTGCTTGACGGCGGAAGTATCAAGTGCTGGGGCGCTAATAATCTAGGAACCTTTGGGAATGGTACTCAGGGGAACACCACACTTCTTACAGGCTCAACTTCTACCGTAATTACTACAGGGGGCCTTAGTGGCGTAATTGGATTGACTGCAGGAAGCGGTCACACTTGTGCAGTTACCTCGGATTCAAAAGCTTGGTGTTGGGGTGATGGGTTTGAGGGTGCGCTAGGTTATAACTCAACTGATCCGACTCCACAAACGGTGCCTGTACGCGTAATCACTAGTCGAGAAGACAACACGGCGCTAAGCGGAATAGTAGATATTACGGCTGGGTATTCGTTTACTTGCGCAAGTAAGACATCTGGAGCCGTGTCATGTTGGGGCAATAATGACCAGTCACAACTTGGAACTGGACTTTCCAGTGCTTATATTTTAGCACCGGTCACTGCAACAGGAGCGGCTGGGGCAGTCACAGTAGCTGCTGGGTTTGGATTCGCTTGCAGTTTATCTGCGACAAGTATTGCCTACTGTTGGGGCCTTGGATCAAAGGGTCAAATTGGTCATGGTGCATCAGTCAATGCATCAACCCCAACTTTGGTATCTCCGGTTCTCACACAGACAATTACATTTGGATCACTGGTAAACAAGTCTGTCGCTGATGGAGCGTTTACTATTTCTGCAACATCCAATTCTGGTGGTGCTACAACTTTCACGAGCAAAACAACTGCTGTTTGTACTGTCAGTGGTACAACGGTGACATTGGTTAGCGCGGGAACATGCACGATAAGTGTTGCAGGTGCTGCATCTGGTCTGTACAAAGCATCGACTGCAGTTGATCAATCGTTCTTGGTGACATCAGTTGCTGCAACGGTCACTACAACTGCTGCAACATCAATTCAATCATCGAAGGCCACCTTGAACGGCACTGTGAATCCGAACGGTGCATCAACAACTGTGGAGATTGGCTATGCACTAGATGGATCCCCACTTGTCTGGGCCGCAGCCGGAACTTTGATGGGCAATGCTGCACAAGACGTATCACTCACCATTTCTTCGTTGAGTGCAGATACGGAATATAAATTTGCTGTACGAGCAACAAACGCGTCTGGCACAGTGATGGGTAGTACTTTGTCTTTCACAACCGGCCGCCCAGTTGGAGTGTCGATCAACGATGCTGACGAGTTCACCAAAAGCAAGAAGGTCACTGTGTATGTAACGGGAACAACAGGATCCGTGTCGGCCATTTTGTCAAACGATGGTGGCTTCAAAACTTTCACAAAGGTGTCGCTTATCAATGCTTCGGCTGTAGTTGCGTGGACGTTGCTTGCAACCAAAGATGAACGATTGCCAAAGATTGTTTATGTGAAGTATGTCTCTAGCTCTGGTTCTCAAAGCCTGGCACAGACCGACGACATCATTCTTGACACGACTGTTCCGGTGATGACTTCAGCCACTGGTACTGCAACAACTGCGCGTAATGGAGCGGTAACGGTTGCAGCGGTTAGGGCGCCTAAGGCCAAGAACGGCGTGAAACTTACAATAAAAGCCTCGGATGCCAACTCAGGTATCGGCAAAGTTGAGGTGCGTAAATCTGCCAAAGGAAAGATCACAATTATTGTGGTTCGTAGCCCTAAGGCGAAATCACGCACAATCACCGTTAAAACCAGGGCAAAAAAATTGTGGGTGCGTGTTGTCGACCGCGCAGGTAATGCGTCGAAGTGGGTCGTGACTGCTGTGAAGTAGTTCCTCGGGGTACGATTCAGGGCATGAAGTATCGGCCCTGGAGACATACTGTCGCTGTTGTTGGAGCACTGGCATTGGTGATTCCTGTTAGTGGTCCGATTTCAGTTGCTTCTGCCTTGGCCGAATCAGTACCTGCAACGTGGAGCAAGGTCAGTGTTTCTCGTGCCCATGGTGGGTCTTTGTTGACAGCATCAACGACTGGGGCATCAGCCAGTTTCCGTGTACGGGGAAGATCGTTCTCTTTGTGGTATTTGGCGGGACCGAAAAATGGCAAGGTAGCTGTGTTCGTTAATAACAAGCGAGTAAAAACACTTGATCAGTATTCACCAAAGACTGTGCGCCGAACCGTGGTGTTGAAAAGCAAGACTAAATCGAATGTGGTTCGGGTGGTTGTTCTTGCCACTAAGAATGCGAAATCTGCTGGCACCAAAGTGAATGTTGACGCATTTTCACCGAGGTCAACATCATGCTCAAAGGGGTGCACCCGTAATCCAATACCGATACCGGTCACTGCACAGGTTGCGCTCACACCATCAGAACCTGTGTGGTATCCAACAGTGGTGCCCGATCGTGGATCACCGCAGTGGGTAGTTCCGATTGGAAGTTATGTTCGCGGCCAAGATGTATTACCGATTGATACCGCTGTACCAGTTATTCAACAAGCCGCTTGCGACCAAGCAAAAAAAGTTGGTCAAGGAATTGTGGTGTTATCTTTTGGAAAACAAGTAGCAAAAGGAACAAGTGGTTTCGGTCGGCAGATTACTTCAGCCCAAATTATTGCAACAACTCAGGCGTGGGCTGCGGGATTGGCACAATGTGGCAAAGGTGCCTGGGAAGTATCTATCGGAACGAGCAACTCTGGTGGCGTGACTGCATACAACGGGTACATGGGAGGAATTGCATGGGGAGAACTTGTCAAGGATGCTCGCGCGGTTTCGGACCCGCGTGTTGGTGTGTCGGGTTCAGTTGATCTTGAACCAGGGTGGGGACCATCTGGTCAGGCCCGGGCGTGGGTTGATGGGTATGTTGCCACCACCACGACTCGATTGTGGAACTTTGGTTCAGCAGATGGATGTCCACAATCGGTTGGCAAGTTGACATGCAATAACGGCTGGACAATTGATGATGTGCTGTGGGTGTCTAGTCACGCTGGTGCCAACGTGATGGCGATGCCACAAATTCATACCAAAAGTGGATCGCAAGCGAGGCAATGGGCAGTGCTTGCTGCACGTGCAATTCAGATGACGAAACCTTTACGACTTGCTTCGTTTACCGTACAAACTGCTGCATGTACCCAAGTGCGTTCTGGTTGCCCAACAACAGGAGTGTCGGCATGGGATGGATTTAATCAATTGCGCGCAGCACTCGATGCGATTCCATCAACTGTAGGAACACCCATTGGTGCTCCCATGGATATTCGCTGGGGATGGGCCAATGGTTTTGTAATTCCACCTGCCGTTACGCCAATAGCAGCGCTCACTCCTACTTTTGGTGTTGCTACTGCTACGTCAACAGGTTTTACAGTTCAGATTTCTAATTACGATGTCAACTACACGTGGGCTGCAACAAACTCTGCATCTGGTGTTGTAACAATTTCTAATACTGGTTTGGTGACTGTGACAGGTCTTGGCGTGGGTGTGTCTTCTACTGTGACTGTTACTACTGCTCGTGCTGGCTACACCAATGGCACTGCTACAAGTTCAGCAGTGGTCTCGGCATGATGGTCCTACTCGGCGATGTCTGGGTCTCTGACGTGTCTAAAGCAATAAATTAGCGTATTGCAACAATACACATCAGTGTGTATTGTTGCAGACATGACCGAAACTGTTCGTATGCCCGTCTCTGTCGCTTCTCGCAAGGGCATATCAGCCCTTACTCATGAGGTTGCTGGTTATCGTGTGGTGCTCACCAGTCTTGGTCGTGCAGTAGCCGTGGTCGATTCGGCAGAACGGATCGATGAAGATCTGCGCAAGATTCGTGAAGCAGCCCGCTTAGTTGTCGAATCCCTCGCCGAGACTGCCAAAGGTCGATCGACCATGCTCGATCTCGATGAGGTGTGCGCGCGCCTAGGCATAAGCGTCGCCGATGTCCGTGCCCGGGCGCACCAACTTCAAAACGCGTGAGGCGAGCAGATCATTTCCCCAATAACCAAGCCGAAGTTGTCTGTAGCGACATCTTTGTAGAGCAACTTGAAGCACTGAGCGAACCAGAACGCCTCGATGTTCTCGCATCGGTCATTGCGCTGTGCGAGAACCCATCTGGCAAGCATCCTTTACGCGCGCCACTGGCTGGTTGGAATACGCTTGCGGTACTCAACAGCCAGCGTCGTGTTGTTTACAAGGGTTCACTTATACGTGGCGTTGGACTAATCGAGGTGTTGTGCCTCGGGCCGCGACGAAACGTAGAGGTATACGACATGGCCAATGCCTTGGCTGTTACTGGACGTCTCAGCGACGAAGAAGTCATCCAGTTGTGGGTAGCCCTAGCGCTGTTAGCCGTAGTCGTTGAACAAGTTGGTCTCGATGGTTGGGATTATCGTCCAGAGCCAGCCAACGCAGGACTACGCAAAACTGCAGTTCGCAGCGGACTACTTGATGCCGACACCGCTGCTGTGTTGTCCAAAGATGAACTCCTGGCTGCAATGCAACATGGATGGGACGCCAAAGGTGCAGATCCGCTCAAGGCACTTCAGGCGGCCTTAGAACGCGCTCGTGGCAGTATCGACCCCAATGCGGTGTCACGCATTATTGCTGGGCGACAACAACAACGCTGTGGCGTGGCCATGCCGCGCGCGGGTATTTGCTGTATTCGCCGAAAGGACCACCCAGGCCCACATCGGGCAAAATCGTAGGGGAACTGGGTCGTCGTTTGATCAGAAATGTGTAAAACCGTACTAATTAAGGACTTTTTTGCACACTATTTATATACCTGCGTGCATAAGCGTGCCAACAGAGTACAGTAATGCGTATGGCTAAAATGACTATTTTGGAGCGCCTGATCGGGCAGGCGGCCGAGCAACATGGCTTCGTGCGTACCGCAGATGCAGCTGAGATAGAGGTGAACCCAGCCGCGCTCCGCAAACTTGCCGCTGCAGGCCGACTTGAGCATCGCAGTTGGGGGCTCTATCGCCTGGTGGCCTTCCCCTCGACCCAGAATGACGAGTTTCATGAGGCCGTCTTATGGGCCAACGGCGTTGGTGTCGTCGGTGGTGAGGCAGCCTTGGCGTTGTGGGATCTGGCAGACGTCAATCCAAGCAAGATCGAAATCATCGTGCCGCCGAACTACCAGCCACGCCGTCTAGGTCGTGATCGCTACAAGATCCGCCGGCGCAAGTTGGCAGATGTCGATGTCGAGACGGTCGACAATATCCCCGTGATCACTGCCAGGGTTGCGATTTCTGACGCCGTCAAGGCTGGTGTCGCCGGCGAACTTATCGAGCAGGCAATTGCCAACGCCCGAGCACGCAAATTGATCGGTCTGGTGACCGAATCACGACTGCGCGTCCAACTCGCAGACCGAACTACACCTGCGGGGGATCGGATCGATAACAGCCATGCGTCCACCTGGCGATAGGAGCCACCTTGAGCGCCTGCTAACCACATGGTCTGAATCAACAGGTGTCACTGCAGGACGTCTACGTCGCATCGTCGGTATCGCAGTCATTTCAAAAATGCTTGATGGCTTGCCTACCGAGGAATGGCCGCAGCGCATTGTTTTCAAAGGTGGGGCGGCCCTCGAAATGCGATTTGGTCTGCGGGCCAGGAGCACCAAAGATCTCGATGCTGCATACCAAGGTGATCTTGACGAAGCAGTCACGCTGATAGACAAAGCCATCACTGCAGGATGGAGTGGATTCACCGGTCGGGCCACTGAAGTGGAGCTGATTGAACGAGCCAAAGTTCGGCCCACTCCGGTTCGGTTCAACATCAAGCTTGTGTACCATGGAAAAGATTTCGTCAAGATCCCAATCGAGATATCGTCGGCTGAAGCGACCTCTTTGCAAGAGCCCGAGGTATTTTTCGTTGCCATCAGTCTTGAACCGGTACATCTCATGGGTCCAGGCACCGTGCTGCTGTTGCCGCTGCGTTACCAGATTGCACAAAAGTTGCACGCATGTACAGAACAACCGAGCAACGATCACGCGAACGATCGACCTCGCGATCTTGCTGACCTGATGCTCATAGAGGAACTTGGGGTTGAACAGGACGATCTTGTCGGTATCCGTGCGGCGTGTGTTGAGATTTTTAATGCACGCGGGAGCCACCAGTGGCCCCCGCTGATTCAAGTATTCCCAGGGTGGGACGCCCTTTGGAACAACCTTGTTGAGAGTGAGGGCTTATCGATGAGCATGGACAATGCCGTTATCGCGGTGAACGAGTTTGTCAAACGGATCAACGCAGCGACCTGATATTTACTACAAACGTGAACTGCTGTTTTGGCACGTCCGTCGAAGCTAGCGAAGTTGCTCGCCCCAGACAACGGTCTTGCGCAGTTCAGGCTTCAGTACTTTGCCACCAGCATTTCGAGGAAGTGGTTCTGTTCTGAAAGTGATGAATTGGGGAACTTTGAAGTCGGCGATGAGCTTTTTGGTGAATTGCCTAATGTCTTGTGGATCAGGGTTTGTTCCAGGCTGGGGAACAATGATCGCACCTACTTTTTCGCCCATCATGGTGTCGGGAACACCAATTACTGCTACTTCAAACACGTCGGGATGTTGCACGATGGCGCCTTCCACTTCAACGCAGTACACGTTTTCTCCACCGCGATTCACCATGTCTTTTTTACGGTCAACGATTTGGCAATAACCCTCGTCGTCCAGCCGAGCGAGGTCACCAGTGAAGAGCCAGCCGTTACGGAAAGCTTCGGCACTTTGTTCTGGTTTGTTCCAGTAACCAGACACCACATTTTGTCCGCGGATCATTAGTTCACCAACTCCAGTTTCAGGATCTGCTTCAAATACATCTAGTTCAATAACTGGTGCGGCAAATCCAACTGTTTCTGGGCGTACTTCACAGAATTCATGTCCGAGGAATGTAGACACAGATGCTGTTTCAGTTAATCCAAAACCATTTCCGAGTTGAGCATTTGGCCAGGCGGCTTTTATTTTTCCAACAACTTCAGCAGCAGTCGGTGCGCCACCATATGTGCAATGTAAAACTCCTGACATATCAAAGTCAGCGAAATTTTTTTGGTTCATGGCCAGCCAATAAATAGCGGGAACACTTATGAGTACATTCACTCGCTCATCAACGATGGTTGACAGGAATAACTGAACATCAAACGCCGGCATGATGATGGTTGTTCCACCGTACATAATTGCAACAAGGAGTTGACTATTGCATCCGGTGACATGGAACATTGGTACCGAGATGAGATTTCGCATATCAATTTCATCTTCTTTAAAAACGCATCGCTTTATCGTTTCACAGTTGGCAAGAAAGTTTTCGTTAGTTGTCATTGCACCTTTAGGAAAACCAGTAGTTCCACTGGTGTAGAAAATTGCTGCAAGGTCAGTTTGGCCACGATCTCGGTTGACGGATGGCTCGCCATCGGGTAGTGGTTTATCGGCAGTAAAAATATATTTAGCACCAGAGTCGGTGGCTATATATTCCACTTCTGCTTCGGCGAAACGCGTGTTGACGGGCACGACCACTGCACCTGCCATGAGAACACCAAAAAAGGCGTATGCCCAGTTGTTGCTGTTGGGCAGATTGATTGCCACTCTGTCGCCAGGTTCAATTCCTTGAGCAAGCAGTCCGCCGGCCACTCGGGTCGAACGATCCCAAAATTGTTGGTAGGTGACTCGTTCACCACCAAGTTCCACAAGCGCTTCGTGATTCGGTTTGAGCTTCGTGGTTGCTTCAAACATCGCGACCAATGATTTTGGCAACTTTGTGTAGCGTAGTATTCCCTGAGGACTCCGCTCAATGTCTGACATGTCGAACGGTAGTCGCTGTGGCGTTTTGCCTTCTTTAACAATCATGATTCCCTCGTAAAATGTAAGTAAATTTGCTTTTTAACAGGCTATACCCGCAGTAGTTTCGCAAAATCAGCGGAAGTGTCCTGGGCGATACGCCAGTTTCGCTTTTTCAAGTTTCCGATAGAGTCATAGGTCTACATAACCCCGTTGGTGGGCATGGAAGAAACACTTTCATTGCGTCCAACGGGTTCTGGATAAGAGCATCAGACATAGTTCTGGGTTCACATTCGGGCGTTTAGCTCAGTTGGCTAGAGCATCTCCCTTACAAGGAGAGGGTCGGGGGTTCGAGTCCCTCAACGCCCACTAATTTTTAGGCTGTTTGCACCACGACGGTCGGGTTATTCAGCAGGTGTGGCTGGTGGCGTCGTGTTACCTCGGAACAGCTCGGCAATTCCAGCCAGTGAACCCATCGCGGCTGTGGAGTCAGTAGGTAGGAAGATCTTGGTGGCCTGACCATCGGCAATCTTGGCAAGTGCCTCCAGATATTTGATGGCAACAAGGTCAGGCGTTGGGTTGCCATCGTGGATGGCGGCATACACGGTACGAATTGCTTCTGCTTCTCCGAGGGCGGTTGTTTGCTGGCGGAAGCGATCGGCTTCGGCCAATTCGCGCACGGCGGCTGCTTGGCCTTCGGCTTCAAGGATTTGTTGTTGGCGCATGCCTTCAGCAGCCAGAATGACCGATTGGCGTTGGCCTTCAGCTCGGGTGATAGCGGCTTCGCGTTCACCTTCGGCAGTGGTGACTGTGGCGCGACGGGTGCGTTCGGCTTTCATTTGTTCATGCATGGCTGCCATCACGTCCACTGGCGGATCGATCCGCTGGATCTCCACGCGCTTGACCCGTACGCCCCACGTGTCAGTGGCTTCATCAAGGATGGTGCGCAAACTCGTGTTAATCGACTCACGGCTGATCAGCACTTGGTCGAGTTGTAATTCGCCAATCAGATTGCGCAAGTTGGTCTGGGCCAACTTGGTCACCGCGAGGAGGAAATTTGCGACGTTGTAGAGGAGACGTTGTGCGTCGACCGGTTCGTAGTACAGAACGGCGTCCACGCTGACCACCACGTTGTCGGCGGTGATCACCTCTTGTGGTGGAACATCAACGACTTGCTCGCGCATGTCGATGAGTCGAATTCTGTCGACGAATGGGATGATGAACCTGAGCCCGGGATTGGCCGCCATTTTGTATTTGCCAAGTCGTTCGACTACACCGAGCTGGTAGGGGCGGATGATGCGAACGCTGTAGCCGACATAGATGATCAGAAAAAGGAATATTGCAGCGAGAAAGATGACGCTAGTCATGGGGTGGAGCCTCCGGTGTGTTGTGGTGGTGATTGTAGGCTGACAATGACGGCAGTTCCGCGCACTTCAACAACCAAAACGACATCACCAACGGCAAGGGCGTTTTGGTTAGCACTTTCGGCACGCCATATTTCGCGTCCCAAACGGACCTCTCCGGAAGATCCAGGGCCTGCGCCAATCGCAACTTCGACAACGGCTTCTTGGCCAATGAGCCGACGCGAACCGATGCCGTTCTGCACGTTGTTTCGGTCCAATCGTTTGCGAAGGGGGACTAGTGCCACTGCACCCAGAGCCGACACAATAACGAATGCTGCCCATTGCGCGGGGAGCGATCCTTCGGCAAAGGCAACGACAGTTGCTGCCAATGCACCTGCGGCGAAGGGCAACAAGAAAAACGATCCAGCGAGGATCAGTTCACCTCCGGCAAATACTCCGATAGCAATCAACCAGATCCATCGCCACACTGTTGGATCATCCATACGGTGGAGCGTAACAGATGGCGACATTTTTAATTAGTGACGAACTCAATGATGCTCGTGCGTTTATAATCGGACTCGTGACCCATGTATCGGATAATCCGCATCATAAGGCGCAACAATTATTCGTCTTCAATTGTGTTGGCGAACAAGGATTAATCAGTCAGATTTCTCCGTACGGTTCACTGGCGTGATGGCTGGTATGAAATGGGTAGAGATCGTTGCGGTAGTAACTAGCGAGGCTGAAAATCTAGCCTTGACCGAGATTGGTGCAGTGCTGTTTCTCTTGGGATTCGTTGCTTTATTTGCCTCGAAAATTAGTTTTTCCGCGGTTCCGCTCTTTCTGCTCTCCGGTTTGCTATTGGGCAATGGCGGCCTTGCGCCGCTTCATGTCAGTGGCGACTTCCTCAAGATTGGTGCTCAGATTGGTGCAATTCTGCTGCTCCTGCTCATAGGTCTTGAATACTCGGCTCGCGAATTGGGTTCAGCGCTACGCGATCGAAAAAGCATTGGCCTGATCGACTTCGTTGCAAACGGGATTCCCGGCGCTCTATTCGGCCTGATATTGGGCTGGGGGTGGACTGGAGCGTTAATTCTGGGCGGGATCACTTACGTTTCGTCATCGGGCATTGCAGCAGAACTGATTCGTGATTCGGGCTTACGGCGATCAGAAGTTGCAAAGAGAGCCGTAGTTGTCTTGGCGATTGAAGATCTTGCACTAGCACCGTATTTGCCTTTGGCAAGCGCTGTTTTATCGGGGGCAAGTGCGCTCGTGGGCATCATCTCTGTCTCTGCTGCATTTATCGTCATCGGTGTCGTATTAGTAATAAGTGTTCGTCGAGAATCGCTTGTGTCTGGATTGCTGCGACACCACGATTCTTTAGGTCTACTTTTGACCGTCTTTGGTTCAGCTCTTTTGGCTGCTGGTGCCGCAACTTACGTTGGGTTCTCTGGAGTTGTTGCCGCGTTCTTGGTCGGGCTCTTGCTCACCGGCGAAGTGGCCAATGCTGCCAGGTTGCGTCTGTCTCCGCTGCGAGATCTCTTTGCGGCGATCTTTTTCCTATTCTTCGGATTGTCGACCGACCCCCGCGAAATTACCGCAGTATTACCTATCGCAATTGCTTTAACTCTTATTGGTGCTTTGGGCAAGTTCGCAACCGGTTGGTGGAGCACTCGCGATATGTCAGACCCAATGAGTTGGCGAAGAACTGGCGCACTTCTAATTCCGCGCGGGGAGTTTTCAGTGGTTATTGCTGGGCTAGCGTCCGCTGCGAGTTTTGGTGAACGACTTCAAGCGATCACGATTACTTACGTTATTTTGACAACTACATTGGGTTCGATCTTGATGCGATTCTTTAGAAGTCGCTTCGCGAGATCTGGGAGAACAAACGCCCCGCGTCACTGAACATGATGCTCAAGTCCCTCAGCGCCCACTAATTGGCCACTCCGTGGCGTTATGAGACGGTAACTTGGTTCAGTGAGGTTGATTCGAGGTCTATGCCTGGTATTGGCGCTGTTGAGTGGTGCTGTGTTGTCTTTGCCGACGGCCAGTGCATCGACGAGCATTGTTCCAGCAGAATTTCGCACGTGTGCTGATTTTCGTGAAGAGTGGCCTATCGGGGTTGCTCGTACGGTAGAGGCTGCCAAAAAGCAGAAAGTGCGCCCACCAGTCAATCAGGTCATCTACGACCAGAATCAACAGCTCGACCGCAACAAAAATGCAACTGTGTGTGAAGTGCGCAAGAGGCCAAAAGTAAGTAAGACCAAGAACGCGGTTGCATCCTCAACGACTATCACAGATCATCCGAGGATGTTTTCGGATGTGACATCAACAACTTCCATTTCCACTTCAACAACTTCCACCTCAATCTCAGTGCCCATTGTGTGTCCGATTGCTAACGACACTGTTATTAACACGGTAATTAGTTCATCTTCTTCCAAAAAACTCATCAAGTTGCCGAACAACTTTTACAGGGTGTCACGAACGGTGAAGGGAAAAATTCAGAACAAATCATCACTACCCGTGGAGATTAACTATCTGTCGCTCAGCACCACGTTTAATGGCGACCAGATCGATCTTGTGACTGTGATCAGCACAGACTTAATAATTGTTGCTGGGGGTGTGTACAAATGGACAGTAAAATATCTCCAAGAGGTGTCCCCAACGGCGTCGCTTGGTGCTGGCACGTATGTATTTGATGTCGTAACCGAGGACTTGTTGACCTTTACTGAAGATATGCGCTGCAGTTAAGGCTCTCTCGTTCCTACACAATTCGTGTTGCTTTGTCCGCCCAATATTTTTCGCGGAGAGGTTTCTTGTACAACTTGCCGGTTGGCAGGCGAGGTAACTGAGCCTCAAAATCTATCGATCGAGGTACTTTGTGACGGGCAAGATGTGTTGTACAAAACTCGATTAATTCGCGCTCAATATCGGGCCCTGGTTCAATCCCTGGCATCAGTTGTACAACCCCCTTTACTTCTTCACCCAGATCAACATTGGGTACTCCAAAGACAGCTGCATCTGCAACCTTTGGATGAGTGATTAGAAGGTTTTCAGATTCTTGTGGATAGATGTTGACTCCACCAGAAATAATCATGAACGTGGCACGATCAGTGAGGTACACGAATCCATCTTCATCGATGTATCCAACATCGCCAACTGTTGTTAGTTGACCGTCTGCAGACGTAGATTCTGCGGTTTTCTCCGTGTCGTTGAAATATGAAAACGCACTTCCACTTTTGAACCACAGGGTTCCAGGAGTGCCTAATGGAACTGGATTCATATCATCATCAAGGATGTGCAGTTCTCCCAGTAAAACTTTTCCGACTGTGCCTTTGTGGGCAAGCCACTCTTGTGCATTACATGCGGTAAATCCGAGACCTTCAGTTGCTCCGTAGTACTCCTCAATAATTGGCCCCCACCATGCGATCATCTGTTCCTTGACCGGAACAGGACATGGAGCCGCTGCATGAATTACAACTTCTAAAGATGACAAATCATACGAGTTGCGCACGTTTTCTGGAAGTTTCAACATTCTGCTGAACATGGTTGGAACTAGTTGGCTATGAGTGATTTTATATTTTTCGACGAGCATGAGGTATTGCTCTGGATCAAAGTGCTCCATCACAATGACAGTGCCACCGCGACGCAGAGTAAGACCAACAGCTGCTTGGGGTGCTGAGTGATAGAGCGGCGCAGGTGACAGATATGTCATGCCATCGCGGTAGT
>Ga0209284_10001324_pt1 | contig 38232 bp, 35 predicted proteins | sample FRY03_FD_187211 | JGI IMG/M metagenome (GOLD analysis project Ga0209284, IMG submission 187211) | Freshwater microbial communities from Lake Fryxell liftoff mats and glacier meltwater in Antarctica - FRY-03 (SPAdes) (version 2) | ecosystem: Environmental > Aquatic > Freshwater > Ice > Glacier... | reverse complement strand
TGGAAAAAAATCTTACTTATTTTAGTCGACGTTTTTATTGTGATTTATTCTTAAATTCTAAAAAAGATTATTTTATATCCTCAATCGATTTCCCTTTGAAAATAATTTAATAACTACTGTTGATAATTATTTATTAAAAATATTTCTTTACTTTCATGGTAACTTATTACTTTTATCACAAGAATGGGAACTATGACCGAAAGTATTTTAAAATTAACCGATGTTGCTATTTTTCAGAAAGAAAGTTTAGTTTTGAACGAGGTCAATATTGAGGTTAAAAAAGGCGAATTCATTTATTTAATAGGCAAAACGGGAAGCGGAAAAAGTAGTTTTATGAAAACACTTTACGGCGATCTTCCTCTGCAACAAGGCACAGGGAGCGTGGTTGATTTTGATTTGAGAACCTTAAAAGAAAACGATATTCCGTTTTTACGTCGTAAACTTGGGATTGTTTTTCAAGATTTTAAATTACTACCTGACAGAACCGTAAATAACAATTTTCTCTTTGTTTTAAAAGCTACTGGTTGGAAAGACGATTCCAAAATGAATGCTCAAATTGAAAATGTTTTGGATAAAGTTGGGATGAAAACTAAAGGCTTTAAATTTCCGCATGAGCTTTCCGGTGGTGAGCAACAACGTGTAGCAATTGCAAGAGCCCTATTAAATGACCCTGAGCTTATTTTAGCCGACGAACCCACAGGAAATCTTGACCCGCAAACAAGTGTAGATGTTATGAAAGTTTTACAAGAAATCAATAAAACAGGTCGTACTATCTTAATGGCTACCCACGATTACGCACTATTGCTTAAATACCCTTCTAAAACCCTAAAATGCGATGGAAACAAAGTATTTGAAGTGGTGCAAAAGGCCGTTTGATTTTGCTTGTTTATTCATAGTTTCAAAGGGTTTCAGGTTTAGATTTAATTGATTTAATGAGTCAAAATAAAAAAATTAACTTGAAATTGTGATTAAATTTCGACTTACTTCTAAGTTTTGACTTTTTAGTTTACAAGTGTAAAATTGAACCTAAATTTAAACTTATTATTGAGTTTATGAGTGAAAATAAAAACTTGAATTTGAACTTCAGCTTACTTCTGACTTTTGGCTTTTCTTGAATTTTTCATTTTTAATTTTCAATTATTACCTACTTTTGTTAAAACTATAGGATTAAAAACATGACTTTATTAGGCATTGACATAGGAGGTTCTGGAATGAAAGGAGCTTTAGTAGATACTATAACAGGCGAATTACTAACAGAACGTTTTCGAATTCCGACTCCAAAGTCAGGAAAACCTAAAGAAATGGCAGAGGTATTTGGGCTAATCGTGAAACATTTTGATTACAACGGCCCAATTGGCTGTGGTTTTCCTACAATTATTAAAAATGGAATCTGTAAAGCTCATGGGAATTTAAGCAAAAAATGGCTTGGCGTTAATGCTGAGGAACTTTTTAGCGATTATTCTGGAATGCCTGTAACCGTGATCAATGATGCTGATGCTGCCGGTTATGCAAGCATGAATTATGGTGTTGGTAAAGGAAAAAAAGGTTTAGTATTGATGATCACTATTGGTACTGGTTTAGGTAGCGGTGCTTTTTGGAATGGTGAATTAATCCCAAATTTTGAATTAGGCCAAATTCCTTATAAAAAATATAAAAAAATAGAACTTTACGCTGCGGCCTCTATTAAAGAGAAAGAAGAATTAAGTTATAAAAAATGGGGTAAACGTTTTAATAAATTTTTAGAATATGTAGATTTAATTATGTCGCCAGATTTAATTATTATTGGCGGTGGAACTTCAAAGGATTTTGACGAATTTAAACAATATATTAAAATAAAAACACCAGTTGTAGCAGCGGCTTTAGAAAATAATGCCGGCATCATAGGTGCTGCCACAGCGGCTTTAAAGAAAAAGCCTGTTGTGGTGTAGAGAAGAGAAAAGAGAGAAGAGAGTACAGAGGAGATACTAAATTTTAGTTATTCCATTAACCTGAACTAAACTTTCGCATTTCTAATTTCGTATTATTTCACTTTTTTCTTTATTCTAACAATTTTTAAAATTATAAAAAATTGAATTTTAATCATAACAAAAAAGCTGCAACCTTTATAAGATTGCAGCTTTTTTTATATCAATAAAATAATTTAAACGATTTTATAACGCTTACGATCATTTTCTGTTAAATATATTTTGCGTAAACGTATATGTTTTGGCGTAACCTCAACATACTCATCTTTCTGAATATATTCCAAGGCCTCTTCTAAAGAAAACTTAATAGCAGGAATAATCCTTGCTTTATCATCAGCACCTGAGGAACGTACGTTTGATAGTTTTTTGGTTTTGGTAATATTGATGGTCATATCATCACCTCTTGAATTTTCGCCAATCACCTGACCTTCGTAAATATCTTCTCCTGGATCCACAAAAAACTTACCTCTATCTTGTAATTTATCAATAGAATATGGGATAGATTTTCCTAATTCCATAGACACTAAAGAGCCATTTTGACGCTGAGGAATATCGCCCTTCATAGGTTGGTATTCTAAAAATCGATGAGACATAATGGCTTCACCTGCGGTTGCCGTTAACAATTGGTTTCTTAAACCAATAATACCTCTTGACGGAATTAAAAACTGACAAATCATTCGGTTGCCTTTGGCTTCCATACTGGTCATTTCCCCCTTACGAATAGAAACCATTTCAACAGCTCTGCCTGAAACCTCATCTGGCAAATCGATAGTTAACTGCTCTATAGGCTCACATTTTACGCCATCAATTTCTTTAATAATAACCTGAGGTTGACCAATTTGCATTTCGTATCCTTCGCGACGCATGGTTTCAATTAAAACCGATAAATGCAATACGCCTCTACCAAATACTAAGAATTTATCAGCACTGTCGGTTTCATTTACACGTAAAGCTAGATTTTTTTCTAACTCACGCGCTAAACGATCTTTGATATGGCGAGAAGTAACGAATTTACCATCTTTACCGAAAAACGGACTATCGTTAATGGTAAATAACATGCTCATGGTAGGCTCATCTATAGCAATTGTTTTTAAACCTTCAGGATTTTCAAAATCGGCAACCGTATCTCCAATCTCAAAACCTTCTAAACCAACAATAGCACAGATATCACCTGCTTTTACTTCTTGAACTTTTAAACGGCCAAGACCTTCAAAAGTATATAGCTCTTTAATTTTTGCTTTTACAATTCTACCATCTCTTTTTACCAAAGAAATTTGTTGATTTTCTTTTAGTGCACCTCTTAATAATCTACCAATCGCAATACGACCCGTAAATGAGGAGAAATCTAACGACGTAATCAACATTTGAGTATTTCCTTCTTTAACTACGAACGTAGGAATATGCTCAATAACCATATCCAACAATGGTTCAATATTATCTGTCTGATCTTTCCAATCGTCACTCATCCAATTGTTCTTTGCAGAACCATAAACTGTTGGGAAATCTAATTGCCATTCTTCGGCACCTAACTCAAACATTAAATCAAAAACTTTTTCGTGAACTTCTTCAGGGGTACAGTTTTCTTTATCTACTTTATTGATCACGACACAAGGTTTTAAACCTAAATCGATTGCTTTTTGCAATACAAAACGTGTTTGCGGCATTGGTCCTTCAAAAGCATCAACTAAAAGCAAAACACCATCAGCCATATTTAAAACACGCTCAACTTCTCCACCAAAATCGGCGTGACCAGGAGTGTCAATTATATTTATTTTAGTGCCCTTATACACTACGGAAACGTTTTTTGAAGTAATAGTGATACCTCTTTCGCGTTCTAAATCGTTATTATCTAATATTAAATCGCCAGTGTTTTGATTCTCTCTGAACAATTGGCAATGGTACATAATTTTGTCCACCAAAGTAGTTTTACCGTGATCAACGTGAGCAATAATGGCAATATTTTTTGTTGCTGACATAAAGTTAAATTAAAGGAAATATTCCTTACTGAAATTGGGCGCAAAGGTACTGCTAATTTTTGATGTGAAGAATAAAGTTCTCATTTTTTTATTACGCTGATTTTTAGGGTGTTTAAGCCTCTCAACGATTTCTATTTTTTCCCGGAACCCAACCTATCGTAAAATCAGCTCCAATATTAAGTCCCTGTCCACGATTATTATTGAAATAGCCAGCACCAAACTCAATTTCGAAATTAAATCCACGTTTATAAGTCCGTTGCAACCCATAAATTGGACCAACGAAAAAATTATTGCTATTAGCTATATTATAATCTCCTAAAACGGCGTTTCCAATGGTTTATACCGTAGTTAAACCAACATAATTTGCAGTATTTGATTCAATGTTTTTTACTTTTTTCAGTCTTCGGTTAAAATTATAATAGCGCCTATATTGTGTTTCAACAAAAGGAAAAAAACCAAAATCTACATCCGATTCTGAATTTAAACCGAGTACAAAGGCTGTTCCTAATTTAAATTTCAAGGTACTATTTTTTTGAATTCCAACTTCATATATTATTCCAGGAAAAAGAAAATTTATTTTAAACTGATGGTCTTCAACGTTTTTATCACTTTGTGCTGATGCCAAAGAAATAAGTAATAAACTAATTAATACTAGGCTACTTTTCATGAATATAAATTTTATGGATGACTATAATACTTCCTAAAACTTTTTCAAAAATAGTATATTTGCATTTTAAAATCCATTTAAAATGAAGCTTGATAAAATTCCTCAATTAAAATATACAAACGGTAATAATTTTTTTCTTTTATGCGGCCCTTGTGCTATAGAAGGCGAAGAAATGGCATTGCGGATTGCTGAACGTATCGCTACCATAACCGATAAATTAGAAATTCCCTTTATATTCAAAGGTAGCTTTAAAAAGGCAAATCGGAGTCGTGTGGACTCTTTCTCGGGAATTGGTGATGAAAAAGCCTTAAAAATATTACGGAAAGTTTCCGAAACTTTTAAAGTTCCTACCGTAACCGATATCCACGAAACCAGTGATGCGGCTCTGGCTGCTGAATATGTGGATGTGCTTCAAATTCCCGCTTTTTTAGTCCGCCAAACCGATTTGGTCATGGCTGCCGCCAAAACAGGAAAAGTTGTAAACCTTAAAAAAGGACAGTTTATGAGCCCTGAAAGTATGCAACATGCCGTTGCTAAAGTAACTGATTCAGGCAATGCACAAGTGATGATTACCGATCGAGGTACTATGTTTGGTTATAAAGATATGATTGTAGATTTTAGAGGCATCCCAACCATGAAAGCGTATGCCCCTGTGGTTTTAGATGTCACGCATTCTTTGCAACAGCCAAACCAAGCAAGTGGAGTTACTGGCGGTCGCCCTGATATGATTGAAACCATCGCTAGAGCTGGTATTGTTACCGGTACAGACGGTATATTTATGGAGACACATTATGACCCATCTATAGCGAAAAGCGATGGTGCCAATATGTTACATTTAGATCATTTAGAGAAATTATTGACCAATCTAGTGGCTATTCGAAAAACGGTGAATAGTTTAAAATAATAATTTATAAAAATTAACTAAACTGCTATGGACTAAAATACCATAGGTCTTTAAATTTGAATGAAATTTAATTGTAAACGTTACAAGTAGTCATTGGAAATTGGCATTATTAATTAAATTTAAATATTTTTCAAATATTAGAAATTTTGACCTTTGACTACGGTCACTGAGAATTGCCCACTCTTGAAATATTTATGGTACAGGATAATTAGGAATAAGAAATAGATATCTTAAAGTAGATTGTTTTAACTATTATTGAGACCAATAAAACATTTTTTAAGGTAATATTTACTACTTTACATTATTTTCCATCAACATAATCCTGTAAATAAGCATAACGCTTGGTAAGCTTACCATTTTTCGTCATTCTAGCTCTTTCTAAAACCCCATTTTCATCACCATTGAAAAAAGCCGGGATTACATTTTTTAAAAAAGCATCGCCAAAACCAACACTAGCATCACGCGGTAATTCACAAGGTAAGTTGTCAACCGCCATTACCGCAATCGCATCGGGTTGTTTAAAGTCTGTTTCTAATGCTGTTTTAGGATTATAGCCATAAATAGGCTCAGCAATGGTCGAAGGCCTAATGGTAGTTGCCACTGGCCCGTCGATATCGCAACTTACATCAGCCACCACTTTTATTTTAAAGTCTGGACGTTTTACGTCTTCTCTTGTGTAAAGATAGGGCGCACCTTGTTCGTAAAAATGACCAGCAATATAAAAATCAGTTACTTTGGCAAACCTAAAAAAATTGGACTTATAAGCATCTGGATTGGCAAAAAAATCTTGCTTATTACCACGAACATCATCTTTACGTTTGTTATATTCCGAAGCATCAATTCGGCAATATACAGGTTCATTAAAAGTTTTTTCAAGATAATCTAAAACCGTAACTTTTTTGAGTTTCATTGCATCTAACATTTCTTTGGCACCATTCCCCACTCTACCTCTACCTGTCAAAAGAATTTTAATATTTGGGAGTTTTATTTTTTGTAATTCGACAATTAAATCTTGTTGGTCTTTTAAAGTTTCTGCCTTAGGAAGGTTAAAAATACCAAACTTAAGTCCGTAAGCTCTAAATCCATTATAACTGCCAACAATCCCAGCATAGCGACCGAAAGCTACCAAACGTTGTCCATTTTCATTGGTTATTATTTCATGGTCATACAATTCTATATTTTTATTCAAAATAGCCTGAAGCAACTTGCGGTTATAAGACTGTTTTTTTATAGTGTGAGAAAAGAAAAAATATTTTTTATTCGGAATTAAATCTTCGGTGGGCACCTCTTTTACGCCAAGCAAAACATCGCAATCTTGCATGTTTGAAGCTACATTAATTCCTTGAGCTTCATAATCCGCATCGGTATAAGTACGTATGGGCGAAGGCTCCACAAAAACTAAAGCTTCTTTATGATTTTTCTTTAACTTTTGACAAGCTTCCGGAGATAAAACAACGCGCTTATCTGGCGGATTTTTACGCTCTCTAATAATACCGAATTTCATAGTTTTAGGATTTAGGTGCTAGGTACTGGGTTCTAGTTGTTGGGTACTAGGTGCTGGGTAACAAAAGTTTAAGGTTTATAGTTTTTTCGTTGATGGTTGTTTATAAGTTTATGAAAAGAACTGAATATTTATATTAACCCAAAAATCAACATTAAAAATTTAAACTTTTTTGAACTAGAACTTGAATTTGAACCTATTTTGGCTTAAGCTTAAGAGTAAAAATAAAAAATTGAACTCTTTCGTACTCTGTATTTCTAATTTCGTATTTCATTTTTTTTTAATTCTTTGTACATAAAAAATTAATGTAACTATCTATACTTATATTGTTGTAAATATAACAAATGACAAGTTGACACGCAAAATTTTTTTTGGAATACTTTTTGGACTATCTTTGGCAACTACTTAAAAAAATGATAGATTTTTAAGTATTACAGTTCTTTGATAAGAATAAAAAATGAATTTATAATAGTTGATAGGAGACCTACTCTGATACGTCAATGGAATTCATTCTGGCACAAAACTGTGTCTATTTCACTGGGGCCGACTGGTTTTGACAGCGAGACCAATGGCAATGTAAGCATGTCGAGCGCTGGGTTACAGCTCGTAAATCTCATTTTCCACACTTTTAATTGGCGAAAACAATTACGCTCTTGCCGCTTAATCCGAATTACAGTAGGATTTAGCCTCGTCTCTACCAGGTAGAGAAGCGAGATGTTCCTGAATAGCCCTTGTTGGCGGCGATTCTTTTTGGAGCACCAGAAATGTCAACACAAGGGTAGTATTGCTTTGTTACTACCACTAAAATTTAAGAAGCTAAGTGTACAATAGGCCGTTTTCAGTCGGTTGTGCATCGAAAACTAAATGAAAACTACACATGAAGAAAGCATTGTAATTGCTTGTTTGGACGAGGGTTCGAATCCCTCCGGCTCCACTAAAATGGTACATTTAAAACTACAAACCATGTAACTCTATGATTTATTCGATTTTTAATTTTATTAGATATTGTTTTATACAATATAATAAATGACCTAATCGGTGAGAAGAAATCCAACTAAGCGTAGCTACCTCTTACTTTATACTATATTTTCTTTGCTACCTTCGGGAGTAATGCAAGTTTGTTTTTGTGGTAGCAAGAACATATCTTGGCCTACTAAGCAAAGGCATCTTAATTTTAAGATTTTTAAATCCTTGAAAATAAATTTCTTTAAGGAGTAAAACTGTTTTCATAATTTACTGTTTATATTTCCTGCACATTTATCTTTATTATTTTAACTAAGTCCAATGACTCGACCAAAATGGCTAATCTCTGATTAAAAAACATTGTGAATTCCATTTAAAGGAAAAATACTAATCTAAGCGAGTGTCTTATTCCTCTATCTTTTATAAAATTTTGACAATTTTTTATAATTATTTTTATATTCTATAGAAAATGATTATGTTTAGTTTCAATTTTATATCATGAAAAATTTCAGAATTTTCAACCTCATATCTCTAGTCCTATTAGTATCGTCCTGCAAAGAAAACCAAAAACTCATGGAAGAAACTAGCTTAGAAAAAGCAAAACGCATTCACGAAAAAGTAATTACTATTGATACTCATGACGATATTAATATTGCCAACTTTACCGATAGTATCAATTATACCCAACGCCTTGAAACACAAATAAATTTGCCAAAAATGCAAGAAGGTGGTTTAGATGTTGCTTGGCTTATTGTATATACTGGGCAAGATTCATTGACTTCTGAAGGCTACGCAAAAGGAGCTGCAAATGCCATGGCAAAATTTAAAGCTATTCGCCAACTTTGTGAGGAATTTGCGCCAGATAAAATCAATTTGGCATTGAACTCTGATGATGTTCGTAAAATTGTGGGGGACGGTAAAAAAGTTGCTATGATTGGTGTTGAAAATGCTTATCCTATGGGAGAAGATTTGACTAATTTTCAAAAATATTACGATTTAGGGGCGCGCTATATTTCGTTAGCGCACAATGGTCACAGTCAGTTTTCGGACTCTAATACTGGGGAAAAAGATAGTATCTGGCTACATAATGGGTTGAGCGACTTGGGAAAAAAAGCCATAATCGAAATGAATAGACTCGGGATGATGATTGATGTTTCGCACCCATCAAAAGAAGCTATGAAACAGATTATTGCCCTAACAAAAACGCCAATAATTGCCTCACATTCTTCTGCTAGAGCACTTTGCGATCACAGTAGAAATTTAGATGATGAGCAGTTGTTATGGATTAAAGAAAACGGTGGAGTGGTACAAACAGTTGCTTTTAGTTCTTATTTGAATACTGAAAAACATGAAAAAAGAAACGACTACATGAAAACCACTTACCAACAAGTTGCCGATTCGTTGGATATTGAGTGGCATGATCGTTCGCAATTCTCGTCCTTGACTGATAACCAAAAAGAAGCTTTTATTAAAAACTATTCTAAAATTTTGGAGCTGGCAGAGGAACAAGCTAAAAATAAAAAAAATGCTCCAGAGGCAGTCAACGTTTTCGATTTTGTGAATCATATTGATTATATGGTAAAATTGATTGGTATAGATCACGTAGGTATCAGTTCTGATTTCGATGGCGGTGGTGGTATAGAAGGTTGGTCTGATGCTTCTGAAACTTTTAATGTAACCCTAGAACTGGTAAAACGCGGTTACACCGAAGAAGAAATAGCTCAACTTTGGGGTGGCAATTTATTACGCGTTTTAGACGAGGTTCAGGGCTATGCAAAAACACAGAAAGAATCATAAATGAAAATTTAAATTCTAAAAAAGTTAGAGCTATTTTGCTTGAATGAAAAAACTTGTGGTACAGTATGTTTTTAGCTTTATGGAGATGTTGTTGCAATTAGGAAACACTTATTTTATAATCCTTATTACATTTGGATAAGCATTAAAGCTTGGTTTTTATTTTATTCTAAATGCAATTGTGATTGCAAATGTGATGTTGATTATATTTGAGAATATAAATAAAACCAACAGAACTTAAAAAACAAAGGCTTTGTCAGGATATGTTAGTTCCAGTTTAATTGTGAACAACATAGAGATAAAAAGCACTGATGTTAATATGGTCAAGATGATTTGAAAATTTAATAAACTAGTTCCTTTTTTCATCTAGTTTTATAATTTTATATTTAAATATAAAAATAACGAGTTATGTAAAGTGCTTAACCGTTGTATTATTTTTCGTGGTCTGTCGTCTTGCTTATAATCATATAATAATGCTGTATAAAGCGGAATTACCTAAAAACGCGCAAAATAAAATGTATGCCGTGGCGCTTTATAAGATTATTGGAAATGAAAAAAATCTTTATGTACTGTCAACCGACGATCTTAATTCAACCGATAAAATAAATACCACGACATTCCTTTTAAGTTTTATGAAACTGCTATATATTTAGAAATGTATCGTGAAAAACTTGTTTACAAAAAACCAACGATAGATGCGAAAGGATTTTACATTATCAATTTAGAGCAACATAAGAATTTTAAACCCTTATATAATTTTCAAATAAATGAGTTTAAACTTGGATTAATTGAACATTTTTAAGCTGCTTGCTTAGCTCAGTTTCAAAATCACAAAATCTTGCGACAAAGGTTTTAGATTTTCCATTAATTCAGGAATTAAAGTATCGCCATGTTCCAAATACAATTCTGAAAAATTGGCTTGCCTTTCTTGCAAAGATTGATTTGGAAAAAGCTCGTTTTGAATCGTAGTAATACGCACCACATGATCTTTTAATTTTTTCTTTTGGGCTTTTAGTAATCGTTTTTCTAAATGTTCTAAGCCTTTTATTTGTTTTACTTCCTGAGCCTTTACAGCACCTATGAAAGATTTATCGGTTTGTGCTGCCAAGTCATACAAATAAACAAAATGTTCTTTAAGTTGTTCTTTTTGAATCTTAAAATCGATATCAATATTAGAAATTTCTCGAATTTTTTTATTGATAAGCGAATTTTGTTTTAAAAATAAATGCGAAGGCAATATTTTTAAATGTTCCAATTTTTGATGCTGCTTTTCCGTGATTAAAAGCGCAGAATTGCGCAATAATAACATAGGGAAAGTGATGTTAACCGCATCAAAATAAGCTTTAATTTCTAACCAATAGGCCAATTCTCCGCCACCACCAATATAACAAAGATTTGGTAAAATTACTTCTTGATACAAAGGTCTGGTAACCACATTGGGCGAAAAGCGTTCGGGATGATTTTTAATTTCTAATAAAATTTCGTCTTTGGTAAAACTTATTTTGGTGTCATTTACATGAAAAATGCCGTTTTTTTCAATAATGCGTTCCCGAATGTCATCCATCAAATAAAAATAATTGATTTCCCTAGGGTGTACTTGTATTCCATAGGCGTCATCAACTTTATTGATTTTTTCGATAGTAGCCAAAACATTTTTGAAGGCTATATTTTCTAGAATATCAGAGGTAATAAACGGAATTAAGACTTGTTTTAAAGCGGCATCATCGCCATCTACAATCACCAATCCGTATTCAGAAAACAAGGCGTTCGCTAAATAGCGTGTGGCATCAGTTAAGGTATCATGTTTTAAATACGCATCTGAAAATAATTCTTTTAATTCCGTTGCGTTTTTACTTCCTCCTAATTCCGCAGCTAAGGTTCCAAAAACTACTTCTAATCCCTTTGTGTCCAATCTTCCAACACCGCCCGAAACCTTTTTATTCCACTGAATTTTCTTTCCATTTAGATTAAAATAATTTATTTCATCAAAATCGTGGTCTTCAGTTGCCATCCAATAAATAGGCACAAAATTATAGTCAGAATATGCTTTCTTTAATTCTTTCGTGAGATTGATGGTAGCAATAATCTTATATAGAAAATACAAAGGGCCTGTAAACAAATTCAATTGATGCCCTGTGACTAAAGTGAAGGTTTTTTCATCATTCAATAATGAAATATAGTGCTGAGTAGCTCCGCTAATAGCTGTTGCTGCATACTGCTTTTGTAATGCAGTACTAAGAATTTTTCTGTTGTGTCTAGGGAAATTAATGGATTTTTCTTGAATTTGAGCCTCAAAATTTTTCAAAGCAGGAAACCTATTGTAAAATGGTTTTAAAGCCTTATGTTCTTCTAAGTAATCGCAAATGAGTTTAGAAAAATAACCTGTTTGTTGAAATGGGATTCCATCAAGTTTCATAGATAAATTTAATTCTTGTAAAGATAAAATAAAAGTAATTATAGCTATCCCACGTTTCACATTTTATTGTTAGATTTATCTTTTAATAATTTCGAAACAGATGAAACACTTTTTACTCTTTTTAGGACTGGTTTCCTATACCCTAATTACTGCACAAAATATTAAATCGCCTTCTGAGTTTTTAGGTTATGAATTGGGCACAGAATTCTCTCGGCATCACGAAGTTGTAGCCTATTACGAATATCTATCAGCCACAGTTCCTAATCAAGTACAATTGGTTACCTACGGCAAAACTAATGAAAGAAGACCTTTAATACTGGCCTATGTTTCTACTGCCGAAAATATTAAAAATTTAGAAAGCATCCGCACCGAACATTTGAAAAATACCGTTGGTGAAGGCAATCCCAGTAAAGCCATCGTTTGGCTAAGCTATAATGTACATGGTAATGAAAGTGTAAGCACCGAAGCTTCCATGCAGACTATTTACGAGCTTTTAACCAAAAGAAAGAACTTTTTAGACAATACGGTTGTGATTATCGATCCTTGTATGAACCCCGATGGACGTGATAGGTACGTAAACTGGTATAATGAAAATAAAAACACACCTTACAATGTTGACCCAAATAGCAAAGAACACAACGAAGAATGGCTAAGTGGAAGACCAAACCATTATATGTTCGATTTAAACCGTGATTGGGCTTGGCTTACGCAAGTAGAAAGTCAGCAACGCTTAAAAGTTTATAATACTTGGCTACCGCACGTACATGTAGATTTTCATGAACAAGGCGTAAATTCTCCTTACTATTTTGCGCCAGCAGCAGAGCCTTATCATGAGGTAATTACAGACTTTCAAAGAGATTTTCAAGTAACTATTGGTAGAAACCACGCCAAATATTTTGATGAAAATGGATGGTTTTATTTCACTAAAGAAGTTTTCGATTTGTTGTACCCAAGCTACGGAGATACTTATCCTTTATATAATGGTGCTATTGGTATGACCTATGAACAAGGTGGTAGCGGTAGAGCGGGTTTAGGCGTTTTGACCAGTATTGGCGATACGCTAACCCTAAAAGATAGAATTGCGCACCACTTTACCACAGGGATATCTACAGTAGAAGTAGCGGCAAAGAATGCTCAAAAATTAAATGATGAATTTAAAAAATTCTACAATAACAAAACGCATAAAAATAAAAGTTTTGTTTTAAATGGTGATACTGATAAATTAAATGCCTTGACAGCCTTATTAGAAAAACATGAAATTAAATACGGATGGTCTAGTCCAACGACAGTAAAAGGTTTTGACTATAGCTCTGGAAAAATAAAAAGTCTGAAAATAAATTCGGAATCTTTAGTTATTTCTACCGACCAACCTAAAGGTACTTTAGTGCAAGTTTTATTTGAGCCCAATGCAAAATTAAGCGATTCACTAACCTACGACATCACTGCATGGTCCTTACCTTATGCGTATGGTTTGGACGCTATTGCATCAGAGATAAAAGTAAATTCAACGATGGCGAATGGCGGAAAAACCACAACAAATAACTCAATTTCAGAGGATACCTACGCGTATTTAACGGATTGGAATAGCATGAATGATGCTCGTTTTTTAGCCGATCTATTAAAAGATAATATTAAAGTACGTTATACCCACAAACCTTTTACTTTAGAAGGAAAAACTTTTGATCGAGGAAGTTTAATCATAACTAAATCGGACAATAGGAATAAAAAAGATTTTATTGAAAAGTTAAGAGCGATCTCGGCTAAACATTCAAAACCTTTAACGGCAACCTCCACAGGCTTTATGGACAAAGGGAATGATTTTGGTTCTAGTACGGTTGATATGATTAAAAAACCAAAAGTAGCCGTTTTATCTGGTGAACCAACAAGCACCTTGCAATTTGGAGAAATTTGGCACTTTTTTGAACAACAATTACAATATCCTGTAACCATTCTGCACGACTCTGAACTCTATGCTACTGATTTAGAAGCTTATGATATTTTAGTTTTACCCGACGGCTACTACAACAGTTTTCTAGATAGCGACAGGCAAAAAGAATTAAAAAAATGGGTAAGAAACGGTGGTAAATTAATCGCTATGGGTAGTGCTGTTAATGGCTTAGAAGGAAAAGATGGTTTTGGCATCACCACCAAAGAAATAAAAACAGATTCCACAAAAACTAAACCACTTAGTATTTACGATAACTCAGAACGAGAAGAAATTAAAAACACCATTACAGGTGCTATTTTTAAAACAAAACTAGACAAAACCCATCCCTTAGCTTACGGCTATGGTGATACTTATTTTACCTTAAAATTAGGAAGCGATGGTTTTGAGTATTTAAAAGCAGGTACGGTTGCCTATCTTGAAAAAATTAATAATCCCGTTGCAGGTTTTGCGGGTAGCGAAGCGAAAAAGAAAATTGTAGAAACCATGGTTTTTGGCGTAGAAGATTTTGGTCGTGGGCAAGTGGTTTATATGATAGACAATCCGCTTTTTAGAGGTTTTTGGGAAAATGGCAAGCTGTTTTTTGCCAATGCCTTGTTTATGGTGAATTAGGATAATGAATAAAAATTGCAAAAATGAAAACTCAAAATAAAGCTTATTAAAATTATTTTGAGTTTTTTCTTTCTATTGATTCTTCAGAATTATAAAATTGGTTGAAAATGAAGATCTGCTTCAAAATATTTAAGTGAAGCACTAGACTTGACAAACAATATTTATGTTTTCTAGAATTACGGAAAAATTTAACAAACGATAATATTGAATTATTTGAAGAATTCAACGTAGGAGAAGGCTTTCTTTTCAAAAGGATTTACAAAAAGGAACATTTTAATCCTAAATAGTTTATAGTTAGCATTTCTAAGTGAAATTTTACGAATAAAATACAGATACGTTTTGGATATTTACTGAAATAAATTATGTTATTAAAAAACATATACGCCCGCAGGAAAGAAAAATGAAAAAATGAAAAAATCCAAACATAGAAAAATCTGGAATTATTTTGGCAATTATCTTAACCGTTTTATTGCTCATAAAATTTTCAATTGAATAAAAAAAGGCCGATGTAGAAACATCGACCTTTTTAATTTACAGTTTGAATGCTATTACTTTTTTATACCATCCATTTTTGATTCTTCTCCTTCTTTGTTGATTAACATCACTTCATCAAAATCCATTAGCTGGAATTGTGAGTACTGTGTTGCTGCATCACCCACTACCAAATATGCCATTTTAGATTCGTCTAAAAGTTTATTTGCTAAAGCTTTGTGTTGCTCTAAGCTCATGTTTCTAATCACTTCCTCTTCTTTCTCTATATAATTCGGAGCTAATCCGTATTCACTCATTTCTTGAAGCATTCCCAACAAAGAACCTTGCGTTTCAAATCGCCGTGCATTAGATTTGATTAAAGCGTTCTTGGTAAAGTCCAAATCTTCTTGAGAAATACCCTCTTTATACTTCTTGATCTCATCTTTGAAAATACTTACTGATTCTCCTGTAGTATTGGTTCTAACGCTTGACGAAGCTGTAAACGTACCAGGTATTTTACTACCACTAAATCTTGAATTTGCTCCGTAAGTATAACCTTTTTCTTCTCTTAAAATTAAATTAACATTTCCAGAAAAAGAACCACCTAACTTATAATTCATTACTTCAGCTGGGAAAAAATCAGCATCATTCCTTGCCAAGCCAATATTCCCAATATTAATTACGGATTGTTTTGCATCAGGAATATCCACAAAATATAAAGAAGCTTTATCGCGATTATTGGCAATTGGGTATTCGGGGATTTTTACTTCTTTTGCTACCCAAGCATTTTCCAATCCTTTCAAGGTTTTTAAGGTCTTGTCTTTATCAATTTTACCAACTACGTGAATTGAACTTATAGATGGTGAAAAGTTTTTAGTGTAAAATGCTTTTAAATCTTCCATTGTGATAGCTTCAACCGATGCCACGGTTCCACTTGTTGGATGGGCAAAAATATGATCTTCGCCATAAAGCAATTTATTATAAACTCTGTTTGCAACAGCATTAGGATCAGCATCAGAACGTTTGATTCCATTGATAGTACTCGTTTTTATCATGGCAAATTCTTCGATATCCCAGCGTGGTTCTAGTAAAATTTCTTTTACCAGTTCCATTGTTTTATCAAAATTACGAGTCAGCGTATTTCCAGTAATAAAAATAGCTTCTTTCCCCGTGTACATGTTAATACTAGCCCCTAAGAGTTCTATCTCTTCTTCTAATTGTTCTGGAGTTTTCTTTGCTGTACCTTCCATCATAATATCTGTCATCAAATTAGCTATGCCATTTTTATCCATATTATCCAAAAGGTGTCCGCCATCCATACGTATACTGAAATTCACAGTTGGTATTTCATTTTGTTCAATACCGTAAACTTTCATACCGTTCGTTAAAGTAGCCGCCCAACTTGTAGGTATGTTTAAACTTGGAGATTCTCCTTGAGTAGGTTCTTTGGAACGATCAATTAATGAAGGTGTCTTAACAATTTCCTCCTTTGTTTCTTCAATAATAGCAGCGACATTTTCTTTAATTTCTTCTTCAACTACAGGTGCTTTCCTAGAATTTTCTGCAATCAATTCCATTTGGCCTTTAGGCACAAAACTAGTAATAACATAAGGTTTGTCTTTTAAATATTTGTTATATACTCTTAAGATATCTTCCTTTTTAACTTTCTTTATATTCTTTATATCTTGTTCAATAAAACCAGGGTCTCCAGTAAAAGTATTGTACTGCGCTAATTGAAATGATTTCCCTAAAACACTACTAATACCATTGTAGAATTGGGTTTCTAAGCCTGCTTTTATTCTCTCGATATCACGATCTGTAACACCCTCTTTTTCGAACATGGCGAAAGCTTCAAAAATACCTTTTTCAATATCATTTAAACTTTTTCCCGAATTAGCAGTTACGGTTACATAAAATTCTCCTGCCAATTCTTGCGAATTATTATAAGCGTAATAACTTGAGGTCAACTCCTTTTCTTTTTCCAGTACTTTGTAGATAGGTGCTTTTTTGCCGCTTGACAATAAAACTGATAAAAAATCTAGGGCATAAGCGTCCTCTGTATATTGGTAGGTTGTTGGCCATACCATGTTTAATTGGGCTGTGTTTGCAAAATTATCTTCGTGGTATAAGCGAACTGTTTCTGCAATTGTGACAGGTTGTGGCGTTAATGGTGTAACTTCTTGTCTTCTTTTTATTTCACCAAAATACTTTTCGATTAAAGCTTTTGCATCTTCCTTTTCAAAGTCTCCTGCTAAAACTAATGTTGCATTGTTTGGCCCGTAAAATTTGTCGTAAAACTCTTTAACATCGTCAACTGTTGCATTTTGTAAATCGACTAACTCGCCAATCACTTGCCAATTATAAGGATGTCCTTCAGGGTAAATATTTTTATCGATTACCCAACTTTCGTGACCGTAAGGATTGTTGTCAACGCGCTCTCTTTTTTCGTTTTGAACCACTTCTTGTTGATTGGTAAAAGCAGCTTGAGTAATGGTATTAATTAAATAGCCCATTCTATCACTCTCTAACCAAAGCACTGTTTCCATGGCATTTTTGGGTACTACTTCATAATAAACGGTACCATCTTTCCAAGTGCCGCCATTTAAAGTTCCACCAGCATCTTGAATTTTCTTAAAAAATTGATCTTGAGCTACATTTTCCGATTCTTGAAAAAGCATGTGTTCAAACAAATGGGCAAAACCAGTTCTTCCTGTTTTTTCTCTATTTGAACCTACACCATATTGAATGGCAACCGATACAATAGGATCGCTTTTGTCTTGATGCAAAATAACATCTAAGCCGTTCTCCAATTCGTACTTTTCGAATTCAACGGATAACAGAGCGCTCTCTGGTGCTTCTTTTTTTGTTTTACACGATGTAAAACTTAAACCTGCCGCTAATGCCACAAGAAACAGATTTTTGATAGATTTTTTTGTTATCATTTTTAAATAGATTTGATGCTAGTCCTTATAAAGATACAATTCCCTCATTCTTAAAAAACTAAATATTTGTTAAATAAGATTTTTTATCTGTTCATTCTGTTGGAATTAGCTCAAAAAAAAGCGAACCTCTAAAGGTTCGCTTTTATAATTTTAATAGTTAATTATTTGCTATTTTGCCACATTTACAGCTCTCGTTTCTCTAATAACCGTGACTTTAACTTGACCTGGATAAGTCATGTCTGTCTGAATTTTTTGTGATATTTCAAAAGATAATTCAGCGGCTTTATCATCACTCACTTTTTCGCTTTCTACCATAACTCGCAACTCTCTACCAGCTTGAATGGCATAGGCTTTTTGAACCCCTGCAAAACCAAAAGCAATATCTTCTAAATCTTTTAAACGCTGAATGTAGGAGTCTAAGACTTGTCTTCTTGCACCTGGTCTGGCGCCACTAATCGCATCACAAACCTGTACAATTGGAGAAATTAAAAATTTCATTTCAATTTCGTCATGGTGTGCTCCAATAGCATTACAAACCTCTGGTTTCTCACCATATTTTTCTGCCCATTGCATTCCTAGAATAGCATGTGGAATCTCCATTTCCGACTCCAAATTGGGCACTTTACCAATATCGTGTAATAAACCAGCCCTTTTAGCCATTTTAGTATTTAATCCCAATTCCGCCGCCATAACGCCACATAGTTTTGCCACCTCGCGCGAGTGCTGCAATAAATTTTGGCCATAAGAAGAACGGTATTTCATTCTGCCCACAGCTCTAATAAGTTCTGGATGTAATCCGTGAATACCTAAATCGATAACGGTACGCTTGCCAATTTCGACAATTTCTTGTTCTATCTGTTTTTCGGTCTTTGCTACAATCTCTTCAATCCGCGCTGGGTGTATTCTACCATCGGTAACTAATTTATGCAATGACAAACGTGCCACTTCTCTGCGCACTGAATCAAAACAAGAAAGTATTATCGCTTCGGGAGTATCATCTACTACTATTTCTACGCCTGTAGCTGCTTCTAAAGCACGTATATTACGACCTTCACGACCAATAATTCTACCCTTAACATCATCGGATTCTAAATTAAAAACAGAGACACAATTTTCAATAGCTTCTTCAGTACCAATGCGTTGAATAGTAGTTATAATGATTTTTTTGGCTTCTTGTTGTGCGGTAAGCTTTGCTTCTTCCATAGCCGTTTGCATATAAGTCATGGCGTCAGACTTGGCAGTTTCTTTTAAAGATTCTAACAATTGAGATTTTGCCTCCTCGGCAGATAGTCCCGAAATAACCTCTAATTGCTGTACTTGATTTTTGTGTAGTTTATCTAATTCGGTCTGCTTCTTATCAAAAAACTCAGTTTTATAATCTACCTCTTTTAGTTTTTCTTCGAGTTGATCGCTAAGCTTTTTGTTGGTAGCAAGTTCACTACTTATCTGAGATTCTTTATCTCTTGTTCTTTTTTCTGCTTCGTTAATTTTTTTATCTTTTCCCACGATAACTTTCTCGTGCTCTTCCTTTAATTCTAAAAACTTTTCTTTTGCCTGGAAAATTTTATCTTTTTTAAGATTTTCGCCTTCAACATTGGCTGCTTTTAAAATGCTTTCTGCTTCTTTTTTCGCATTTGATATGGTTTTAGAGGCCTTCCCTTTTTCCATGTATTTTGCAATTGCAAAACCTATTGCTAAGCCTGCTATTACTGCTATTATTATTTCTGTACTATTCATAATTTCACCTATTTGTATAAAAAAACCCACATTGGGTCGAAGTTTTGTACAAACTCCAAAAAACAAGTTTAGGGCTAACAAATTGCTCAAGGATCCTATTAAATACAAGGCCTGCTTTTACAATTTAAACTCACCCTTTTCAAACAATTTAACGTTGAGTTTGTCAAAAATAATTACCAATGTGGGTAGTAACGTGTATATTTTAAAGAACGTATTTTTAATTTAAATAATCCCTAACTTTTGCGACACCAACTCATCTAAAGCCTTTAATCTGGCTGTTACCTCTGTGGTATCTTCTGTCTGTTCAATACTTTTCTGCTCTATTTTTGATGCAAATTGTAAAGCGCACATGGCCAATACATCTTGTTTATCTCTAACCGCATAATTTTTCTCAAAATTCTTAGCGAGTTGCTCAATATTCTTGGCGGCCTTCCGTAAGCCTTCTTCTTGCTTAGGATCAATCGTTAAAGGATAAACTCTATCAGCAATCGAAAGTTTTATTTTTAGTTTTTCAGACATTGTATTGTAAACTATTATTCAGATAATTGTATGATACAGTGATCTAAATCTCTGATTAATGTATTTATTTTAAGCTTAGCTTCGGTTTTATTTGTATTACTACCCAGCATAGAACTTGCCATTTTGAGAGAATTATATTTATCCTCCCAAATAATAAGTGAATTTTTAGTTTCAGCATGGTTTTTTTGAACCACCACAACTTCTTCTTCTAACCTTAATTTTGCTTGCTGCAGCTGCTCTACACGGTGCAATAACTTGCTAATTTTGTTTTCTAAAGAACCAACAATTTCTACTAATTCGCTCATGTGCAAACGCTATTGCATTTTACACAAAGTTAACATAGATAATAAGACTACCCAATACTTTTTTGAATATTATTTTTCAAAATAAAAAATTTCTTCAAATTGGTTGCACTCCAGGTTGAACCTTCATGGTATTTTGGCAATTATATTTTGATTCGTATTTTCAAAAATCTAAATTTTTTTATTTTGCCTCACCATAAACCACGCACCATGCCATCAGAGAATATTTCATAATTTTATTAGATCCCAAAAAAAGCACTATAATTTCAAAAAATATTTAGACGACTAAAGTTTTTAAAAATTAAAATGTATTAATTACTTTCGTAGCTCAAGTATTCGTAATTATGAAGAAAGCTTTATTTGGTTTTATATTGTTTTTTGTAAGCCTCGCCATCGCTCAAGAAAATTATCCACAAGATAGCTTTAGATCGCCTTTAGATGTTCCCTTAATTTTATCTGGTAGTTTTGGAGAATTACGCAATAATCACTTTCATTCTGGCATAGACATCAAAACTCAGCAACGTGAGGGTCTAAAAGCCTACGCTATTGCAGAAGGTACGGTTACCAGAATTAAGGTTTCAGTTTGGGGTTATGGCAAGGTAATTTACATTGCACACCCTAATGGATACACTTCTGTGTATGGACATGTTCAAAAATTTTCTCCAAAAATTGAAGCTTACATCAATGCATTACAATATGAAAAACAAGCTTATGAAGTCGAAGTCTTCCCAGATTTTGGCGCTTTAAAAGTAGAAAAAGGAGAAGTTATTGCTTTTACAGGAAATACAGGCGGTTCTTCGGGACCACATTTGCATTTTGAAATCCGTAATAGTGCTTCAGAAAGGGCTACAAACCCATTATTATATGGTTATGACATCAAAGATACTACCGACCCAATTTTAGTGAGTGTTTATGCTTATCCATTGAGCCAAGAAGGTACAATAAATCAAAGTAATGACCAAGTAAAACTTAATTTTTCAAAACAAAGCGATGGTAGTTTTTTAGCTGAAAAGGTATATGCGTCTGGCACTATTGGATTTGGAATCAACGCATTTGATAGACAAGATTCAGGACTAAACCAAAACGGACTTTATGCTGTGCAGCAATTAGTTAATGGTAAAATTTATACCGAATATAATTTAGAATCCTTTTCTTTTGATGAAACTCGGTATATAAACACTTTAATTGATTATAAATACTATGCCAAAAACCGACAAAGAATTCAACGTTTATACAAAACTCCGCCAAACCAAATGAGTATTTATAAAGAGATTTTTAATAATGGTAAAATTGATATTACAGAAGGTCTAAGTTACAGCGTTGAAATTGTGTTGAAAGACATTAAAAATAATAGCACCAAATTAATTATCCCAGTGGAAGGAAAAAATCAGACTTTAAGAATTTTAAAAGATGAAAAGAAAACCGATAATTTTTTAATTGCAAAAAAACCAAATACTTATGATTTAGGCGGCGCTCAAGTTTATTTTCCGGCTGATACTTTTTACGAAGATTTTTATATCAATTTAAAAAAAGGAAAAGATACCGTAACCATTCACAACAGCACGGTTCCAGCACATCAAAATTTCACCATTACTTTTGACACTTCAAAATATGCAGATGCTGATTTAAGCAAACTTTTTATTGCTCGTTTAGATAGCAAATTAAGACCAAACTACACAACAACCTATAAAAGAGGCACCACTTTTTCTACAAGAACCAGAGATTTAGGTACTTACACTTTAGCAAAAGACACCATTGCACCAAAAATTCGTGCTAATAATTTTAAGGAAAAACAATGGCTTAGCATTTACAAATATTTAAGTTTAACCATTACCGACGATTTAAGTGGAATTGACACCTACAAAGCAACTTTGAATGGAAAATGGATTTTAATGGAGTACGAACCGAAAAAAAATATGTTAACCTATAATTTTGATACTAATATATTAGATCAAACGGAATGTAATCTTGAAGTTATTGTTACTGATAATGTCGGAAATAGCACTACCTTTAAAAGTACCTTCTTTAGAAAATAAATGTTAAAGTGTCTTAAACTCTCTCTTTTTATTCTATTTCCCATTTTTTTAAATGCGCAAACAGCTGTAATTACCGGTGTAATTTTAGACAGTACCAATCAAACCTTAGCCAATGTAAATATTACTACTGCAACCAATGGTACTACATCTGACGCTAATGGGTTTTATTTGCTTGAAGTTACAGCAGATAAAAAAATATCTATCACTTTTTCGCACTTAGGGCATAAAAACATCATCTTAAAAAATATCATACTTTCCACCAATGAAACTTTTGAGTTAAACCCTATTTTTAAAACCGATGTTACTCAAATAGATGAAATAACTGTTAGCACATCTGGAGAAAAAAATATAACAGGAATCACCATGATTGATCCTGACATGATACGACTAATTCCTGGAGCAAACGCAGGGGTAGAGAATGTACTGAAATTATTGCCTGGAGTTTCATCAAATAACGAATTAAGCACTCAATACAATGTACGTGGCGGTAATTTTGATGAAAATCTAGTGTATGTTAACGAAATTGAAGTATATCGCCCTTTTTTAATTAGAGCGGGTGAGCAAGAAAATTTGAGTTTTGTTAATAGTGATATGATTCAACAAGTGAAGTTCTCCGCAGGTGGTTTTCAAGCTAAATACGGAGATAAATTGGCATCCGTTTTAGATATTACCTATAAAATACCTGTTGCGTTTGGATTAAAAGTGGACGCTAATTTAATGGGTTTCAGTACCACTTTAGAAACCAGTAGTAAAAACAAAAAATTAAGTTCACTAACAGGTATTCGCTATAGAGATATAAGCCATTTAATTAATAGTCAACAAACCGTAACCAATGTTCAGCCAAGAGTTTTTGATATTCAAACCTTTGAAAATTACCAATTTTCATCCAAATTTAGTCTAGGTTTTTTAGGCAACATCTCCTTAAATAACTACCTGAATGAACCCAGAACAAGAACTACTAATTTTGGCACGATAAACAACCCAAAGTCGGTTTCTATTTTTTATGAGGGACAAGAAAATAACCGCTTTAATACCACTTTAGCAGCTTTAAAAGCAACTTATGTTTTAAATGATAAGGTTACTTTAAAATTAATTCCCTCAGTTTTTTATACGCTCGAAGAAGAGTCCACCAATATCATTGCTCAATATGAACTAGGAGACCTAAACATTGGTTTAAATGAAGTAAACAACACCAGACGTTTAGGCACGCAACTCAATAGAGCTCGCAACATCTTAGATGGTCTTGTATTTAATCTAGCGCATAAAGGAAGTTACCTGCAAAAAAAAAGCGTGCTAGATTGGGGCGTAAAATATACCCATGAAGATATTCGAGATCAAATACAGGAGTCCCAATTTCTAGATTCTTTAGGCTTTTTTGTGAGACCACCCGCGTCCGATTTCATCAATAACGAACCAGAAAGCCTTTTTGAAGCACCCATTGAAGCCCTGCAAAGCATACAAGCAACAAATTTTGTAACTACCAATAGATTTTCTGGCTATCTACAATACAGCAATCAAACCAAATGGAAAACTCACAATATTTATTATAACTTAGGTTTTAGAAGTCACTATTGGAAAGTTTCCACACAAAATAATGACGAAAATTCACAATGGGTTTTTAGTCCTAGAGGACAATTTGCCATTAAACCTGACTGGGCAAAAGATATGTTTTTTAAAATAGCTTTAGGCATATATCATCAACCGCCATTTTATCGAGAATTGAGAGATGTCTCAGGTGCGATAAACACCAACGTAAAAGCACAAAGTGCTTTTCACGCCATTGCTACTAACGAATATAGCTTTAGGCTTTGGGATAGTCCGTTTAAATTAATCAGCGAAATGTATTATAAAGATTTAGCAAATGTAAATACCTATACTGTTGAAGATGTTAGGTTGCGTTATGTTGCGAACAATAATGCCACCGCTTATGTTTATGGTGCAGAATTAAGAATGAACGGCCCTTTTGTGCCTGGAACAGAGTCATGGATAAGTTTAGGCTATTTAAAAACCGAAGAAAATAGCAACAACAGAGGTTATATTTCTAGACCTACTGATCAGCGATTTAAAGGCGCCATATTATTTCAAGATTATATCCCGAGTATTCCCGATTTAAAAATGTATTTAAACCTGGTGTATCAGACAGGAGTTCCTGGTGGTTCGCCAAATAATGCCGATCCTTATCTTTTTCAGAGTAGATTACGCGATTATAAACGGGCAGATTTAGGAATTTCATATACTTTTGTAAACGAAAACAAAAAAGCAAAAGAAAATAGTTGGTTAACTGCCTTTGAAGAACTTTCAACCGGTTTTGAAATTTTTAACTTATTTAATACACAAAATTCGATTACCAATACTTGGATTAGAGATTTTGACAGTAAAAATCAGTTTGCTGTTCCTAATTTTTTAACCAGCAGAATATTCAATATTAGAGTTACCATGCGATTTTAGAAAATAGAAAGATGAAAAATATAAGTATAATTTTATTGTTATTAACGACTACAATAACCTTAGCCCAAAAAGATATTTACGAAAGTCTAAGATTCGATGAACTGTCAAAAAATCATAAAGAATTGGCTATTTTGCCATTTTTTACGCATTTAGATTTAAAACAAACACTTTCAAAAGAAGAAAAAAAAGTGTTGGAGCAAAAAGAAGGCTACGCAGTTCAGAATGCTTTGGAACTTTATTTTTTACAACCAAAAAAGAAAAAGAAATTTACGGTAGATTTTCAAAATACCAAAAACACGAATGCAATATTGGCAAAAAATAATATTAACTATGAAAATATTGATGTTTACAGTATTAAAGAGTTATGTAAAATTTTAAATGTTGATGGAATAATTAGTGGCAACACCGATTTAAATATTTTATTATCAAAAGGCATACCAACCGAGTTTAGCTTTGTTGATTATATTTTAGGTGATGCAAATTACGGGCGTATAGGTATTAAAATAAGTGATGGCGAATCTGGTAAATTACTTTGGCGTTATGAAAAAAAAATCAATAAAAAATCAGGAAAAAATACTCAGGATTTAATTGATGTAATGATGAAACAAGCCACCAAAAAGTTTCCGTACGATACAGAACGAGTTAAAAAAGATAAATAGCTATTGGTTTTATTTAGAAAAAATGTCAATACTTTCTGCATACTGCCTACTGAACGCTAACTACCAGAGAACATTTTCAATTCATTAACGACATAATCCAACTCCTGCTTCGTGGTATCTTTTGAAAATGAAAAACGAATAGATGGTTTTTTCATTTCTTCGACACTCAAAATTTCTGTTAAAACATGCGAGCCTAAATCGCTCCCCGATTGGCAGGCACTTCCTTTGGAACAGGCAATACCTTTTATATCTAATTGAAATAAAAGTAATTGCGATTTTTTTTCGTCAAAAGGTAATCTTACGTTTACCAAGGTATAAGTACTTTTTTCTACATCGCCCGAGTGTCCATTAAAAATAACATCAGGTAGAGCTGTTTTTAGTTGATGAATAAAATATTCTTTCAAATCTAAAATATAGGCTTGTTCTTGTTCCATCTTTTCATAAGCCGAAATAAAAGCTTCTTCTAAGCCTACAATATTATGAAAAGCTTCAGTGCCTGCTCTAAATCCTCTTTCTTGAGAACCACCAACTAAAATAGGTTTTATAGGTAAATTTCGTTTTACAAAAGCAAAACCAATACCTTTTGGTCCATGAAATTTATGCGCGGCTGCGGTTAAAAAATCAGCCTGAATTTTTTGAACATCAAAAGGGTAATGCCCTAAAGATTGTACCGTATCTGAATGAAAAAGAGCTTGGTTTTTTTTACACAAGTCAATCACCGCAACTATGTCTAAAATATTCCCTATTTCATTATTAATGTGCATCAAGGTCACTAATTTTTTAGCTTCATCTTTTTTTAAAAGCAAAGCTAAATGTTCCAAATCAGGATTTCCATCAACATCTAAGTTTACATAGTCCACTTGAATGCCATACTCTTGCTCTAACGCCTCTACCGTATATAAAACTGCATGATGTTCTATTTTAGAAGTAATAATCGTTTTTACCCCCAAATCGCGAACAGCACATCTTAAAATCATATTATCAGCCTCGGTGCCGCCTGATGTGAAAATTATTTCGGAAGGATGTGCGTTTAAATACTTAGCAATCGTTTTTCTAGTTTTTTCAATTGCCGTTTTAGCAGAGCGTCCAAAACTATGAGTAGAAGAAGGATTTCCATAACTTTCCGCTAAAGCTTCCTGCATTTTTTGAATGACATTAGCCCTGACCTGAGTTGTTGCTGCATTATCTAAATAAACTTTTTGCATGATATTTTAACTTCTAAAAAGCGACAAAATTAAATGAATTAAAGTTAATTTATCACAAATTGAAGATAAACCTCTAGGAAAATTAACTGTAAATCTTGTAAATTTGAACGATGTAAATTTAGACATTTTAAAATACCAATGTATCTAAATTTTTTCTTTGTAAATATACGTATTAATGAAAAAACTAATCAGCTGTATAATTTGTCTTGTTATGTTATCTTGCGATGACGGCGATTTAAATATTGAAACTTTAGATTTTGATAGTGTTACTTTACAAACTTGCGAGGCCGTTAGTATCACCCAAACCAACATCTTATTTAAACTTAGTAATAATGAAGCTTTAATTATGATTTTGGGCGCTAACGTACTCAAAAAAGAAGTAGGTGTTGTAGATCTTGAAATTACAGCCGCAACGAGCACTAAAATTATTTATCGTATTTTTTCTGCGGCGGCCACTAAAAATTATTTTTGTGATGTCGTTCCACCTGTATTACCTGTAGTAATTGAAGAAATTATTGCTTCCCAAGCTACAATAAGGATAACGACTATAGGAGCTGGCACGGTAGCCAAACCCACTTTTGAACATAAAATTGCTATTACCAAAATTACACTAGAAACCACACAAGGCCAAAGAATAACCGACCTATCCGTAAGTAATTTTGGAACAGTAACTACGAATTAATATTCTGATAAATATAGACCTCTGTAGCCCCAAAGCCGTATTTTTGATAATCGGCATCGTAAAACTTTAAATTTTCGTACCTTCCGAAAAGGAAATACAATTCTTCTTTCAAAACACCTTCGCCAACACCGTGAATAAAAATTACTTTCTGAATTTTTTTACTTATTGCAAAATCTAACTGTCTTTTAGCAGTCTCCAGCTGAATATTTAGTTTATCAAAATTAGACAATCCCCTATCTGAAGGTATTAATTGATGAATATGCAAATCCACTTCCATTTTGGGGGCAATACGCTCTTTGGACTTCACAGCAGGGACATTTTTGCGTTTACCCATATCCTTTTCAGACTTTATTTTTGCAATTTCAAAATTTGAAACTGTCAAATTACGATCATCTACCATCTTTATTAAATCCGACGCTTCGTAGATTAATAAAAAACCATCATCACTTAAAACAGTTATTTTTTCGCCATTTATTGCCTTAATAATACCTGTAATAGTATCATCCATAGCTTCAACCCTATCGCCTATTTTAAAATTCATGTTTCTCTTCTTTTGTTTCCTGCTCCAAATTTTTCCAAGAAGTACTTGTTTTATAAACCCCAAACATCAAAATAACGATCCCAAAAGCCAAGGCATATTCTTTTCTCATATAAGCATCACCAAAACCCATGAGTACAGCACCAAAAAGTATAAATAGAAAATAAATTATTTGTTTTGTTTTCATTGGTTAAAAATAATAGTAATTTTCGGGAATGAAATTTATTTTCACTTAAAATGCAGTTAGTATTATTTTTTTTAAAGGTAGAAGATTATATGCTTCCTTGTTTTAGCAAGCAAATTTTCGGATTAGATTGCCCAGGTTGTGGCATTCAACGTTCATTATCCCTACTATTGCAGAGAGATTTTGTGGCGGCTTTTAAAATGTATCCTGCTATTTATTCGCTGCTATTATTATTTGGATTTTTATTGCTTGACAATTTTTTTAAAATTAAATTTAGCAATACCATTATCATAACATTGACCTCGGTAACCATAATTTTAATATTAATGAATTATTTTTTGAAATTTTTATAACCTATCAACCTAAATATTATGGAAAAAGAAAAATTACCCAATGCAACCATGGTTATAGTGCTAAGTGTTCTTGGCTATCTGTGCTGTTGTTTTGCAGGATTAGGAATTATTCCCTCTGCTATTGCTTTTTTTATGGCGAACAAATCACAAAAAATCTACGAAACTAATCCAGAATTATATAATAACATAAGTGCTATCAAAACTGGTAGAATTGTTGCAATTATAGCCTTAGTACTAAATATTTTATTTTTTGCATATCTGATTTTCTGGATATCTCAAGTAGGATGGAGTGAATGGTCTGAAGAATTCTCAAGGAAATGGCAAGAGAATTTGGATGCTAATCAATATTAATTAATCAATATTAAATTTTAAAACAACTAAATCCTTTAAATTATGGAACAACAAAAATTACCCAATTCAACCGCAATAATTGTTTTAGCAATCTTTAGTTTTGTTTGCTGCTGCGTTTATGGATCGGGAATAATCCCTGCAATTATTGCACTGGTATTAGCTGGAGGTTCACAAAAGATTTATAATGCCGACCCACAGTCCTATTCGAACATTGGCATAATAAAAATAGGTAAAATTGTTGCTATCATAGGATTAGTTTTAAACATTATAGTTATTGGGCTTTCTATTTGGATGATTTCAACATTGGGCTGGGATACATTAATGACTAACGACCCTGTGCTAATTCAAGAAAAAATGAATGAACTTCTAGGACAATAATATGCACCAAGAACCACTACCAGGCGCCAGTAACTCACTAACCTTCGGAATTTTATCTATAATATTGACTATCTTTTGCTGTGGACCTTTTGGAGCTATTTTTAGTTTTATAAGTCTTTCTAACGCTAAAAAAGCAGAACGTATCTACGCTGAAAATTCAGGACAATATACCGGAATTGAAAATGTAAAAACAGGAAAAATACTCTCGTATATTGGGCTTGGGTTATCAGCCATTGGATTGCTTCTTGCTTTGCTCTATTTTGGGGTTATTATGGCATTGATTTTTGGTGCCGCCTCACAAGGAGGTTTTTGAACTCATTATACTTTAATTGATAATTACCGATGTAAATTTTACATCGGTAATTTTTTTTAGAAACCTAATTTTGAAAAGCATGAAATGCGAAATCAAATTAAACCTATTATCAAAATAATTTGCCCTATTTATTTTTCTCAAACTGTGTTAAAGTACTGGTAATAATATCCACACAATCTAACAATTGTTCTTTAGTAATGACCAAAGGTGGTGCAAACCTAATAATATTGCCATGGGTAGGTTTAGCCAATAATCCGTTTTCTTTTAATACCATGCAAATATCCCATGCGGTAGCGCTATTTTCGGTATCGTTCACCAAAATTGCATTCAAAAGACCTTTTCCACGAACAGCGTTCACCAAACTACAGGTAGGAATAAATTTGTTCAGCTCATTTCTAAATAACTCCCCTAATTCAAAAGCATTTTGAGCTAACTTTTCCTCTTTAACTACCTCTAAGGCTGCAATAGCCACCACGGCAGCAACTGGGTTTCCACCAAAAGTACTTCCGTGATTTCCTGGTTTAATAACACCCATAATAGCATCATTCGCCAAAACAGCCGAAACTGGGTAAGCACCTCCAGAAAGTGCTTTGCCTAAAATTAAGATATCAGCTTTTACCTCTGGCGTTCCGCTACAATGCTTATCTGCACAAGTACAATTACCACAAGTCGCTAGCAAACGCCCTGTTCTTGCAATTCCTGTTTGCACTTCATCCGCGATGAACAATACATTATATGCTTCACATAATGCTTTAGCCTTTTTTAAGTAACCTTCTGAAGGCACGTAAACCCCTGCCTCCCCTTGAATAGGTTCTACTAAAAAACCAGAAACATATTCATTATTTTTTAAAGTTTCTTCTAAAGCATCTATATTATCATACTCAATTTTAATAAAACCTTCGGTGTAAGGACCAAAATTTTTACGCGCTCCCGCATCGTTTGAAAATGAAATAATAGTGGTTGTTCTTCCATGAAAATTATTCTCACAAACAATAATCTGAGCTTTATTCTCGGGAATTCCCTTTTTTTCATAACCCCATTTTCTGCAAATTTTTAAGGCTGTTTCCACTGCTTCAGCACCAGTATTCATCGGCAATAGCTTATCAAAACCAAAAGTTTCTGTAGCATATTTTTCATACTTTCCTAAAACATCATTATAAAAAGCTCTTGAGGTAAGGCTCAATGTTTGTGCTTGCTGCACCATAGCATCTACAATTTTTGGATGACAATGCCCTTGATTAACAGCAGAATAAGCCGATAAAAAATCGTAATACTTTTTTCCTTCGGCATCCCAAACAAAAACACCCTTTCCTCTGCTTAAAACCACAGGTAAGGGATGATAATTGTGGGCTCCGTGTTTTTCTTCTGAGGCAATAGCATCTTTAGAGGTGATTTTTTCTAAAACCATTATGAATGTACTTTTTTAAATAAAACTTTATCAATTCCTTCTGTACCTTTATCTTTTTGTAATCCCTGTGGTTATCGGGACAAAAATTCAGCGTGGGAGAGAAATCATCCTCGTAGAGCGTTAAAATTACAAATTCTTTTACAATTCTAAAATTATTTGGTTGACTAGTTTTCTTAACATGATAGCTTCATCAAAAGAACTCTTATAAAATTGGTATTATTTATCTAAAAACATTCTATTTTTGCGCCATGCGTAAAAAAAATGATAGAACTATTTTTGAGAATGTAACTGTCGTAGATGCGGGTGCAAAAGGAAAAACTATTGGTAAAGCTCCTGACGGTCGCGTAATTTTCTTAACCAATACTGTGCCCGGTGATGTTGTCGATGTACAGGTTAATAAAAAACGAAAAGCCTACTTCGAGGGCGTTGCCATACATTTTCATAGCTTATCAGAAAAAAGAGTTGATCCCGTTTGCGAACATTTTGGTACCTGTGGAGGTTGTAAATGGCAAGATATGGGCTATGAACATCAACTTTTTTATAAACAAAAAGAGGTTGAGAACAATTTGAGAAGAATTGGTAATCTTGAACTTCCAGAAAGCATACCCATTGCAGGTTCTAAAAAGCAATATTTTTATAGAAATAAGATGGAATTCTCATTTTCTGATAGCCGATGGTTATCGCTTGATGAAATTAATTCTGCCGAGGAAATTACGGATAGAGATGCCTTAGGATTTCATATTCCAGGCATGTGGGATAAAATTTTAGACATCAAAAATTGTCATTTACAAGAAAATCCTTCAAACGCCATAAGACTCGCCACTAGAAATTTTGCGCTGGACAACGGATTGTCATTCTTTAATCCTAGAAATCAATACGGTTTATTGCGCACCTTGATGATAAGAACGGCATCAACTGGAGAAATTATGGTATTAATTCAATTTTTTGAAAATGATAAAATAAAGAGAGAATTGCTTTTGAATTATCTGGCTAAAACTTTTCCTGAAATTTCATCCCTATTATATGTGGTAAACCGCAAACAAAATGATACCATTTACGATCAAAATATAATATGTTTTTCGGGTCGTGATCATATTTTTGAGAAAATGGAGGGACTCAAATTTAAAATAAATGCAAAATCATTTTACCAAACTAATTCTGAACAAGCTTACGAATTATACAAAATCACTAGAGACTTTGCTGGTTTAACTGGAAATGAATTGGTATATGACTTATATACTGGAACAGGAACTATTGCCCAATTTATAGCAAAAAAAGCCAAAATGGTGGTTGGTATTGAAGCCGTTCCCGAAGCAATCGCAGACGCCAAAGCCAATGCCATTTTAAACAATATTGATAATACTGTTTTTTTTGCTGGCAATATGAAAACCATTTTTAATTCTGATTTTATTGCTCAAAACGGCACACCAGATATTATTATCACCGATCCACCACGAGACGGAATGCACAAAGATGTGGTGGAACAAATCCTGAAAATTGCCCCAAAAAAAATTGTTTATGTAAGTTGTAATAGTGCCACGCAAGCTCGCGATCTTGAAATGATGAAGGATATTTATACCATTACAAAAACCCAAGCTGTAGATATGTTTCCACAAACGCACCATGTTGAAAATGTTGTACTTTTGGAAAAACGATAAAATTTAAAGCATACAAGAAAAATGAAGAAATTAAAATTTACAGTCCTTCTCTTTATCGTTTTTATGGGCATCAGTGCTTGTGAGAAAGATGATATTTGTGTGGACGGGAACACCCCTTTATTGGTGATTCGATTTTATGATAATAATACAGATGATGATACCTTTAAAGCACCGCCAAATTTAAGAGTTAGAGGACAAATAGCCAATGACACTCTGGGTGGTATTATCCCAAATACTGCTACGGATTCCATTCAACTTCCTTTGCGCATCGAGGCTTTAAGTACAATTTTTAGTTTAACCACGAATACTACTAGCAATGTTTTGAATGATAATGAAGATATCATCTTCTTTAGTTACACGACCAGGGATTTGTTTATTTCTAGAGCTTGTGGCTTTATTGTAAACTATGATAGTTTATCACAAACCCTTACAACTGATACTAATAATTGGATAAAAAGGATTGAAATATCAAATAATACTATTGAAAACCAAAATACTGCACATGTTAAAATTTACCATTAATAGCTGCTTTTTTTTGATGGTTTCTTTGGCTATATCCCAAAGCAAACCAATAGATTTACAGCCTAAAGATACCGTGCCTAAAACACAAGAATACGGACTTAGAGTCGGGGTAGATTTAAGTAAAATATTGCGTGCTCGCCTAAATGAAAACTATACAGGTTTAGAATTAGTGGGTGATTATAGGTTTAAACAAAACCTATATTTAGCAGCAGAATTAGGCACTGAAAAAATTACAATACAAGAAAATTTATACAATTTTACCACATCAGGAAGTTATTTAAAAGCGGGTGTGGACTTTAATATTTATGAAAATTGGTTTGGCATGAATAATTTAATTCATGTTGGAGGAAGATATGCCTTTAGTACGTTTAGCAACACCTTGAATAATTATCAAATTTTTAGCACCAATAGGTATTTTGAAAATGAACAATTTGCATTTGGATCTGATATTGCCGAAGAATTTAGTGGTTTAAATGCTTCTTGGATTGAAGCTGTAATAGGCACAAAAGTAGAGTTATTTTCAAATGTATATTTAGGCGCCAGTGTTCGTCTTGGAATTTTAATTACAAATTCTGAAAGTGATCGTTTTCCTAATTTATGGATACCTGGTTTTAATAAAGTTACCGATGATAGCAAGTTTGGAGGAAGCTACAACTACTCTATCACCTATTTTATTCCGCTTTATAAAAAGAAGAAAGAAGTAAAAGTAAAAGAAAAAACTACCATAGAAAAGTAATTTATAGGGTCTTAAATCCTTTGATGAAAATCCATTTTAGCATTAATTTACTACCCTCACTTGTTTTTGACACCATAAATTTTGGCGCAAAAATAGTAGCTATTAGTGCAGAAATAATAGATTTCATTAAACTAGCTAAGGAAAAATAATCAATTATAACATACCTCATAAAGATAAATAGTAAGGCAAAGCTTATAAAATTGAAAACTAAGGCCTGATTTTTTAAGGACATCATACTCAATTAATTTTCGCTGTTATATTTTGCTTTTTTACTTCCTGCATACATCACGTATTTAACGAGTTTAGACTCTAATTGACTATTAAAAACCTTGATTTTTCTGGATGGTCTTAAGCCTACATGCTTTAAGGCGTCTAAATTTGAGGTAATTAACCAAGCATCAGTACCAGCATAATGCTGTTTTAAGGTATCACCAATATTTTTATAAAACTCTTCCATCTCAATATCTAAACGTTCCCCGTACGGGGGATTGAATAATATATGCAAATGAGTTTCTACCGTTTTTTCAGTTTCAAAAAAATTAAATTGTCCCACTTTTATATAATCTGATAAATTGGCATTCTCAATATTATCCTGAGCTTTTTGTATGGCCGAAGGTGCTTTATCATAACCAGCAATTTTAAAATGAAACTCGCGAGTTTTACTTAAGGAGCTTTCTACAATTTTATCGAATAAATCTTGGTCATAATCATCCCATTTCTCAAAAGCAAATTCTTTTCTATTGATATTTACCGGAATATTACAAGCAATCATAGCTGCTTCAACCAAAATAGTGCCACTACCGCACATTGGATCCAAAAAATCGCACTGCCCATCCCAACCACTTAATAATAACAAGCCAGCAGCCAAAACTTCGTTTATAGGTGCAATATTCGTAGCGGTTTTATAGCCTCTTTGGTGTAATGATCGTCCAGAAGTGTCGAGAGCGACATTACAATGGTCTTTTTGAATGTGAATATTGATTCTAATATCTGGAAATTTAATATCAACATCAGGCCTTTTACCATCAGTATCTCTAAACTTATCGACAATAGCATCTTTAACTTTTTGCGAAACATAAAGTGAATGTGTAAACGTTTCAGAATTTATGGTGGTATCAATCGCAAACGTGGTCTCAGTAGAAAGATAATCGCTCCAATCAAAAGCATAGATTTTTTTATATAGATCTTCCTCACTCGTTACGGTAAAAGAATGTATCGGTTTTACTATTTTAATGGCCGTACGTAAACATAAATTTGCTTTATACATAAAACCCTTATCGCCTTCAAAACTAACACTTCGAATACCTTCTTCGATATTAATCGCACCCAATTTTCTTAGCTCTTTAGCCAAGATTTCTTCGAAACCAAACATAGTTTTGGCAACCATCTTAAAATTATTCTCCATACCTATTTTTAAATAGTACCGCAAAAATACATTAATTTTATGCCCTAAGGTTAATTTATAAATCCTAGTTAAAAGAATGAACTATTTATTACCCATTTTAGCAGTTTTATTAAGCTTCGTTTTCGTTTACGTCACAAAACCTCAAAAAAAAGAAGGCATAAAATTACTTTTGGCATTTAGTGGAGCATTTTTACTGGCATTAACCATCTTTGAGCTCTTCCCAGAAATTTACCAAAATTCAGATGCAAAAACTATGGGAGTTTTTGTCATGTTGGGTATTTTATTTCAAATTTTTCTGGAGTTTTTTTCAAAAGGAGCAGAACATGGTCATGTGCATGTCGATAAAGAAAAAGCAGCATTTCCATGGCTTTTATTTATAAGCTTATCAGTACACTCCGTCTTAGAAGGTGTTCCCATAGACCATCACCATACTATGTTATACGGAATATTAGTCCATAAAATTCCGATCGCCATCATACTAAGTATCTTTTTAATCAATTCAAAAATAAAACTTATAAATGCTTTTCTATTTATGGCATTATTCTCTATCATGACACCATTAGGCACATTTTTAGCGGGTAATGTTGATTTCTTATCAAGCATATCAGCACAATTAAATGCCATGGCCGTTGGTGTTTTTTTACATATATCAACAGTCATATTGTTCGAAAGTTCTGAGGGACACAAGTTTAATTTAGGGAAATTAGTCGTTATTATTATAGGGGTTGGTATCGCATATTTGTTATAGATGTTTAGTAAAAGTGAAGCAAAGCAGTTACGACAAGAATTTTGGATAGCTTTTGGAAAATCGTTTCCCAGAAAATGGATTTTGTACGATACCAAAATCAAAGACTTTTCTTTTAAATTTCATTTTGATGCCAATAAAGCTATGGTATCTTTGGATATCGAAAACAAAAATCTAGAAAAAAGATTTGAATTATGGAAGAAATTAAATTCTTTAAAAGTGGTTCTCACCGAAAATTACCTTCCTAAAATTCAATTTGAAGAATACACCTATTTAGAGAATAAAACTGAAATTTCAAGAATTTATGTCTTAAAGGAAAAGGTTTCTATCCACAATAAAAACACTTGGCAAGAAACGATGGTTTTTTTACAAGAAAACATGGTGAAGTTTGAAACTTTCTTTAACGATTTTGAAGACATATTTACAAACTAAACTACATCTATATAAATAAATAACCAGTGGCTGATAGTGCCTCCTAAAACAAACAAATGCCATATAAAATGATTATAGGGAATCTTTTGAATGGCGTAAAAGAGAATTCCTATGGTATAAGAAGCTCCACCTAGCATTAATAAATTAATCCCTAACGAAGAGGTGGAAGCTATCAAATTTTGAAAATCAAAAATAATGAGCCATCCCATAATTACATATAGTAAGAGTGACAAAATTTCGTACTTTCCTGTAAAAAAAAGTTTTAAAACAGCACCAAACAAAGCGATGGACCAAACAACAGAAAAAATCAACCAACCATTTCCGTTTATTAGGGTGATCAAAGCTACAGGTGTATAAGTGCCTGCAATTAAAAAATAAATACTAATGTGGTCTAAAATTCTAAATTTCTTTTTTAAACTAGGCTTTGCAATAGCATGATACGCAGTTGAAGCGGAGTATAATAATACAATCGAAAATGAGAAGATTAAAATTCCCAACAAAGCATAATCGCTTTTGTCTGAATTTTTATTTAAAAGTAAAAAAAAGCCAAAAATACCAAATATAATGCCAATACCATGTGACACAGTATTCAATATTTCTTCTTTTTTATAAATAGATGTTTGAGCCATTGATAATATTTTGAGCCATTAGAATGATGTAAAAATAGGAAGTATTCAGAAGAAATTTCTATTTATAATTTTTACTATATTTATTTAGCAATCTAATCAAAGTTTTCCTTGAAATAACATGAGCAGTGTCTGCAAAATTTCCTTTAGAATCTTCAGCATTGATGTCTAATTTTGATTTACCCCTCATTGAAGACCGAGATAGTAAGTCAGCAGTATTGGGGTCATAAATGGCTATTTCAACCAAAACTTCATTCGTTCTTCTTACCGTTCCTATAGGCGGTGGTGGAATAAATGAATTAAGTTCATCGCTTATGATTTCAACTTTTTAATTAATTAAATAATCATAATCGGTTCCGGTTTTCAAATCTTTCAACTCGTTTATTAATGGCTCATAAGATGGTTTTACACCTATCAAATAGCTACTCTCAAATTATTAATTTCAAATAAAGAGTCCCGAATAATAGAACGAAAACCTTTTAAGGCGATATCTTCAATATGATTTATTTCTTGATTTAAATAAGGTTTATTCAAAATCCACTTTCCATTAGAAACATCTAAAGAGTTATTTTTATTAATAAAGTAAATGTATTTTACATTTACGCAGCTCGATAATAGAAAAAATACTACTATTAACTTTAAAATCAATTTCACAATAAAATATTTTTTTAGATTGTTTACAAGTTAGCTAATTTTTCTATTTTATGTAAACAAAAAAAGTCCTTCATATTTCTATGAAGGACTTTATTTTAAAAAAGGCAGCGACCTACTCTCCCACTTGATATAGCAGTACCATCGGCGCAGATGGGCTTAACTTCCCTGTTCGGAATGGTAAGGGGT
>Ga0209284_10001318_pt1 | contig 38364 bp, 33 predicted proteins | sample FRY03_FD_187211 | JGI IMG/M metagenome (GOLD analysis project Ga0209284, IMG submission 187211) | Freshwater microbial communities from Lake Fryxell liftoff mats and glacier meltwater in Antarctica - FRY-03 (SPAdes) (version 2) | ecosystem: Environmental > Aquatic > Freshwater > Ice > Glacier... | reverse complement strand
GTCGCCCCATCGGCCTTTCGTGCCACCAAAATCCACCACTCAACACTATACCATCGCCGTCCACCAGCAACTTATGTCATAATAGGCGAACTACGCCGACCACCGATTCGATGACCGGGAATTGCTGTGGATTCAATTCGATATGCCGTACCTGCACCATCTAGACTTTGGAAAAACGCTTCATCTAATACACAGAAGTCGCAGCCGGTATCGACCATTCCGACTGCCAGATTCTCATGCACTGAGATCTCTGCAAAGGGAAACCCCTTTTGCTTGGAACGCTGGACCATCCGGGCAAGTGATTCGGGCCGATCATCGCCAAAGCACTGGCAAACAAGAAGCAACACCAGAGTAACAAACCGCACATTCGCCTCGGGACACCTCCCTGAGAGTTCTGAAAATCTCGATTACAAACGGCCGCCTAGAAATCCAAACGTGACAGGCCTTGAGACGCAACAATCGGCTCCCTTTTCCAAAACCCCAGGCTACGCCATCAGAATCCTAGCATCGGCAGCAGCGGAACATTCAACACCGGCCCGACGTGAACCACATCTGCCGTCTGCTGCACATTGAACAGCGATGTCGGCTTATCCTTTGGCACGAAGTAATTCATTAGACTTGAAGAACTGCCTCCAACGCCATCGGTCGAACTATAACTACCGCCGACCCAAACTGGACTGGAAACCAGTGGCACATCCACCGGAAGACAGAAGCCACCTTCGAATGTCGTGTGCTCAGAAATAATGAACGCTGAACCTGTGCGGTGGGATCTTTGCTGATCGACGACGTCGGCGATTTCAACGCTGATGCCTCTCTTCTGTATCGATCCCAAAACTGGAATCGTCACCTGCATCTTTTTGCTCTGACCATTTAGGGGGATAGGCGATGCGATGTTTCAGCTCCAGCTTTGAGTCGAATAGCTTTCCGTCGCGTTTGCACGTCAGAGTCAGTGAAGTCCCCGCTTGGGAGAAGCGGTCGGTCACTTCGTAGATTGTGAAATCCGCTGCTGGTTTCCCGTCAATTGTAATGATTTCGTCTCCCGGCTGAATACCTGCAAGCTCGCCGGGGCCACCCGGACGCATATTTGGAAGCACCATCAGCTTTCCGTCACCATCGAATCGGAAAAAGTAGCCTGTTGCTCCAGGTGCAAAGCTGGCCGTTTGTGCTGTCGGCCCCGGCTCGATCCAGATGCGGCGACTCTTCGCATCAACCGTCAAATTGAGATGGCGAATCAAACCCATGCCGATAGTTAGGTGCGGGCCGACACAGACGGGGATGTTCTGAAACGATGTTTCGCCGATCGTAATTGAACGAAGCCAGTAGAATTCGACGTCTCGAATTCCACCGTCGGCGGCCATTGTTTGACGATTAAGTGCTGGGCACGCTTGCGCATGCCCAAGTGAGATTGACCGTTTCATTTGACCGGCTGTTACCCGCATTGTTGATAGCATACCAGTATCAAGAGCTGCATCTTGAGCGCCGAGTCCGGGTAACGTGACATTCGTCCGAAGCCTCTCCATATTGGAATTCAGCATCAATGCTCGATCTACAGGTGGCAATTCCTTGTCGGTGTATTGAATGTACTTTAACGGAGCACGCAAACCGAAAGGCGTGCGACTAAGAATATTCATGCCTATAAATGCCTGAACTGGCACTCCCGTCGCACTTGCAAGTGGTTTTGTATCCATGAAAACCGCGTAGGCGATCTCTGGTTGATGAGATTTCAACTGGAGTTGAATTGGTGTAACCGACCCATCTAACTTCCGCCCGTCGGCTAGGATCACGGGCGTATTCACTGACTGACTCGCCTTTTCCTCACTAGTATCGAAAAACATTTCGTCGATTAAGCAAACGTCACACCCTGTGTCGATTGCAGATAGTATTTCTCGTCCTTCAACGGTCGAGAATGACAATATCAACCCACTTCGTCTAGACAAAGCAGAGGCATCGGGAACAGGATTGATTTCCTCCGAAATGCAACTTATCAGGATGAGTTTAATAAGGATTAAGATCAACCCTTTACCTCCAATTCGACACTATGTATCGCGAATCGCAAACTTCAGTGCTGGACGTCGTGTCAATACATCTAGATTTCTAATTTCGTCTACGGCATTCCAGGCAACAGTAGCGGCAGTAGATCGATTTCCGGTGTGATCTGTACACCTTGTGCCGTCTGCTGTACGTTGAACAGCAGCGTTGGCTTATCCTTCGGCACGAAGTAATTCATCACACTTGAAGAACTGCCTCCGACGCCATTGGTCGAACTATAACTTCCGCCGACCCAGAATGGACTGCCTACAAGCGGGACATCCACGGGCAGGCAGAACCCGCCTTCGTATCTGGTCTGCTCAGGTTGGCCAAACTCCTTGTACCGGCCTGCACCGCCAATGATCCAGCCATCGCCCAGGTATGGAGAATTCAAGGGCACTCGAGTTCCAATCGCTGCTTCGGCATGTTCTTTGAAGCTCTGGTCCTCGCCAGTGCGAGAGTACTTCGCGATCAAACGCGACGCTGTGCTGTCGGTTTCAATAGTTTTGTCAAATGAGCCCTGCCATTCGGGAACCATTGCCCCCGTGGAACCCAGATGCTTGGTATAAGACAGCGTCAGATCCGTGCCTGCATTCAGGTACTGCAGCTTCGCTGTCGCTTCCGTAACCGTTCCGCCGGTCTGCTGAAATTGCACTTCCCGTATCCACGCCCCATCACGTTGTCGGAAGATTCCCTCAATTTTGTCTGCCGCGTTTTCCGACAGTCGCACCGAAACATCAAAGAACCGTTCGGTTAAGCCATCCGCTGATTTCACTTGCTTCATAACCGTCCCTTCAAAAAGTGATGGCGCGTAAAGCGAATCAGTCCACGATACCGCTTGCCGATAGGTATCCACTGCACGTTGAGGAAGGTTCGGGGCATCGAATTGCTTCAGCGAATTCAGATTGATGGATGTCGAATCGATGGCTGCAGTACCATCCTGACCCCAAATCGTAAAAGGTGTTGAGATCGAAAAACCGAATAGATTGTAGACCGCACCTGCATCAAAGGACGTTGGCAGTGCAGCAGAAATTCGTGGGTTGTCCGTCAGATCTTGTCCAAACGTTTCAATTTGTCCGGCTGCACTATCCACCTGACTTTTGAGTGGATTCCATACCCCTGACCCAAAGGTTCCATTTAATCCGCTGACGGGTGCATCAATCACAGTTTGCAACTTGTACTTGGTGTCACGCAGTTGCTGTGCCATGGCTGTCGGCGAGTTTTCGAGTGGTTTCGTAAGCAATTGAGCAGCGATCGAATCGAAGAGCGTAACCTTTTGTTGCATTACTGACGTCGCAGTCGCAAACCCCTCATCCACATACGCCGGGATATCGAGCGGAGGTCCGGTCACAGGTGGGGCCGTCAAAAGCTGCCGTGGTTCAAGCGTATCGATCACAACACATCGACCTGGACGTTTACGTTGACTCATTCTGCCCAGAATCGATTGCCACCTGTTTCGGATGGGACGGGAAGTCGAAGTCTGTCGTTCGATCAGTTCAAATTCATCGGCCCAGAACAAGTCCAGTGTTGTGTTGTGTCTCTCACCGATATCGCCCTTTGCAATCGAACTTCTGAATCCGCAAGGTCACGCCGGGATGTAGATTATCTCCGGAGGGCGATTTGTCAATCAAACCGGACATCAGACCGGGAGATTGTGCCGGGCCAAGGTCAAAATGTACGTGGGTTCATCGAGCGCGATATGTCTCAATCTGAAACGCAATACGCGACGGATGCACCACACAGTTGGCGTCCATTGCGTTGAGATTCGTGTGGAAGTTCATCGTTATACCAAACCCCGCGCGAGGCTTAGCAATTTCAAAATCCGCGCAGCAAAAAGGCCGACGATGAATCGTCGGCCTTTTCGATGTCGAAAACTTGTTCAAGAACAAGTCGTAATGATCAGCGGGACATGAATACCACGACCTGACCGACTTCGACCTTCAACATCACGTCGTCGATCGTTGGTAGTGTTGTGACGATGGCTTTCATCGACGCCTTGTCGAAGTTGATCCATTCGGCAGATGTGCCGTTGGATGATTCACCGACTGTGTTGTACATCTTGCGAATGTTCGGACGATTACGCAGAGTAACAACGTCACCTGGCTTAACCATAATGCCCGGCTTGTTGACGGTTTTGCCGTTTAACTGGAAGTGGCGATGCACGATGCCCTGTCGAGCTTGTGGTCGTGTCAGAGTGAAACCGGCGCGGCGGACAACGTTGTCCAGGCGGCGTTCACAGAGAATCAACAAGGTCGAACCCGTGTTGCCCGCAGTTCGCTTCGCGATATCGAAGTAGCGGAACAGCTGACGATCGCGCAGTCCGTAGTAGAACTTGATCTTCTGCTTTTCTGTCAGAGCGGCACCGTAGGTGGTCGGCTTCTTCCGGCGCTTGTGCATGCCTGGAGGAAACTCTTTCTTTTCTGAAGCCTTGATCGCTCCAGCGCTCTCGTAAACATTCATTCCCAGACGGCGATTGACGCGTCCTTTCGGACCTGTGTAACGACCCATTTTCCCTGAAAACTCCAAAAAATTACTTTGTGCTCCACACCATCACTTCGACACGCGCGAAGCGACCGTCACCTTTTTCCAGTGAACAAAGTGTCTGCTGAGACACCAAAACGCTGGATCTGACAGGCAAGACCCGCAATGAAGCGGCTGCGTGTAGAGAAAACACCCGCGCGGCTGAATGCCGTTTTGCGGGGAACGGGAAAGAGTATCGACAACAGATTCATCGATCAACGCCGAGAATCACTTCATACCGCGAAAACGTTGGAATCAGCATGTTTTCTCACCCCAGCATCGGATATTTCAGCGAACGATCGACTTCAACCTTTGAATCGGATTTGACAGCACGATTAAACACAGGACGATTTCTCAGCGAAATCCTGCGTTGCCTTTTGGCGAACCGGCATCCGCCTGACCACCTGTTCCGAGCTGTATAATCTGAAATGGTTCGCCTTTCGAGGAACCCCCGCATCCGCCGCAAGATCCGCAACTTCCTGCTTTTCCGCTGCGCAGAAACCCCCAAATGCGGTTCAGCAAGATCGCAGCAGCGATTGTTAGGATGAAAATTGTTGTGATTGTTTGCCAGTCCATACGCTGATCGTCCGCTGAAAACGGTCTTTCGGCAAGTCAACTTTGGCCTGCCTGAGCGGTTTCGCAGAAGATTGCTTACAATCGGCTCCCGGAATGCGTTCAGGCGGATATTTTGAAGCTTGAGGCTTTTTTGGACGCTGGTGACCGTTCACTATACGGAAAATACGAACAAGGTTCATAATGAGACATTCTGGTCTCTTGCTGAACACTCAATCCTCTGGAATCAACGATCCATGTCGACCGTGACAACTGAAGAACTTGCGTCCCAACTGGCCGCGAAAATTGCTGACAAAACGGCGAAAATTGGCATCATCGGCCTTGGCTATGTCGGCCTGCCGCTCATCAGCGCATTTACGAACGCAGGCTTTCATTGCATCGGATTCGATGTTGATGGCGAAAAGGTCCGTCAGCTCAAAGCTGGACGCAGTTACATCAAACATCTGTCGTCGGAAAAAGTTGCCGACTGGATTCAGCGCGGGATGCTTGATCCGACCAATGATATGAGCCGCCTGGCAGAAGCCGATGCGTTGTTGATCTGCGTACCGACACCGCTGAGTGCCAGTCGCGATCCGGATCTGCAATATATTGAATCAACTTCAGAAGCCATCGCGGCTGTGTTGCGACCAGGCCAACTGGTCGTGCTGGAGAGCACAACTTATCCAACGACAACGCGCGATGTGATGGTGCCGATTCTGAATCGCAATCCATCCGGGTTGGTTTGCAGTCGCGACGTGTTCGTCGCATTCAGTCCGGAACGCGAAGATCCGGGCAATCCAGATTACACGGCGGCTGGCATTCCCAAAGTTGTCGGCGGCGTCGATGAGCAGAGCACAGATCTCGCCTGTGCGCTGTATGCTCACGCGATCGTAAAAGTCGTGCGCGTCGCCAATGCGGAAATCGCAGAAGCCTGCAAGATCCTCGAAAACACCTACCGCGCCGTCAACATCGCGCTTGTGAATGAACTGAAGACATTGTTCGATCGCATGGGCATCGATATCTGGCAGGTTGTTGATGCGGCGAAGACGAAGCCTTTTGGCTTTCAGGCGTTTTATCCAGGACCGGGTCTTGGCGGTCACTGCATTCCGATCGATCCGTTCTATCTAAGCTGGCTGGCTCGCATGCAGGGCATGAACACGCGCTTCATCGAACTCGCTGGCGAAGTGAATGCCGGCATGCCGCGATATGTAATCAGTCGGCTGTCCGAATTCCTGAATGATCAGGGCAAACCGATCAAAGGCAGTAAGATTTGTCTGTTAGGAATGGCCTATAAGAAGGACGTCGATGACCCTCGCGAAAGTCCGTCATTCGAGCTGATGGAACTGCTCATGGAACGCGGCGCGGTGCTGACTTACAGTGATCCACACGTGCCGTCGCTGCCGAAAATGCGACACTATCATTTGCCGCCGATGAAGAGCACAGAACTCACGGCCGAGTTTCTGGCATCACAGGATTGTGCGTTGATCTCGACGGATCATACTGCGTTCGACTATGCACACATCGTCAAGTATTCAAACATGGTGCTTGATACACGCAACGCGACGAAGAACGTGCCTGATGGACGCGAGAAGATTTTCAAAGCGTAATGCTGCGTCAACATTGCGTATTAGGGTAGCGAAACTCGTCAAGAGTTTCGGGGCGTCCCCAAAACAGCCAAAAGTCCTGACGACTTTTGATTCACTGCAAACCTCAATTTTAATCTTCGCAGTCCACCATCGCCGTGTTTACGGGCGAGTCATGTTTGCTGGCTTCCAGCCAGTGTCCATCTGAAAATCGTCGTCAATCGAACTTTTGGATGACTTGGATTTTGTGGCTGGCTTTGTTGTTGGCTTTTGTGAAGTGCTGGCACGGCTGATTTCCGAACCACTGACATGAAACTCTTCGAATGAATCAGAGAAGGGGTTTTCGTCGGCAGAAAAATTGTTTTGCGCAGGCGCTTTCGCCCTCGAAAGCGTTGAACCACCTGCGGCTGTTTTTGGACGCGAAATCAACGGCTCCGCCACGTCACCGCCGGCATCGTCAAATTCCGGAGTGAGCATCGAATCGGCCATTTCGCGAGTTGCCTGTCGAGCCTGGTCAAAGACGGTTTCCGCCTTTTCCCCGGCTGCCGTCGGTGCTTCTGAGATTGACGCACGGGCGGAGTTCGCAGAGGTTGACCATTCGCTCTTCATTTGTTCAGCGGCCGACAGAAAGTCTTGCGCCTCATTTTTTGTATCAGTGCCTTGCTGTCGCACTTTCTGCGACGTGTTGGCGACGTCCGCTTTTGTATCAGACAGAAAATTGTGGAAGCTTTCCGCTTCCGGATTCATGGTGGGCAGAGCAGCTTTCGTGGCTGCCGGATTCATTGTTTCTCGAGCCGCCGCTTTAGCCGAAGACACCGTCCGCGCGGGAAGTTCTTCCGCACTGGTTGCGGCGTCGCGTGCAGCGGCTTTTTTCTTCTGCAGAAAATCGGACAAGGCCGGACCGGTATAGGACTTTACGCCGTTCGCTTTTGCAGTGCCCGCACCGGTTGCTGCCATTGCATCATTCGCAATTTCGTCCGGATAGCTGGCAGGTGAAACTGGGCGACCATTTTCGGTCGTGGAGTTTGTTGCGGCTGTCTGCCGAATCGGTTTCGGCCCGGAAACCCTGGCACGTCCTTCGGCCATTGCCGGTTCAGAATCGTCCAGCGCAGCACGTCCTGAGTCGGCTGATGTTTTGCCCGACGATTTCGCAACGGAGCTGTCAGGTTCCATGAATGGATCCTGCATTTCCGAATAGTCATTGCGCGAGAGCCAACCGCGATTCTTTGAACAACCGGCTCCAAAGAGCAGCGTTGCTGTGATCGAGAGTACAATGAGTTTGCTGGCCATGGGCAATTTCCTTTCGAAACAGTGGCTGCTGTGGACAGCGTGTTTCACTATCTCTATCTGCTCAGGGAATTTGAGCGTCGATGTTTTCATTGTCAGGTGAATTAAGTTGTTGTGTTGTCAAAGCTGATGGAACTGAGACTGGTGTGCTGGAACCGCCGTGATAACGACGATTGAATTCGTCCGGCGAAAATGCATCCTGACGGTTGGCGTGTTTTGCTTCCCGAAGAAATCGTCCGTCGGTATCGTCGGTTGTCAACGTTCGGGCGTGTGGATTTTCAGCACGGTCGCGCATCGCCCGCATGGGATTCAATGTGGCCGAGTTTTCGCTGGTTGCTGAGACTTGTTGAATGCCCGATGCTGCACGGGATTTCTTAACGGGCCGCGTTTCAGCGACCAATGCTGCCTGCGGTGCAATATCGTTCGCGGCCAGCATCACCCATTCTCGCAGCTTCTGTAACTGAGCCGTGCCGGAGCGTCCGGGAAAGACGCTTGCCACCATGTTGCCATGAGCCTCACCACCAATGCGTAAGAGAGGACTTGTTGTGGGTTGAGAAAAATCCATCTGCTTCAACACGGCTGCAAGATTACGTTCGGCAAGCGCCGGAGTTGAACCACGAAGTGTCGAGACTAATTGGAACTCCGCTTTTGTGCCAGTTCCGTGACACCCTGAGTTTGCACATTTATTCATTATCAGCGGTTGCACGTCGCGAACAAACCCATGCGCGACGGATTGGCTGAGTCCCGCCAGTGACCGAGTTTCGATCGCCGGACGCGGAATCTGTGACAGGGAAGGAAATTCAGTCAGTCCAGATCCCATTGGGTTTGACTTCGATTCTTCGCCAATATGTTCCAGTGCTCGAAGGATGCGTTTGGCATCTTCGCGATTGGGATCCAGATGTAGCGCGTCGAGAACTTCACGTTTAGCCTGTGTGTACAGTTTGTATTCCAGACACCATCGCGCGAGGTCCAGATGATTTGCTGGTGTGAGTTCCGGAATCGAATCTCGCATGCGGTCATAGGCATCCGGCATACTGTTGGCTTCGAAACGTACGCGATTGGAATCGATGTACATTCGCCCGCCGTCCACTTGAACATCGTAGCCATCGGGTCGAGGCGTAATCTGTCCCGTGACAATGCGGCCATCAATAAGGACCAGCAACTTTGCTGAATTCTGAGATGCAACGGCATGTTCGGGCAATGCAGAATCGCTTTGCGCAACCACCAATTGGCAGCTTGCGGTGAGCAGCATCAGCACTATGGCACGTCGAACATCCATGCAGTGAGCCCGCCGTTTGAAGGCGTGTGCTTCCGAAGTTGCAGACCATCCATGGTACACAAAACCTCCGGGAATAGCGCCGAAAGCTAACCAATGAGACGCTTGATGGTCAAGATGAGTTGCTCTTGACACGCCGTAATCTGGAATGGGGGCGACTGAAATCTTGAGAAATCCGCCGAATATGGCTGTCAGGGCCAATGACCAGCAGTTTTTGCCGGTTTCTTGGGTTTTACAAACCCGAAACGCCAGTTCTGAAATTGCGATTTTCCCACTATCACAACCCGACACGTGAGTGAGGGATTCAGTTTTGCGATTTCGCAACCCGACACGTGAGTGAGGGATTCAGTTTCGGCGGTATGGTAGCAAATACCTCGCTGACGTTTCGGGTTATGATAAACAGCCTTGTTTTTGGCCACATTGATGCTCATCAATGTGGCACGGATTTTTCTGGATCACGCTCTAAGAGGTAGAACGCACTATCGGCCCGGAGGTTTGCTCCCAGCAGGCGATCAACCGGGCGTCCTCGCACAATCGGGCTTTCCTTGACGATCCTCAAACCGATTCCGTCCATGAGGTCACGGAAATCTTTCATCGACATGAAGTGTACGTTGGGCGATTCATACCATTCAAAGGGCAAAGCCTGAGTGATCGGAGTTCTGCCGCGACGCAAGACTTCCAGTCGCACTCGCCAGTGTCCAAAATTCGGCACGACAATCAACGCACGATGAGCCACTCTCAACATTTCCAATAGCAGCTTTTTGGGATGTCGAACCTGCTGCAAAGTCTGGCTGAGTACCGCGTAGTCGAAGCTGTCGTTGGGAACATCGACCAGGCCTTCGTTCAGGTCTGCTTCAATGGCGGGTAGGCCGCGACGGATAACGGATACGATATTGGCGTGTTCAACTTCCACGCCCATGGTCGTGCAACCCATTTCGTCCCGCAGTCGCTGCATCAGTCGTCCGTCACCGCAGCCAAGGTCGATGACGCGACTGCCGCGGTCGATATGCCGCATGATGAGTTCATCGGTAAGCTGCACCGAAAGGTCGGGCATCTGGTAGCGATTTGCGATTGGCATAGATTTGGTCAAATTCCGGTCGTCTGGACATTCTTGTCCGAGTTTCAATTAAGCGGGGCCGTGACAGCGCTTGCCCACTCATACTCTTGATCCTAATCTTACTCATAATCCTGATCGCCGTTTCTGTCGCGAGGCTTACGTCTGCGAAAAATTCAGCGATACACGGATGCCTGACCCTCAGTTGGTCGCCGATGCGGCAAATCGATGATGATTAAGAGTAAGATTAGGATTAGCAATGTAGCTGCAAAAGTGAAGCTGCGAGAGTGTGGAGTATTGTACGGAAGGCTGGAGTTATCGAGCAAAATTTGTTCAACGGCAAGCCGCTGGATGCGAGAATTTGTGGCGGCTTACTTCTGCAAAAACACTGAGAAGCCAGGGTTCGTCCGATGTTTAGGCCGTCAAATAGAAATATGTTGGGTAAAATATCAACGGACTCGGTAGAAGTTTGGAACCTTGAATTCAGGACATTAGCCATGAAAACAGGAACATTTTTGATATCTCTGGTGATTGCCATCACGGCAATCGTCAGCTCCGTGAGTTCAGGCAACAGCGCTAATGGCGCGAACGTTTGTCCTTTCTGCGATGCTCCGGCGCTGATGCTGTCCGAGCAGATTGGACAGTGCGACCATTTACTTCGAGGCAAATGGCTGTCGAGTGAAAAAGGTGCCAATTTACGAAGCGGCTCGTCCACTTTTGAAATTTTGGACGTGGCCTTTTCAAAGGATGATCGCTTCAAAGTCGGCCAGGTTGTTGTAATGCCGCAATATATCGCTGGCAGCGATACGAGTTCATATTCTCTGATGGGGCCGGACGACCGATTGGAAGATTGGCATGTTCCAGCCGAAATCACCGAGGTGTCATGGACATATCTGGCAAAAATGCCACCGTCGGTTAGGGATCCAAAGGCACAGACTGAACGACTGCTCTATTTCCTGCCTTTCTTTGAAAACCAGGACCTGCTTGTTTCTAATGATGCATTTGGCGAATTTGCAGCAGCCCCGTATGAAGTCATCGTGCCTCTGAAAGATCAACTGCCACGTGAAAAAATTCTCGGCTGGATACAGGATCCCAAGACGCCCGTCACTCGCATTGGTTTCTACGGCATGTTGGCCGGCATCTGCGGCAAGCCAGAAGATGCTTCGATTCTGGAACAGAAGATCGTGACACTGGATGCTGATTTCCGTTTGGGCATCGAAGGCGTCATGGCTGGTTATATGATGATCGCCGGCGAATCAGGATTGGCAAAACTGGAAGAAGTGAAAATCCTCAGCAAGACGGCCATCCATAAGGACGGTAAAGAAATCAAACTGCCGTTCAGTGAAACATACGCCGTCATGCAGGCGCTGCGATTCATGTGGACCTACGAACCGGACCGACTTCCGAAAGATCGTCTCAAGCAATCCATGCATCTGTTGCTGGAACGCAATGAAATGACAGACCTTGTCATTACCGACCTTGCCCGCTGGAAAGACTGGTCGATCCAGGATCGCCTGATGACGATGTACAGCGACGAAAATTATGACATCCCAGCGATCCGTCGAGCGATCGTTCGTTACCTTTACTATTGCAGCCAGGAAAAGAACGAACCCAGTGCCGATGGAACTCGCACATCAACGGCTGATGCCGTCAAAGCCGAAGCCAACATGAAGCGCCTGGAAGAGCTGGATCCAAAAACAGTCAGTGATGCGAAGCGGTATTTGATTCGGTAGCAACTGAATTCGCTGGGTGTGCAAGGGAGCGCGCAACACACCCGCCATCCAGCTTTCCCTGTCCGTGGACTTCGTTCATTCCGCTCACAATTCCTGCCGTAACCTGAGTCTCAATATGCGTTTGCACTGCGTCGCTTTTTCCGTCGTGTCGATCATCCTGACATGCTCGCAATGCTCGTTCGGCCAGAATCAGCCTGAACCAATTCGCACCGCAGCGGTTGGTCCCGATCGTCCGATTCAGGCACTTCTCGTCACAGGCGGCTGTTGCCATGATTACGATCGGCAGAAATTAATTCTAACTCGCGGTATCAGCGCGCGAGCCAACGTGCGATGGACCGTCGTGCATCAGGGCGGGACAACGACAGATACAAAGATCCCGCTTTACGACGATCCAAACTGGGCCGATGGTTTTGACATCGTCGTTCACAATGAATGCTTTTCCGGTGTCACCGACAAAGAATTCGTCGATCGTATTTTGAAGCCACATCGCGAAGGGCTGCCAGCGATTTTGATTCACTGCGCGATGCATTGTTATCGAGTCGGCGATGATCGCTGGTTCGAATTCTGCGGAGTTCAATCGCCTGGCCATGGGCCGCATTATGCGTACACAATCAATAACGAAAAGCCCGATCATCCGATCATGGCGGGTTTCGGCGAACGTTTCGTGACGCCGAAGGGTGAACTGTATCATTCGGCAAAAGTATTCCCCACGGCGACTCCGCTGGGTATCGCAAAACGCCAGGGCGACGAAGAGCCGCAGACCTGCATCTGGACCAACGACTATCATGGGACGCGAGTTTTTGCGACGACCGTTGGTCACTACAACGAGACAATGGTCGAACCTGTCTACATGGACATGATGACGCGCGGTTTGCTCTGGGCTGTTGGTCGTGACCCTGAAAAAGATTTCACGCCGATTACTCCGACGATCGATGAAGAGATGCGAGCCCTTGTCGATGTGCAGATCGAAAAGTATTCACCCGTGTTGACTCAAGGCTGCTGCGGCGAAGGAAATCTGGTCTTCAATCAAAAGGCCACAGCCAGCAGCGAAGAAACCGGCAAGAACAACTTCGCCAGGAATGCCGTTGACGGGCGACTGGATACTCGTTGGTGTGCCGCTGGAGCGTCCGGTGGCCAGTCAATCACAATTGATATGGAAAAACCGCTGTCCATTCGCAACGTGCGGCTGCATTGGGAATCAAAGCAGACGGCCTATCAGTATACGATCGAATCGTCTGCCGATGCCACGGACTGGACAATGCTCGCCGACCAGTCGAAGAACAAGGAACCACGCGGGCTGTCAGTGGATGCGGTCAAAGCTGACGACGCGCGTTATCTAAAGATTACGTTTCAGGGTTCTAACGGTGGTGGCTGGGGCAGCATCTGGGAAATCGAAGCCTATCCTGGCGATCTGCCTCCGCTGCCGGAAGGTATCGATTCTGGAGCTCAGGGAGCGGCATTGATTGAAGACGTGAAGGCTCCGGATGGCTTCGACGTCACTTTGTATGCCACGCCGCCGCAGGTGAATTATCCAGTCTGCATCACCACATCTGTCGCAGGCGAAGTGTTCATCGGCGTAGATGAACAGGGATCGCTCGGCAAAGATCCGGGACGTGGCCGCGTCGTACGGTGCCTCGACACCGACGGCGATGGCAAGGCCGATAAATTCAACGACTTCGCCAAAATGGATCATCCACGCGGATTGATCTACGACAATGGATCGCTGTGGGTTCTGCATCCGCCATTTCTGACCGTCTATCGTGACACCAACGGCGACGGCATGTCGGACCAAAGCGAAGTGCTGATCGAAGGCATCAGCACAGAAGAAGTCAACAAGCGAGGTGCCGATCATACGACCAACGGCATTCGCATGGGCATCGATGGCTGGATTTATATCGCCGTTGGTGACTTCGGTTTCAATAAAGCCGTCGCCAAAGACGGCACGACGTTGAGCAAACGCGGCGGCGGAGTTGTTCGCATTCGTCCCGACGGCACGGAGATGGAAGTCTTCTCCTGGGGCCAGCGTAACATCGTCGATATCGCGATCGATCCACAGATGAACATCTTCACTCGCGACAACACTAACGACGGTGGCGGCTGGGACATTCGGTTGTCGCACATCATGCAGACGGCGAACTATGGCTATCCGTCGCAGTACATCAATTTCACCCAAGAAATCATGCCGCCGCTGGCTGATTACGGCGGTGGTTCCGGCTGTGGAGCACTCTATTTTCAGGACGACCGCTGGCCAGCTCCGTACAACGACATGCTGCTGACCTGCGACTGGGGCCGCAGCGAAGTTTTCAGCCATCGTCTGCCGAAAAACGGCGCGACATATGATGCGCAGCAGGATACGTTTGTCACGATTCCACGCCCCACCGATGCCGACGCTGATGCCAGCGGACGGTTATTTGTCACCAGTTGGAAAGGCGGCCAGTTCGCTTATGACGGCCCAAATATCGGCTTTGTCGCCATGATTACGCCGAGCAATTTTGTGCCACATCCAGTGGGAGATTTGCAGCATCTCGATGCTGCTGAACTGGTTCAGCAGCTACGCAGTCCATCGGATGCCGTGCGTTTGGCGAGCGGCAGGGCGTTAGCCCTTCGGTACGATTTGTCGCAAGGGACTCGGAGGGCTGACGCCCTGCCGCTATCCGATGAGATTATCGCACTTGCCAAAGATCACACGGCATCGATGCATTCTCGCGTTGCCGCCATCTGGACATTGCGTCAATCCAACTGGGACGCCTTCAAAGCATCCTTCAGCTCACTTCTGATCGACGCTGATCTTCGCGAACACGTCATCCGCGCCGCTGCGGATCGCAAATCACAAATCGACAAAGGCATGATGGGGCCAATTTTTTCGAAGCTCGACGACAGCAATCCGAGAGTTCAGGCCGCAGCCATCGTCGCGATGGGACGCATGGGCGAAACACGTGCCGCTAAAGAACTTCTGGAACTGGCTTCGGCGAGCGGGGCGGCGTCAGCCCCCCGGTACAACGCCACAGCTGGATCGAACGCTGGAAGTACCGGGGCGCTGACGCCGGACCGCTCACCCCAAGAAACAAACAAAGACGCATGGCGACAACCAGATCCTGACCGCGTCATTCCGCATCTCGCAATCAAAGCGCTCGTTGATCTCAACTCCATCGACGAATGCCTCGCGGCTCTTAACGGCCCACACCGTGCTGGAGCCCTTGCCGCACTCAAACGCATGCACGATCCGAAAACCGTTGACGGTCTATTTACAGGTCTCAGCACCAGCCGTGACGAATCACTTCGCCGCGAAATCTGGACCACGCTGATTCGTCTCTATCACCGCGAAGGTGAATTCACCGTCGATAGTCCGAACTGGTGGGGCACTCGACCGGACACAATTGGCCCATACTACGACCGTCAGAAGTGGAGCGAATCTGATCGCATCGCCGACGCCATCAAAGTTGCGATGACAGAAGGCAATGAGACTCTCCAGCAGCACATCACCGAACAACTCAAGAAACACGTGGTCAACCTTGAAGGCGTCAGTGCTGGCGAAATCGCAATGGCTGAACCTGATAAAGCCATCTTGCTTCCCAAAGCTGATCCGAACGACAAAAACGCGATCGCCAATCTGCCGCCCGACGTTGTTGCTGAACGAGCCGCCGCGACGCCCGGTGACGTTGCAAAAGGACAGTTGCTCTTCAAACAGCAATCGTGCATCAACTGTCACACATTTGCCAACGGGCAGCAACCGAAGGGACCGCATCTGGTAGACATCGGCAAACGCTACAAACGAGCCGAATTGATTGAATCAATTCTGAATCCCAGCAAGAAGATCGCTCAAGGCTTCGACACCTGGGCGTTTGCCATGGTCGATGGCAAAGTCTACACCGGCTTCGTCGTCCTCGAAAGCGCGGAAACAGTCACCGTGCGAGACGCCACCGGCATCTCACGTGAACTGCATCAGCAAAACATCGAAGACCGTGTCAAGCAGGAAATCTCCATGATGCCAATCGGGATCGTCGGCAATCTCAGTCCACAGCAACTTGCCGATCTGATCGCGTATCTGGAATCGCTGCGGTGATTACAGAAAAAATCCATCTTTTCTGTTGGTGGATCTGAATTCCGACTCTGTACAGTATCAAACCCGACGACCAATGCGAAAATCGGCATGACAATCGTGCTGATTTTGACAATACGGGATTTGATAGCCGGTCTCACAATGGCTGGAATCCATGTCGATCGAAAAACTCACCGCCCTGCTGCAACGATAGCTTGTTCGCAGGGCGATAAGTTGACGCTTTGACTACGGTTTCGTCATCAGCGACGCTCCACAACGGAAGAAAGGAAACATTCTGCAGCTAAACGCAATGTTCCGGACTGCCTTGTGCAAGTTGAATCGGAGACTATTGATCGTTGCGGATTGCTGTTTGAGTTGTCAATTAGTCGAATTGACGTTGCCGCCCGAGATGTTCCACGTTACCACCGCTGACTGGTTTTTGAACCTTTGAATTTCCGGTGCCTTATGTTCCGCCTTGTATTCATCTCCTTCATGTCGCTGCGTGCGATCGCGTGTCCGCTCTTTTGCGTTGGCGGTGTAGAGATTGTGCCTGCCGAGGGCGTCCAGCAGAATGGCGGTTGTCATTGCGGGCACTGTCAGGCATCCAGTTGCGATGGCGATGAGTTGCCCCCTGCAAATCCTTCAGGCGACGCTCCATGCCCATGCGATACGGGCTGTGTGTGCCAGGTCACGCCAGAATCGAACAGTCGTAGTGCTTCGACTGACATGCTGTTGTCGCTGGACTGGGCACCTTTGTGCCTTGAGACGCCGGACTTGTCGAATGTTCGCGGCCAGTGTTGCGTCGAGCAGCGCCATGCCCGCATTGATCTGCGAACCGGGCGAGACGTGCGTCTCGCTTGCGCGTCTCTATTGCTGTAGGCCACTGCTGGCCCGCGTTGGCTGCCCCTGCCAACTCCGTTTAACAAAGTAGACGTCACTCTCCGAGTGACGCTGGCCGCAAAACACGGCCGTTGGCATTCGTCACTCAGAGAGTGACGGCTACTTTCAGCACAAGACGAATGCCATTGGGCTAGCACCTTGCCGCTCATTAATTCAACAGCCCGCTTGTATTGGTGCGTCCCCCAGCAGGAGTTCTACCATGAGTCAATCAATCGTCAACGCGCCGGAGAAGTGTCCGCAGCGATCTGCTGCCGTGTTCTACTACGGCCACCAGAACGACTGGTGAATTCCAAAGTCCGCAGCATTGACCGGCCATGTTGAAACAGTTATCGATGACTGGTGCGAAGAACACTCGGTGCCGGAATCCATCTGCGTCCAGTGTGATCCAACGCTGATGCCTAAAGGACCAGACTACGAATGGTGTCTCGAACACGGCGTTCACAACTGTCCGCTCGATCATCCTGACGTGGCCCAACTGAAAGAAACGCCAACCATAATGCCGAGTGATCTCTGGCGTTCTTCCGGGCGAAGTCATTGCGACAGCCGGCATCGACATCTACTTCGCTCGACAACTGATCAACGAACGACTTTCAACAGTCGAACTGCCGACCGGAATCAGCCGACCGCAGATGGGGCCGGTGTCAACAGGTTTGGGTAAAGTCTTCCATTTGTCCTGGTGTGCGATGGCGTTGACTTCTCGAAAGTGTCCAGGGAAGAGCGTGTCAGGCGGTTATTACGCCGTCGGGAAGAAGTCTTGTCGCGTACGATGATCGCCGAACAGGTGTGGGACATGAACTTTGACAGCAACACGAACGTCGTGGATGTGCATATTCGTCGATTGCGAGCGAAAGTCGATGATCCTTACAGCATCAAATTGATCCACACAGTGCGTGGAGTTGGCTACGTCCTCGAAGAGCGATCTTGAAGCTATGACGAGCAACTTTTCCAAACTCAAGGCCGCTCCGTCACTCGCCACACGTCTGACCCTGTGGTACTCGTGCTCATCGGTCGTGATTGTGTTCGCCGCCACGGCGATTCTATATTGAGCCTTGGTGACAAATCTGGATCGGCAGGACGATCAATTTCTTGTTGACGAAGTCCACATCATTTTTGACTTGGTGGGACAACGTTCAAGAGAGCGTGACGCGATACAACAGGAGATTAAGTGGGAAGCGGAAGCACGACGCTTTGCTCAAGTTTATGTTCGACTACTCGACGTTGATGGCGGAATTATCGTCGAGACACCTGGCATGAACGGCCGACTGCCGATCGACTTGTTTCCGGAACCAAAGGATACCACTCTGCTTACAAGCGGTACTGATCGGCCTGCCACCGATGGCACACCTTTTCGACTACTTTCGGCATACTTCAGAGGCCTCCCTCAGAATGTCGGCACGATCCATGTCGCTTTGGACCGCGTGCAGCGACAGTAACTGGTGGCGAATTATCAATTGACGTTGCTGGCAGTGCTTTTTGTTGCCTTAGTCGCCAGCAGTTTTGCTGGATATCTCATTGCCCATCGGGGGCTGGCACCGATTGCGGAAGTCATGGCGACGGCGCGGCAAGTGCGTTCCACAATGCTTCACGAACGGATCGAGACAACGGCGATTCCGTCAGAATTGGCCGCTCGACGTCCCACTGCCGAGCTTCGAAAAAGGGGGAATCTGTGGAGTCATCGACCACATGACACGACCGCCGAAATTCACTCACCATCTGTCGCAGTGAGTGGTATTGATAACCGAATGTTTCAGCAACTTCACGTTGTGATCTCTCGTCGCGAAAGATCGCTCGCAGCGCTTCATATCTTCACTGCTGAACATGACTGGGTTGCGAAAAAAACTTTGACAGATGACATCAACCATGACGATGGCCTCCCTGAAAATGTGAGTCGATTTATTCCTCCTGGAAAGTTGAATCGTACAGGCGTTTTTCCACACGCGATAATAAAACATTTCCTTATCATGCGTAAAAACGGGGGTTAATCTACATTCCACGAGTAACGCAGAATGGAATCACCTGTCACGCTCGGGACTTGGCGGACAGGGAATAACCTCACACTCAATCGCGGAAAAGTGCGGAAAACACTGGGGGGTTTGAAATTTGTTGTGAAAAATGTGAGCACGCAACGGGCTGCGGAAATCGCCATTGAAAGCACACTTGGCGGCGGCACGACGGTTGGGATAGCGTGTCCGATAGAGGAATCTCAATGAGTCAATGGAAGGAATGGGTGCGCTCGCTAAAACGCGAGATCCTGGCACTTTACTTAGCCTGCCGCGATCCGCGAACGCCTTGGTACGCCAAGCTGGTCGTTGGACTCAATGTCGCCTACGCACTCAGTCCCATCGACTTGATCCCCGATCCGATTCCCGTCTTAGGCTACCTCGACGATCTGATCCTGTTGCCGTTGGGAATCCTGCTGGCCCGCAAGCTGATCCCTGATGATGTCATCGAAGACTGTCGCCGACGAGCAAGTGAACAAGAGTGGCCGAAAGTAAACAGGATCGCGGGAGCGATCATTGTTCTGATTTGACTACTCACGTTTTCGGGTGTCGTTTATTTCCTTGTAACGAATTTCTGGCCAGACAAATGAGACACAAACTCGCGAGCGATTTCCAACGAGTTCTTCGATGGCTTCGAGGATGCGAGCCGATGCTGCTTGTCATACTCTTAATTTTGGTGAGTGCGACGTGGGCCTTCATCAAGATTGCCGACGAAGTAATCGAAGGTGATACGCAGGCCTTCGATCGATGGGCCGTTCGTTCCATGCGGCAGGTGGACGACCCATCAATTCCAATCGGACCGAGTTGGATGCAAGAAATGGGGCGCGACGCGACTGCGTTTGGTGGGATTGGCGCGCTCGTTTTGTTCACTCTCGCAATCAGTGGTTACCTCTGGATTGATGGCAAAACGCAGATGATGTGGCTGCTGATGACATCGGCGGCCGGCGGAACCTTAGTCAGCAGCAGTTTGAAGTACCTGTTCAGCCGCCCCCGACCGGACATCGTTCCGCATCTTTCGATTGTTTCTACAAGTAGTTTCCCGAGTGGCCACTCGATGCTGGCAGCGGTCATCTATCTGACATTGGGCGCGTTGCTGGCCGCTTCGGCCACCCGAACGGCGGTGAAAGTATACGTGCTTGGTGTGGCGGTGCTGCTGACTGTGATTGTGGGAGTCAGCCGAGTCTATTTGGGCGTCCACTATCCGACTGATGTGCTTGCAGGCTGGATGGCCGGACTCACGTGGTCACTTCTGTGCTGGCTGGTCGCACGTTGGTTGCAACGTCACCGCCGGATTGAATCCCCGAATGGTGAGGCGACTTTGGTGCCTGCGAGTTTTCGTGATGTGTGAGGGGATTTGTCAAAGATCGACTTTGATTGCTTCTAACTCATGCTCGGACGCCGGTTGTTCTTCATCGTCTGTCGGTGGCTCAATCCGCTGTCTCAAGTGACCACAAGTTTCGGGAACGTGAGCGTGAAGCAACTGCCATGCTGCCGTTGACTCTCGACCGTCAGATCGCCGCCAAATACTTCTGCCAACCGTTTGGCAATTGAAAGGCCCAGACCAACTCCATCGATTCCCCGCCGACGAGTCTCCGGAGTATCGATCTCACCAGCCGCGACAGCCATGCTCTGAACGGGAAGCAACGCTTGACGGCAGACATAGCGGCCCATGAAAAACGCCATCAGCAGGACCGCCGCGAAAAGGCCGGCCAGCGTTAAGGCCAGACGCCGCAATGTGGCTCGCATCGGAAGCAATGACACGCCTGCCGTGATGGACAACGCCTGATAGTGTTTGACGTCTGCCTCCGCTTTTTGTTCGTCGGAACGAATCCATTCCTGACCAGTCTCCCACGAACCAACGATCCACCTGCGACTCTCACGATCAGCCTCTTTACCTTGCTGCGACGAAATCGTTGCCTTGCGAAATGCGTCGGTAGCACTGCCGTTTGATCGAGCGACAATCTGTCCTCGGCCATCGGTAACAAACCAGGCAACCTGATCATTGAAGGTTGAAAAGTCGCGGCTCTGTTGGCGGGCCATCGGCTCCCACTCCACACCTTCGGAATCGGTTTCGATCGCAGATCCTATCGTGTTGAGTACAGTCTCAAGTCGTTCCTTAGTCTGTTGATGCAGATACCTGTCAGCAAGGATGTAAAGGGCCGATGAAAAACCAATCAAGACAAACGCTATCATCGAAAGTAAAAAAATCAGCAACCGGTTTGTAAGCGTCACGTTGTCACCTCGAATTCTCTCCCAGCACATAGCCACGATTGCGAAGAGTTTGGATCAGACGGGGGCCGTGCGACTCCAGCTTCCTTCGCAATTCCTTGACATGAACTTCCAGCGTGTTGGACAGGCCGTCATAGCGTTCGTCCCACACCTGTTCGTAAATTCGTGTGCGACTGAGAACTTCGCCAGGGTGGCGCAGGAACAGCACCAACAATGCTTGTTCTTTCGCTGTCAAATCGAGTCGCTGACCGGCACGTTCTGCACGTTGCGTGGCCATATCTACCTGCACGTCCTGATACGACATGATCGTCGTGGCCTACCCCTGACGACGGGTCAGGGCACGCACACGAGCCAGCAGTTCCTCAAACGCAAATGGCTTGCACAGGTAGTCATTGGCACCGTTGTCGAGGCCCTGAACTCGATCTGAAACCGCATCTTTGGCGGTCAGAAAGAGAACGGGTGTCACCTGATCGAGTTGCCTGAATCGTTTCAGGAGTTGCAACCCATCTGTCACGGGCAACCACCAGTCCAACAGCACGACATCCCAATTCCCATTCTGCAATTCGGACCAGCCATCCCTGCCGTCCGCCGCTCGCTCAACCGTGAAACCTTCTTCCCGCAATCCACGTACGAGAAAATCGGCAATTTCGTTTTCGTCTTCGATTACTAAAATGCGAACGCCCATCGGGACTCCTTGACTTACAGGCCATCGCCCAATGGGATTTACTTTGCGATTAAAGTAGCCGTCACTCTCCGAGTGACGATTGCCAGTGCCGCGATTTACGGCCTTTGTCACTCGGAGAGTGACGGCTACTATGTCAAAGCGAACATCATAGTTTGTCGCCCACAGGCGCTCGAAATGATGGATTATTTCTTTTCTTCTTTTTCGTCCTTCTCGTCTTTCTCTCCAGACTCATCGTCCTTATCATCTTCCTTGACGACTTTGCCGTCGGCCTTGAACTTGGCTTCAATGACCTTGCCGTCCGCCGTCTTCAGTTGGATTTCGTAGAACTCAAGTTCTTCCTTACCGTCTTCCAACTCGAACACCGCCTCCGCGGACTTCGCTTTAGCATCAGGGTACAACATTGCCACCGCTTCCGACACAGCCTTCGGCAAATCCTTGAGGGCGATTTCCTTTTCCAGAAGTTCGATTTCTCCCTCGTCATCCACAGTGATGTCGATCATCTTGCCGTTCAATTTCACGGTCACTTCATAAACGACTTCATCCTTATCCTCTTCATCTGCCTCCTCAGAAGCCTTCAGCATCTCCGCTTTAGGATACAACTTCTTCACCGCTTCCTAGACCACCTTCGGCAGTTTATCCAGCGGAACCTCTTTTTCTTCCGCACGAACATTGCCGACCAGAGTAATCACCGAGATCGCCGCCGCTGTCAAACACAAAAGAACTGATCGCATCACGCTACTCCTTATGAGCTACAGGACCGCATGACCGTTGCTACCACAATTGCAGCAAGCTCGTCACACGTTGAGTAGATTGTATTGCAGCCCAGTAAACTCACCGTGAAGCGAAGATAAGAAATTCTTCATATACGGGCCGTATTCTTTCGCCGGACGAAGCCGCTTTTGTGGCGGTGACTTCAAATCCCGGGCTTCGAACAATCAGGGATCAGCAAGGTATCGCTCGATCTCAGATCATTGAAGCCGGACTCCGCCTGGGGAGTACGACTGGTATCCGATGCTTGAGAAGCGGTGGCTCGACTGACTGTCATCGAGGCACGGGTCGATGCCACGGAAAAGGCGGTGACGTCTCAGAGCGAACTTGTTGCCACCTACAATACGGTCGTCAAGCAGGGTCGGGGAACGTTTTGGTGTATTATCAGGCTTTCAATGAGCTGGCTCAAAGCAGAGTGCAGTTGATTCAGTTACATCGTGACTTTATTGATGAGTGGATTGGCGTGGAAACTGCGGTCGGTCAGTGGATTCCACTTTCGATTGACGAGCCCACCCAATGAAAACCATGTTGCTAAGCTGCTGGTCGTTATCGTGCTTGTGGCCGCAGCCGGATTGACTCGCAGAATTCCGCCTGTGACGAGGTAATCAAACAGCATCCGCAGAGCCGCCAGATGCTGTTTCACCATCAGGTCGCTGTACTGTCGCTGCAATTCCTCGACATACGCCGCCACGATCACCGGCTCGATCTGTGACAGCAGTAACTTGTGCGATTCAGCCCAGTCACAAAATCGTCGGACCGCCCGCATGTATGCAGATCGCGTATTCGGATTGTGGATATTCGCCGTGAAGAATTCGACAAACCGCCGAATTGTGTCCGCACCTGCATCCCGAATCAGAGCAGGCACCGCGACACCGGAGGTCGCGGAAAGTTGACGATTGCCGGTAATGAGTACGTGGTCGTTCAACTCAGGAGAAGGAAGAACATGCTCCGATAATACGTTGCATAAAAGGCGTTATGCAACGTCATTCTGGTCCCCGGAGAAGAAATGCTATACCGCCAGAATTCATGTTTTTGTCACGCACACAACGAGAAGCCTTTCGATTGTCTGGCTACGTTGCAAACGCATTTTGCGGGCTACCTGGTCAAATGTGCTGAGTGACATGCGGTTTTCGCTGCATGCTGACATGGCCATTCACGCACTACACATTCGAACATGTGATTTGCAAGAATGTCATTCCGTGGGCATGTACTGCGTATACTACATGTAATTAAACGCACCATAAGGGCTCGTCCGCAGATCGGCGATTTCGACATCAAGTCTCCAGCGGCGGTAGTGCATGAACTGCTCCTTCTCCGAAGAGCTTTTTTAGCGTGGAGATTGCTATGCTGGAGAGTTCTTGGGTGAATAGCACAGCAAGGCGCATTTTGGGGCGCGAGCAAGTGACGTAGAAAAGGTTGCGGTTGCGCTCAAAGAACTCCTTCTTATTCGCCGGTACAGTCGCGCCCATGAGTTCGAGCATTTGGCCAAAGTTGTAGATATTCCATCCCCGACCAACGGCCACTAAGACGTTTTCAAACTCCGCTCCTTTGACACCATGCTTTGTGTTGAACGGGGTATTGCCTTCGATAAATCGCGCCAGCGCCGTAATCTGTCGAAAAGGAACTGCGCGGAGCGTCGTAAGCAGTGTATTGGCGTCCGCGTGCTCAGGGTCGTTGCTGCCCAGAAGTTCCTCTCGGCGTTGCACCTTTTTGGGGAGTCGAAACCGAGAAGTCTTAAGGTAATCCATAACGGTGGCAATCGTACCTTTCGCACGAAGTGCTAAAAGCTGATCGATGTCGCGTTTCCACGCAGCCTTGTCATCTTTTGAAGTAATTGTTGGGCGCTTCTCACCGAGAATGGCGAACATCTCGCCATACCTACCAGCCTCATAGGCGACACAAACTGGTTCGATGGTGTCAACGAGGAAGGCGATGTGTGGATCTTCCTTCTTGATAAAGGAATCGTTCCGCAAGAAGGCGTCAGCGAGGTCGCGATAGCCCATTTCGGCTGCCAATCCTTTGTGTGTCAGCATTAAAACCTTTGTCTTTGCCGGAGCGAAATCCCATCCCTCCTCCGTCAGCTTGGCTGTGAGTCGACCGAGATACTCGTGACTAGCTTGGGGTGGCAAGTCGCCTTTTTTATGTGGACCGACTTGTCGTTCGCCGATCCAAGCGTTGGTATGGTAGACAGCGACACTGCCCACTGCATCGGGATTCGTGACCTTTTGAAGTAAATCTGGGCGAAGCCGATTAAGAACATCGACTACGGCAGGAACTGAACGGAAATTCGATTCCTTCCCGATTACTTCGAGATTCGCGTGTTCGATTCTGCCACAGCCTTCTCCGTAGATTTTCTGCCAATGGTCTCCGAAGAACCCGATAAGCGGTCCCGTACTTGTTGCGACGAAGTGCGTTAGAATCGCAGCAGCGAAATCCGTGTGTGTGTCCTGGTATTCATCTATAAGAAGTACGGGGAAACGATCACTGAGCACGCGTCGAAATTTTGGCTGATTCATGAGCGCCACCGTGAGTGTGAGCACATCATTGTGATGCAGCAGCACTCGATCTTCCTCAACGCTTGGGTAGCCGAGATTGTAGTCGACGGTCCGTTGACCGAGGCCGTTCGCCTCTTCCAATCGCTCCGGCCAACGTTCGAGCGCGGGTAGAGCAGACCGCAATGCCGATTGAAAGGGGCGAATTGCCGACCAGCAAAACGAATGAATCGTTTCTGCTTGGATCGCGGGATGGCGATCAGTACGAGCTTTGATTTCATCGGTCGCAACATTTGTATAGGTGATGCAGGCGACTCGCTGATTACGGCGTAGTAACTCGCGTCCCTGCGATTCGATGAGATACTTCAGGGTGTTGATTAGAGAGTATGTTTTGCCGGCACCGGCACCGGCTTCAACGAGAAACGGTTTCCGCGCGTCAATGCAAGTCACAATGCTCTGCCGAACGCGCTCGGCAGCGACTTCCGCTGGATTGAAAGCAGTGGCTTCAGGCATGAGAAGACTCCGGGGGAGCGGCCATTGTTGCAGATGAGTCGGGCAGAGCGATAGGTGTAACTGTTATGGGCTTCTCTGCTAACCAGCGAATCCCCTCGGCGATGTACCGAGGTACTTTCCACTCGGTCTTTTCGGTTGCATACCGTAGTGCGAATTGTGACTTGTTCTCATTCGCAGCTGCATCCCAAGCTGCCCGTGCCTTCTCGGTATCCGCGACAGTGGCCAAGTCAAAGAGTTGTTGATTCGCAAGCATGAACGCATCCTCGAAAGAACGGCCACACGGACCGGCGGCTTGCTCCGGGATCTGATACGCAAGACGGACAACTCCATCGATCTTGTCATCGTCATTCTTGGCGATAAGCGTGTTGGGGGTGATGGTGTTGTCGTCGAACCAGACTTTGATGCAGGCGTTGCTCGTGTGTGTGCCCTCGGCCACTAGACACTTCGCAAGCCTGTTGTTAGCGTTTTTCTTTGCGGAATCGAGGTCAGTAACGATGAGGGTACGGAGTTCGAGGAGGGCGAGCAGTTTGAAAAAGAGATGCGCATATGCACCGCACACCTCGACCACAGATACATATTGAGTCGATAGCTTCGCGCCGAGTGACTCAGCATCAACCTTCGCGATCATTTTTGGTAGTAGGAGCCGCTCCGCGCAGCCCTCAATGAGCGCAACCTTGTCGGCAAAGAACAAGTCGCACCGCGTTAGGGTCATGTACTGATGGAGGAATTCCCTGTCCTCCTGCGATGCGTCACCCATGCCGAGTCGTAAGTCCTTCACACGGGTCTGACGCAGGTGATGCCCTTCGGCCTCCGGAGTTGCCAGAAAGTATCGAATCGTCTCAAAACGAGCTTCGTTCGCCATGTGACTCGAATGCGTGGATACGACGAACTGCACCGGCCACGGCTCGCCATCATTATACTGCGTGGCGAACGCGGCAGTGATTTCCGATAGCTTGCGAATGAATACCTCTGCCATCTGGGGGTGCAAATGAGCCTCAGGTTCCTCGATAAAAATCAGTTGAATGCCAGGGGATTCCTTCTCCGCCTTGTACGCTTTGAAAAACTCTAAGAGCTGCAGAAGAATTAGAATGAGATTCCGGGGGCCAAGTCCGTTATAGGCTTCGGGTAAGCTGACGCTCCCTACGCCCGCATATCGAATCTTCGTGTGATTCACGAGCAGGCGTTGGACATCGAGCGTAGTTTCTGTTCGCAACACCGGATCAGTTAGTCCTGGGTAGCCAAACAGTTCTAGTGTCGGCATTAGCTCGCTAAGGTTGTCATTGAATTCGGAATCGAGCTTGAGACGCATGTCTTCAACGGCTGTGTCGAGTTTCGCTGCAACCTTTTGATCATTCTCATCGGCGAGTTCCGAACGCGCGGTCTTGAACAACGATTCGAGAACCTTCCCTAGTACGTCGTTTTCACGGTGCGTTGTATCATCAAGCCACCGCTGTGCATTGATGAAGCCACTTCGCAATAGCGTTTGTAGTGCTTTCCAATCCAGTTTTTTTCGATTGCTGGCATCGTTCGGATCGACAGCTTGGAGCGAGACTCCGTACAGTTTCGGAACTCGTTCCTTCATGCCTTTGAAGAACACAGCGATCTGAGTGGGGTCGGCGGTTGTGGGATCAAAATCGAATCCGGCATAAAGCGAGTCAATCGCGCCGTCCTTCAATTCATATCGAATCAGGATTGATGCGTCGGTGCATGCAGGATCGAGATCGACGATGAAGTGGCTCAGCGGTCCCAGTGGTCCGAAAACTGCGGCATAGCTGACGGTCAATCGAACTTCGATCACGGGAAGTGTTGCCCTGACCTCACCTAGGTCGTTACTTAACCGTGCGAGGCCATAGGCATCAAGAAGGCTAGAATGAGTGGCGCAGGAAAAGTCCTCCAATCGAAACGACGGCGATGTGTCTCCCAACAAGCGCCGAAAGAGTTCGGTGAGAGAAGTCTTTCCGCTGTTGTTTCGACCGACTATGACTGTGATGCCATCCTCGAATGTGAGAGTGACGTCGCGTAGCAAGCGGAAATTCTGAATGTGGATTGTTTTGAGAAGCATGGTTCTTCTAATGAGTTAAGAGTATAGACCGGAATCACCCATGAAACTCCCACGTCGCGGCCAGTCCTGCGAGCGTCTTTGTTTCGTCGATGGCGGTATGAGGAATCAGCAGGTACTTCCACGGTTTGCCGGCTGCGTGTTCCGTGGCTCGCTGGCACCACAGTGACGCGGCCCGTGCCTTGGCGAGGACGATTTCGTTCTTCATCTCGTCTTTGCTCTTGGGTTCGCAGATGTACTTCGTGTCTTTCGTTTCGACCGCAAAGTCCGGCACGTACTCGTCATCGTGGGCATAGTGGATGCGGAAATCGCCCTTGGCGGGCTTTAACCATTTTTCAACCGTCTTGTCTCCCTCAAGGATGACAGAGAACATCCGCTCGGGGTTCGAATCGAATTTCAGAACGGAGTACAGAGACTTCTGGAATCCGTCGAACAACATTCCGCGAATCAGCAGCTTATCGTCCACGGTTGTGCGGAAATTGCGAGTCTTTTCATGGGCGGCCAGGCTGTAGTTGTTTGGACGCAACGTCACAAATCCGCGAGAAACTTTCACGTCGAATTCCGTGGCGGTCTCTTCGAAGTGGCCCTGCATCTGGGAATGAATGGACTGCACCAATGTCTGCTGGTGAGCCTGCAGCACGTTCAGCACGTCGTCATCCGTCTTCAGATACGTTTGCAGATGCCGCACCATCTGCTCTGCCAGCTTGTACAGCAGTTCGGAATGGATGTCGTAGTTGATGTCGTCGCAATCCATCAGTCCCCGGACAAGATAATCTTCCAGGCGAGCTTCGGGAATGACGGCATCGCCGCTGCGGAGTCGGAATCGTTCATTGCTTTGCAGGTGCTGAATCAGGATCTCCTGTGAGACCGGCTGCTGGTGGATGGCTTTGCAGTCCAGATCGAACTCCTTGAACCCGGACGATGAATCGCCGCGAGGCGTGACGGTGATTCGGGGAATGTCGATCGACAATTCATTGCGTACATCAATCGTTCTGGCGACAACTTTGGCGATGTCTACCGGCTCGGTCGTGCCCGGCAATACGCCCTGTGCGGGACGGACGGCCTCGGTGACACGCTCGATGATTTTCTGCAGTACTTCGGGTTTCTTGAGATCGGCGGAACTTGGAAGCCGCTCGAACTCCCGCAAGACTTCCAGAGTTGCCTGGGCAACCTTTTGCTCTTCGGGCTCAGTGAAAAGTGGCTGTTGCACAACTCCTGATGGTGAAGTGCCGCCATTGATCTTGTATTGCACGGTCGTCTCCGCGACCACCACCGTGGAGCGTTCCAGCGGGATGTCGCGACCGATCACAATGCCCGTGCGAATGATGGAACCGGGTCGATTGGCCTCATCCACAATTTCCTGGAAGCGATCGTGCGACACAATCGTCAGGCGATCGACGGCAGGAACGCCGGTCCGCTTGCCATAGGGAAGACGCAGACCGCGACCGATCGACTGCTCGACCAGTGTTTTCGAATTCGCCGCCCGGAGCGGAACCAGCGTGTACAGATTCGTCACGTCCCAGCCCTCTTTGAGCATGTTGACGTGAATCACGATCTCGACGGGATTTTCCGGATCTTCCACAGACAGCAGAAGCTGCACGTTTTCGTCTTTCTCAACGCCCTTCTGCTGCGAGTGAACTTCGATCACCTTGCCCTTGTACGAACCACCGAAAAACGAGTCGTCCTCGATAATCGCCTTGAGTGCCGATGCGTGCGTCGTGTCCTCGGCGACGATCAGCATGAAAGGCTTTACGCGACGCACACCATTCCCGCGAGCATACAGGTCGAGCTGTGTCTTGGTCTCCTCGTGGACGTGAATTCCGTCCTCCAGCTTCAGCCGCTCCAGTCCTTCCTTTGTATAATTCTTGGAATCGAAGTTTTCGCGGCCCGCGACGGCTGGCTCCTTCACGTAGCCATCTTTCAGAGCTTCTGAAAGCGGATAGCTGTAGATGACGTTATTGAACGGCTCGACATTTTTGGCTCCTTTTTCGACCTGCGGCGTGGCCGTCATTTCCAGCCCCAGAATCGGCTTGAGTTCATTGATCGCCTTCACTCCGGCCGATGCGCGATAGCGATGCGATTCGTCCATCAGCAGCACCAGGTCATCAAGCTTCGACAGATACTCAAAATAGCTTTCCCCGATGTACTCGGACAACCGTTTGATTCGCGGAGCCTTGTCGCCACGGACCTCGCTGTTGATCTTGCTGATATTGAAGATGTTGATGTGGACGGCGTCATCGAACAGCTTGCCGCCGCGAACACCGCGACCGCTTTCGTAGTTGTCGCCCGTGATGATCTCGGGCGGATTGGTGGCGAACTCGGCGAGACCCTGAAAAACGTACTTCGGTGTTCCGGGCGTGAAGTCGGCAATCAGCTTGTTGTAAATCGTCAGGTTTGGAGCGAGAACAAAGTAATGCCGCACTCCTTCAGATCGCGTGAGATAGGCAATGAACGCGCCCATCAGTCGTGTTTTGCCGACACCGGTCGCCAGTGCGAAGCACAGCGACGGAAAGTCGCGTTCAAAGTCCGTCACCGTCGGAAACTCCGACTTGATGACCTCCAATGCCTGGACGGCATCGGCATCTTTCTCCATCGAGATGATCTCGCTCACTCGGGCAAGGATCTCCAGCGAATGCCGCTGCGGCGTGCGGAGACTAAGCCGATTGCTGATCGCGTTGACGTGAATGTTCATCGGGGGCTGGGTCATTAGAAGAGGGTGGGATTGTTCTGTTTGGCTTTGGCCTTGCGACCCGCTCGCGTATTTGTCTGAGACGTTTCCTCAGTCGTCGATTCCGGAGCGGCGGCTGGCAGGTTCTTGATTTCCAGGCTGTAGTCGTCTTTGCCCCACTCGCAGCGGGTCAGGACGGTCTTTGGAATCTTCTTGATGTTCAGGTTCGGAAACGCATCCAGATTGCGAGCCCGGAATGCGCTGCAGACGACGAGTAACGATCGCTTCTCGCCGACTTCTTCACTGAGCCGGGCGAGCTGCTCGCGACTCAAGGTTTGCGTGGTGACGTAGATGAAGTCACTTTCCGTCGAGTGCCCATGTTGCCAGTAGGCGGATTCACTCGGAGCGTACTGGAATCCCTCCAACTTGCAGACTGCCTCGGCCAACATGGCTGGGTTGTATGTCTGGTTGATGATCCAATTGCCGAACGCGTCCTTTTCGAGCAGCGAAGGGGCGAGACGGTAGTACCGGAATCCGCCGCCGCCGTTCCAATCAGTTGCGTCAGTTACGCCACGAGGGTCATCGCCATCGAGCACCTTTTTGATTCGCGGGATGATGTGGGTATCGCAATGCCCGCCGAGTTCGACCATGATCCATCGACGACCCATCTTTTGCGCAACAGCTCCCGTTGTGCCCGATCCAGCAAATGAATCAAGAACCCAGTCCCCTGTCTTGGATGCAATTTCGAGGACGCGCGACAGAAGTCGTTCCGGCTTCGGCGTCGGAAACGGGTCCTCCGGCATCAGGGCGAGCTGTTCTTTACGACCATCCTGAGTGTGTCCGACTTCTTCCCACGTCCAAACCGTTTGTGCTACGGCTCCCTCAGACTCCATTGTCGAAAGAAATCGTTTGAACGCTGGGACTGCGTTCGTTTTCTTTTTCCCCCACCACAGCAAGTCATCCTTAACGTGCTCCAAGTACTGTTCGCGGCCGTAGGCCCATACGCGTGAGCGGTTTGGCCAAACCTCCTTTCCGCTTGTCGGGTGTTTCAAAGCATAATAAAGATTCGGACGTTCATCCGAGGTTTTGGCGCAAGTGTAGTCGCCAGCCTTCCAAGGACCGCGTGGGTCATTGTCTGGGTTTTTGTAAGCTGCGTCTGACTTTGCCGTTCTTGCGAGCTTTTCGGGGCGCCACGTTGCCTTGTCCTTCGCAAATACCAAAATATGGTCGTGACTGTCGCTCAACCAGATGGAGTCATTTGCAGGAGAGTATTTCTTCTGCCAAATGACATTGCCGATGAAGTTCGCCCGCCCAAATACCTCGTCCATTAACACCTTGGCGTAGTGACCTTCGTTGTCATCGAGACTCACCCAAATCGATCCATCCGTGGCCAGAAGCCGCCGTAGAATCTCCAGTCGGTCGCGCATCAGCGAGAGCCAAAGCGAATGCTCTATCCCATCATCGTAGTGAGTAAATGCTGACCCCGTGTTGTACGGCGGATCAATATAGATGCACTTGATCTTGCCCGTATACTCGGCCTCCAGCGCCTTGAGCGCCAACAGGTTGTCCCCAAAGATCAGGCGGTTATCGAAGACGTCGTTTTCAGTCACGCGTTGCGGAGCGTGATACGACTTGTCCGGGTCTTCCAGCAGGATGCGTGGTTCCAACCGGGGACGTTGGTCTTTGCCGATCCAGGTGAGTTCAGCGTTTCGTTTTAGCCATAGGACAGTGATCAGTTTTCAGTGGTCAGTTTTCAGGGAGGATACCAGTTTGCGACCGGCGGCAGTGAGTCGATATCCCTGTTTGCTGCTGCGGGGTTTGTCGGGAATGGTCATTTCGATCAATCCAGACTCCAGCAACGGCAGAAGATACTGCTTGCGGAAATGCTCGCGGTCCTTGATTCCGGAAGCCTGCTGAAGTTTGTCCCGAGCGCAGGGGTTCATCGCGGCCTTGAGCACGGCTTGGACTTGCGGGGTAACTTGCGGGGTAACTTGCGGGGTCAGATGATCGGTCACATGGTCGGTCGCTTCCCCTTTGAACTGCCGATGTATCGGAATTTCGACCAAGAACCACAGCCGGTTCTCGTCGGTTGTGAATCTGGCTTTGGGAGACCCATTGCGTTTCATCGCAGCCCGGATTTTCGGCACGCCCGTTCCGCGGCCTTCGGTCATGTCGAGTTCTTTGAAGAACTCGCCGATGCGGCGGTTGCGGTAACGCCGGGAGACGAACTCCTTTTTCTTAAGGTCAATCGGTCGGATCGACGCGTCAGGACCCGGATAGGAGACAATCTGGATCGACTCGAGGTTCACGCGGACCTCGACTGGCTCGCGTTGGTCGTACCCACGGTGGTACATCGCGTTGACGAGCGCCTCTTCGATGGCCGTCATCGGATAATTGAAAAATCGAGTCGCTTCCGGGCGGTCGGAATGCTTGAAAACCTTCTCCACGATGACGTTGTTCTGGATGTACCGGAGCGCGGTGCGAATCTGCTGGTGGATCGGTCCGTACAGAATCTTCTCGACGATCTGGTCGCCGCCAGCTCCTTCCGGAAAGATCACGACGTCGATCTGTGTGCCGGGCAGGAATTTTTCGGGAGTTTCGCAGAAGAACAGGATGCCGACGTTGCGAGGGGTGACCGCTTCTTCGGGACCATCGACCACGTTGAGCAATCGCGCGAGTTCCAGGAGCGACGCCTTCGGCCGCTCCTGATAGAGGCGGCTGCCGATCTCTTTGAGGAATGTGCGGATCAACGGCAAACTCAGGTCATCGACGCTCGCCGCGCGGCACATCCGGTCGTCGAACGGAACGGTGGCCGTGAGACTCAGCAGTTCACGCTGATCCTCGCCCTTTGCTTCGACGGTGTTGGAATATCGGCGGATGTAGTAGTGCTGCGTGCGGTGCTTGGCGGTGACTTCCTTGGGAGCCGAGTACGGACGCGTTTGACCGCCCGGAGCCCACAACACGACCAACGTTTTCTCCGCAAACGTCTCGATGCTGAGCACCGGGAAATACGGTGGTTGAATCATGTTGGCGTATTGCAGCAGTTCTCGCTGGATTTTGTCCAACTGGTTGTCGGCTACACCGACCGGCGGAAAAATCGGCTGACCGTGTTCGTCGCAGTCTTGCCCGATGATGATGTAACCGCCGCCAAGATTCTCGAAGTCATTGGCAAACGCACACAGCGTGCGAATGATCGGGTCGGGGTTCCAGCCAGCCTTGTATTCGATCCGGTCACCCTCGACGGACCGCTGCCGAAGCAAATCTTCCAGATTGATCGGGAGTTTGCTGATCGAGCGCCGTGAGCTGTCAGGCTTTTGGCTCATGACTCGACCTCCAGGGAAGAAACCGGAAAAGCGCAAAAAAAAACCCGTCCTTGATGCACGTCATCTTCCGAAGAAGCGAGCGGTGCGACGGGTGTGATGTTCGTATGTTAGCGGCCAGAAACTGTTCTGGCGACAGACTGATCGGCGTTCCGCCCCCGGAATATGACCGATTTGGCTGCTGGAAACGCTTTTGCGTGGCCGGAAGAGCCTTGAGGGCAATCAGCTGCTGATCACTGGATGTGAAGGCCGTGTGCATGGATTCGATCATAGCCTACGCGAGCCTCCACCGAATCGTGAAGACATTCTGTCGTGAGGTGCGCTGCTGCAACCGGGTTTCCACATCTGAAATGAGCGAATCCTTCCGTTCCTCGATCTGGTCCTGGGCGTCGAACAGCGTGCGTTTCTTCTGGTTCCGCTGCTGCTCCAGTTCGTTCACTCTCTTCTGAGCCGCGACTTTGCTTTGCAGGTCGCCAGCGAGCCGCTTCACTTTCTTCGCTTCGCGGATTTCCAAGGCGAGATTTTTGAGTTCACGTTCCAGATTCTCCTTGAGGTCATCCGCCCAGCTGTCGAGCTTGTCGGATTCGGCATCGAAGAATTTTTCGTTGCGGCTCTGTGTTTCCATCAGCACTCGATTCGCCTGCGATTGGACAGCGGATTCCAGTCGGGCTTCGGCGGTGTCATCGATGGATAGTTCCGCTCCCAGCGTGGCGGGAATCGTCAGCAACTTCTCGCACGTTTCGCGATCAAGCACGCGGCCGTCGTCAGTGACTCCGGTGATGAGCAGTGTCTCCTCCATGTCGAGCGACTGGACGGTGATTTTCTCGACGCGCAACCATCCCGATTCGCCGCGAAGCTGTTCGACCAGCATGATCCTCGCGCCGCGACGTTCGTAATCAAGCATGAGTTCCCGTGACGGATGCACGCAGTCTCTGGCCCGCGTGATCAAACCCTCGGCGAGCGGATGGCCTGGTCGGTAATGAAAATCAGCGTCGGGTTCAGCACCGCGTTCGCGAACCTGCGGCGGCTGAAGCCGATAACGACCGAGTGGCACTTCGCCTGCCGAAAATCTTTCGGGCAATTGTTTGAGCGACAAGCGGTGCTTCGAGAAATCGAAGTCGGCCTGACCCGCAAGTTCCGTGGCGGTCAGTGCCCACAACCAGTCCTCGTAGCGATCGAGTCGCTGTTGAGTTTCCTTCTGCCGCAGTCGGAGTTTGTGATGCACGTCCTCGTCGAAGTTTTCCAGCAGCTTCGTGCGGGCTTCCTGCAGCGTTGTCGAAATCTGTTCGTCCAGATCCCGCTGCAACTGATCAAACGCCTGCCGGATTTCCGTCGCAGATCGGCAACGCTTGTAGATGGCGCTGATTCGCTTCTCAATGTCGATGCCGGATTCCAGTGCTCCGAGCACTTCGTCGGACGCTCCAAAGACACCATCAAACAGTTTGAATTTCTCATTCAGCAATTCGAAGACACGCTGGTCGGCTTCGTTGGCACGGTTGACGAAATTGATGACAACCACGTCGTGCTGCTGGCCGTACAGTTCGCGAAACGCATCTTCGCTGCCGAAGACATGTTCATCCACGAATGTCACCAGTCCGTAAAGTTCCATCAGCGAATTCTGGAGCGGCGTAGCGGTGAGAAGAATCTTGGGCCGTCCATGCAATGCGTCGCGGAGTGTACGGGCGATCTTGTTGGATCTTGTTGTCCTTCTTGTAGACATTGCGGAGACGGTGCGCTTCGTCGATCACGACCAGATCCCACGGAACGGCCGTCACTTCGGCGGCTTTGGAGCGGGCGAACTGGTAGGAGCAGATCACGACCTGATTCTGCGGCTGAAACGGTGACGGCATCTTTCGCGACATTTCGCGAAAACTCTTCGATTCCAAAATGACCGATGGAATGAAGAACTTGTCGACCAGTTCACTGCTCCACTGTTTTCGGAGTGACGCGGAGACGATGATCAGAATGCGACGTTTCTTTTCGGCCCAGAGCTGGCTGATGACAATCCCGGCTTCAATGGTTTTTCCAAGACCGACTTCGTCGGCGAGAATCGCTCCTCGCGAAAGCGGCGAACGAAACGCGAAGAGTGCCGCATCCACCTGATGCGGATTCAGGTCCACGGTGGCGTTGCTGAGCGACTGAGCGAGTTTGTCTGCCTGATCGGCCCCGACTCGTTTCGTCGGTTCAAACGCAAAGTATTTGGAATGGTACTGAGTGAATGGCATCGCCTCGTTTGCGGCAATGACGGGAGCAAACCGAATTGCCGTCAGTCCGGTATCAGAAACTGCGTCGCCGGATGATCCGCCGACGTGCGCATCCGCTGCCGCTGTTGAAGTTGTTCCGTTCATACGGCATCCTTCGTGCGGTTCTTGAGCCCAGTTCTGGCGCGATTAGAGCCTAAATTCATTGGCGAGCCGGGTCCTTACGGGAATCATAGCATCCCTATCACACGGGTTGAATCGTATGTTGCCTCGAAATGGGTTTTGTATCGAGAAGGCCGAGCCATTTCAGCCTGAGAAACTTCGGCCGCGCGGTTGAGGTTTGCCATTCACTTTCACATGCACCGCCGTGTAGCGGGTAGACACCGGAACGTTCGTAAGTTCCCCATCAAGAGTAAAGTGGCGGCCTTCGATGGCTGCACTGTCACTCAGCAGCCGAAGGACATCGATGACAATCCGAATGCGATGCCCTGGATTCGCGGTAATGAAGGTCGCGTACTCATCCTCAAGCCCGTACCCAAGAGTGTTCCACAAATCTGCAAACCAAGCCGCAAGATTTCTTCGGACTGCTATTTGTCTTCTGGGTTGACAATGGTGCCTTCAAAAAGCCGGCCGTCGGTGTGCCATGGATCGCCACCGCCGTTCCGTCCCTCGCAGACTTTGTGAAAGTCGTTAATAATCTGAACGTCGGTCAGGTCGCCCGTCTTTTTCAGACTCTCGAAGAAATGATCTCGTTCGGCGTCAACGTCGGCCGCGATGTGGTGGGTGATTTGACCGGTGGTGTGACTGAGCCCAACGCGTTTGTCGTATGTGGCCGAACCCATCCACGCGGGTTGCAACTTGTCATCGAGCTTTGCCGATTTCCAGAACCGCACATGGTGCCGCTGACGAGGATCATCTCCGACGGGTTGCTCGAATGCCAGGTCTTCCTTCCGCCCCCATAGAAACAGATTGCTGACTGGAGCTTTATCGTCCGGACGCTCGAGCACTGTGTCAGCAGCGATCTCGAAGTCGCTCTTCAGCCCTAGTGAATCAGCAACAAACCAACCGGCTTTGAACATCGCTTTTTTCAGATCTGCTTCGGATCCAATCAGCGCGACGTTCATCGGATCTCCCGGATGATCATCGGCGGTCATCGAAATCCCGGGAGTCTCGTCAATTGCCGGATGCCGATGCTCGTATGCAACCCAGCCCAGCGGCACGATGACGTATGCGACCAACAGATACGCAGCAATGATCCCCGCAATGACGAGCACAATCCCCTTGCCACGGCTTGCTTGCTTGGCCGTCGGGGACAATTCTGGCCGTGTTGGCTCCTGGGACGACTCACCTCTCGTCATTTTAGTACCTGATTTCTGGATTGTTCATGAGCAAACTTCCCGACGGCGACGCGGCAACGGCACTCGAACCTGGTTCCCTTCGAAAAGTCGGAATTTCGTAGGGGCGGGCCAGCGAGCAGTTCAAACACCACCCCGACAGGATAGCAACGAAGTCAGGCTGATGGAAGTAGTCAACGTCCATGCCAGGCAACGTCCTCGCTCAGCAGTTTGAAATTCTTTGACCAGACGCTTCCCTGTCTTCGTCTGGCTCACTTGAAGTTCCTTTTTGCGGTTCAACGACAAATGAAATGCGTAGAGTAAGGGCTGGTGCTTATACTCCGCGCGGTCCAATATGACACTTTTGCGCGACGGATGGTAACCCGAAGCGTCAGCGAGGGATTGGGATTAGCCGTCCTCGGTGACGTTTCGAGTGAATGTCATTTCCGGCTGCGTGAACAGGAAAAAGGGTCAGGGAGCGTCGGCGTAAGCCGGAGAGAGGTAGCGAATGAAAGAGTCGTACGAGGTAAGACCTAGCCAGTCGCCTTGGCCTCGAGTGATGCGGTGTATCGGGCAACTTGTACATCGAAGCGTTCACAGAGGCACAACCGGGCTGTGTATTGAACTCCGAAAACATCCTTTTGTGGTGGCCGACCTTGTCCTGACAGGGGGAAGGCAACAGTAATGTCGAACGATAATGGCGAGTCCGATATTACCCCCACGGAGTCTGAGACCACATGCACGGTTGGAAACCTTTCTCGCGGAAGCCGAGAGACCCCAGCGACATCCGTTTCTTTCAAGGAAACGGATCGATCGGAAAAGGCGCGATGCCATAACGCCGACATGCACGTCGCTGGCCGTGTTTTTTTTGGAAAGGGGCAGATGGTTCCAAAGGGGCAGATGGTTTCGTAGTACCTGAGAAGCAGACGAACAAAGCCGGAACACCGGTAGCGGAGTCTGTGGAGGAAAGGGGACCACCCGAGGGCATGTTGTGCGGTTTTGCACTCATACTGGACACAGAGCCAGGACTATGAGTCACTTTGCGAAATGCATGGCAACGGCATGTGGGGATGGCAACATCCCGACCGTCACTTCCCAAGGGAGGAGCCGTATGCGGTAGTTC
>Ga0209284_10001314_pt1 | contig 38476 bp, 25 predicted proteins | sample FRY03_FD_187211 | JGI IMG/M metagenome (GOLD analysis project Ga0209284, IMG submission 187211) | Freshwater microbial communities from Lake Fryxell liftoff mats and glacier meltwater in Antarctica - FRY-03 (SPAdes) (version 2) | ecosystem: Environmental > Aquatic > Freshwater > Ice > Glacier... | reverse complement strand
AAAACGCGAAGAACGAAGGTCGGATTACGTCGATCGTGCAAAGCGGTCTGTTCATCGGCACCACAGCGACGAATGTGACGTATGGATATGGCTACGATAATCAGGGCCGAGTCGCCGCATTCGCTTCACCAGTGAACTTTGCAAGGTGACTGGTACCTTGAACTTTGCCTTGTGTCTTCTCGACAAGAGTGCCCGGCTTTACACGTTGGAAGAATTGGGGATGGACCAGGGAGCTCTGACTCAGTTCCGGTCATCCATTCGACAGGAACACGGATTGGTTTTGGTGACAGGACCGACAGGCAGCGGAAAGAGTACAACACTTTATGCATCACTGAAGGAACTGGACACCACCGAACGGAATGCTGTCACTTTGGAAGATCCGATCGAATATGAACTTGATGGAATCAGCCAGACACAGATTAACACCCGGAAAGGGATGACGTTTGCCAGCGGGCTCAGAAGTGTGCTGCGACAAGATCCGGACATCATCATGCTGGGAGAAATTCACGACGGCGAAACGGCGGTGATGGCCATTCAGTCGTCGCTCACCGGGCACATGGTGTTTTCCACGCTGCACACGAATGATGCCGCAAGTGCTGTGACACGACTGCTGGATCTTGGGATTGAGCCCTTCCTTGCCTCCAGTTCGCTGCTTGCTGTGTTGGCTCAACGACTTGTCAGAAAAATCTGTCTGCACTGCAAAACAGCGTGCGAACCGAACGAGGCACAAGTTGAGGCCATTCGATTCATCCATGGGCGACCAAAGAAATCCTCCGAGAGCAACACCAGCGACATTACTCAGATTTACAGCGGCACCGGTTGCGACAAATGTCGAGGCACAGGCTACCGAGGCCGAATCGGTGTCTTTGAGGTATTGCGCATCACCGAACAGATTCAGCAACTGATTACAAAGCGAGCCACCGCCGCCGAGATCCGAACCGTTGCTATTCAGCAGGGCATGCGTCCCATGCGACTCGACGGCATCGCCAAGGCCCTTGCCGGGCAGACAACCGTCGATGAAGTCTCCCGCGTGACGGTGGAAACTGATTGAGCTTCTGTGATCAGACTGCTGCGATGTATTCCACGTTGAATTCATCCGTGAACAAGCAGGATTCCCACCAACAGTCCGTCGAGCCCGGATTGCATGGCCTCCGTCGCAAAGCTGTGCGGGAGAGAATATCGAGAATCCTTCGGAGCGAACGGTTGCGACGAATGATGTGTGAGCATCGTACGTTGTGTCCTGGTCAACCCATTGCTGACAATGAAACGGTCGGATGTTCGCCAACTGCAGATCCGGAGACCGCGTGCAAAATCGCTCGGCGCTGTAGCGATAGAATCGGAGATGTCCCGGCGGCTCGATGTGACTTGAGCCACTCCAGAAACGAATCTGCAACGGCGACGATCAATAAACGCGATGGGTGTACAGTAGACTCATCGCTCAGCCGACGGGGTTTCCTATCGTGGCAGAACAGAATCAGGCATCATCCGATTCGCGATTTTGTTGCGAACCGGGGCTAAACAAATGCTCGGAATTCGAACAACGAAAATAGAAAATGCACCAACAGCACAAACAATGTTGCCCATAAGATTGTGCGAGTCACTCCCTGGCTGATGTCCGATCCAGAGAGCTTCGGCGTCACTCCACATCGCCACGAAATCATGGCGACGCCAAGGCCACAGGAGATTAATTTTGGAAGCAACCACGCAGTGCCGCGATACATCATCGACGTTGGCTGGCTTAACTCCTTATGGAAATGTGCGTCCCAGAACGCGACGCCGAGATCCGGGTGGCTGATCAAAAACGCAAACGCGGCGGTAATGGCAGCAACCGCATAGCTTAGCAGTGCCAGAAACGGCATGCCGATTAAAAAGGCATATAGGATTGGTGTTCGCAGGGAACGATTCGGGTTCATGCCGAAGGTCTTCATAGCATCCAGTTGGTTTCCATAAACCTTACTGCCAACGTCGGCTGCAACTGCGGCTCCGGATCGAGCAGCGATCAGGATTGTTGCCAGAAGAGGCACCAGAAATCGGTACAATGAAAATCCAGTGGCATGCAGCAGGTTCTCTGTCAGTAGTGGTTCTGTAAACTGGCGGAACGGCAGATAACGGAACACAAAATCCTGAGCGACATAACCGAGAATCATGCCTGCGATGGCGATGTAAATACAGGCGGACGGACCAGCGACAAGTCGCAGATAGTATGCCGTATATCGCAATCCCCACCGCCAGCTTCGCCACAAAGGCAACAAAGCAAAAGGCAACAACAACACTTCTTCAAATAATCTGCCCGAGTTGGTCAGAAACTGACCAGCGACGTTCCTTAATCGCTGTTTCCATGTCTTCACAATCACATCTGCTGCTGCTGCTGGAGGAGTCCCCATGGCGGTCGCGAGGTTAGACCATTCAGACTTCGGTAGTTCGATAAGTCGCTGTTGCAGGTGATCGAGCAATACGATGCGATCAGCGATGCGGCTGAGTGTTTCGTAGTCATGTGTCACAAGCACCGACGTTCGCCGGTGTTGCTGTTGAGTTTCGCGAATCAGATCGGCGACTTGTTCTGCGGTGCGAGTGTCCAGGCCAGAAGTTGGTTCGTCATAGAATACAACATCCGCGTTCGGAGCAATCGCGCGGGCAATGGCAAGTCGTTGCTGTTGCCCCCCGCTCAATACGGACGTCGCGCGATCAACGGGAACTCGCAGATCCGACAAAAGTTGCTTTGCTTGTGAGCCGGATTTGGGACTTCTGACAGCGGCGTGATCGAGTGCGATCTGTACATTCTGTAGAGGTGATAATTCATCCAGCAAAGCAAAATTCTGAAAGACGACTGAGACAGGATGTGTTCCATCGGAAATGCCGCGTCGCGTGCCGTTGGAGGCGACGAATGATATTTCACCTGTGTATTGAATGCCTTCATGGTCAGGGTTGATGAGTCCCGCCATAATCTTCAGCAACACGGATTTTCCGACGCCACTGCAACCAAGCAGCAGAATGACTTCACCTGCTGGAAATGTGCAACTGGCATTGTTCAGTAAGGTTCGTTGCCCTGCCAGAACAGTCAGCTTTTCGATATGAATGCTGGTGCCGACTGTGGCCGCAGAATCAGATCCGTTGTCCGTATTGGAAACACTGTGTTCAGTCGACATCAGGGTTTCACCAATGGAAGTTTGTGTTGGAACTTTAGCTCTGATTTGGCTGCTTCAGCAGCTTCGTCCGTACGCGTGAGTGGGCTTTGTGCGGTTCCTTCAAAGTTGATCGGAAAGTCCATCGCGTCTTTAGCAACAGTGATCTGCAGGCTGTTGACAGGATGGTCAGCATCCTTGGTTTGCTGCTTTGGATGGCTATCGTTAAGCGGCACAACAACCAGCCAACGTCGGTCTTTCAGCAAGATCTGACTTCGCAGGACTCGCGAGAATTCCGCCGTGACGCCCTGTTCACGATTCCCGAAAATCGCGTCACCGATGGCTCGTGCTGTTGGTTCAAATCGAATGTTGGCAACCTGTAGTGAGTCCTGAACTTCTTCGCTCTTCCAGTAGTCACGCAGCGAGGACTTCAGTTTTTCGTTCTGGAGGATCGATTCCTGGACGACGCTCCAGATGATCGACTGCAATTCCGGGTCAGACGCCACTTTGCGCAGATTTTCGCGAATGACGGCGCGGACTTTTTCGTTTTTACTGACGCGCGAAATAATACGTTGTGTGACCGCAACAAACTGATCGGACCGAGATTCCAGTTGAGGCTTGACTTCCTGATCCAAAAACCGTTCGAATTCTGATTTGACGGCATTCTTTTCCGGCAGTGGAGAAACGTCGTACAGGTAACGCCATGTGAATGACCACAACGAGACCCGATCCCACAACTCCTGCCCAAGTTCGCTCGCCAGCGGCGTAATTTCGTCCTCAACTATGGGCAGGATTTCCTTGCGCACCAAGGGTACGATTTGGCGTCGAATGATTTCCGATTGGTAGCGATCCGCCAATTGGCCGAACTCACTTCGATGGCCCTGAATGATTGCCGGAAGCTCCGCCTCGATTGCGTTTACCGCATGTGCGAGGCTCTTTTCCATCACGGGCTGAAGTTGAATCAACACTTCTTCGCGGTGCGATTTCCAATCGTCAGCAATAAGCCTGGCGATTTCCTGTTGCCGTTCTGGCGGGACCATTGTTCTGACGACCCATTCCAGTGACGTGGGAGTCGAGTAGTAGAGAAGTTCAAATCCGTGCGGAGTATTAATGAAAACACTGTCGTAAAGAACCAGATTCGCCTGTTTGGTATACGCCTCTTTGGGCTCAGAGGAAAAGTGATGTCGAACTTTTCCCACCTGCAGATAACCTCCATCAGGTTGCCGCATCAGTATGGGATCGCCGGGCGACAGGAGGATAGGAGTTTTCGACCATGCAGCCTGTTCTGATCGAGCACCCATCACCCACTGGCTGATCTCGCCCGCAACTTTCTTTGCCGACGCCTGTTCGTTCGCACCAGTGTTGTGCAACGCCAGCCACACCCCCGCGCTGCCGCCGACCCATGCAACAATTCCAAGGATGAGATGGCGATTCATTTCAGCAACCAGAGGTGTTTCGTTTGGACTCCAACGTCGGAATCGTACGGCGAAAATCGTCTCGATCAAACCGTTATCCGAAACTTTGCTGTAGTTCGATGCTCAAACGCAAACAGGGGACCGTTATTCACGGTCCCCTGTCGCATTAGTCAGATTGATTTCAGTGGTCGATGAGATCCTTGATATGACTGCTGGAAATCAACTCAATTCAATCTGGGGCCACTGACAACCTTGTCCGAGTGCCTCAGCGTGAAGCACGATTCTTTACTGGTTGCAGCTTGAGCATGGTGCTTCTGCAGTTGCACCTGATGCACAAGGATCACAGCAAGTCTGAACTGTGCGGCACACAACGCGTGGTACACATCGTGTCTTTGTTACGCAAACCTGGCGAGGAACACACTTTGTGCGTGTGACCATGCGAGTTTCGCATACCTGGCGGCAAACCGTGTAAGGAACTTTGCGAGTGCAAGTCTGCTGTGTCATTGTGCAGGTCGTGTATGGAACCTGCTTTGAAATACACTGAGTTTCCATGCGGCATGTTGTGTAAGGAATGCGTCGTGTGATACATTCTTCTACGTAGCTGCATGTTGTGTAAGGAATCTTACGTGTGCATGTTTGACGGGTCATTGTGCAAGTCGTGTAAGGAACCTGCTTCTGACAGGTTTCTCGGACGAACGAGCAAGTCGTGTAAGGAACCTTCTTTGTCGTTGTTACTGGAACCTGACGGCAAACAGTATAAGGCACCTGCTTGTGACAGACTTCTGGAACCATGCGTGTGCATGTGATGGTTCTTTCAACCATCCTGGGGCACCATTTGCGGCAGCAAACCGTGCGACCAGGACACTGGACGCAAACAGTTTTTGTGCAGCATGGATTGCATGGATCAACAACGCATTTCTGAACCACTGGCCCCGGGATGTGCTTCGTTTCTGTGACCCATTCGCCGCTGCATTCCTGAACCGTTTTGCACTCAGTAACTGGCTTGCAGACAGTGTAGCACACGTCTTTGTAGCAAGTCTCTGATTCTGTGCGATATGTGGTGCAGCACACGTCTTTGTAGCATGTGGTATACACAGGCTTGCAGACCGTGTAACAAACTGTGCGGTAGCAAGTCTGGTAGACTGGTTTGCAGATCGTGTAACACTGTTCACGATAGCAAGTCTGGTAGACAGGCTTACGGACTCGGCAGGTGACGTCACGGTAGCAAGTCTGATAGACAGGCTTACAGATGTTGCATGTGACAGTCTTGTAGCAGGTCTGATAGACTGGCTTGCAAACCGTGTAACATTCGTCACGGCAGCATGTTTCGTAGACGTTCTTCGTGCACGATACAGGCACAGATTCTGTGCATTGGTCGTAGACCGTCTGCATACACGAGTACTGTTGTGTTTCCCACACAACGTCCTGCACCGTTTGACACTGTGGACCGGATCCACAACGAGCTGCGACGAAATCGCCACATGATGAACATGCAGAAGTTCGACAGTGACGGTAACCGCCCGATTTGAGCAATCCCGCATTCGAAATTCCGCCGTTCAGCAGCATAGCAACTGCAATCGCGGCTCCCAGCATCAGCCTTTTCATTGCTTGTACCTCAATACTTCTGAAGAGAGAGAGAATCATTAGCGCGCTGAGAGCGCACTTCCCTGCTCTTGTCTTCGACGACCTCAACGATTTGACTTGATTGACACAAGCTTCAGACGGCCTGCAGTTAGGCTCTTTGAAGTTTGGGTATGGGATAGCCTGGGTGACCGATACAGGCCGTAATGTCGAAGAAGCAGATTCTGCGGACCACGTCGATACGCCGATTCTGCCGCTGGCCTGATAATCAGATCCACCGGGAGAGTCCTGAATTTTTCTGAAAGTAAGGAAGATGAAACAGACCGTCGCCGTGACACGTCAATCATTGCCACATCCGGTGCCACGATACCGAATTGCATATTTGAAGGCAGGTGGAAATTTGCAGATGGAGAGGCGATTTTTGTCGGGATCTTTGGCGACCTTGAGACTGTCGGCAAATTGCTTCCGAAAGGTTGTTGTCGTGGCGGTTTTTGCTAAACTTCGCACCCCTGCGAACACGACACTATGGCCTGTGTCTGATGATTGCATGGTCAAAGTGAGTCGTTTCGATAATTGGCGGTGTAGCTCAGTTGGTTAGAGCAGCGGAATCATAATCCGCGGGTCGGGGGTTCAAATCCCTCCGCCGCTATTAAAGACCCCGAAAAAACCAGTGTTTTTCGGGGTCTTAGCATTAATTGCCGGTAAACTGTGCGCCACTTCTGGCCTGTTGTTCTCATTTTGCGTGTCTCGCGAGCGGCTTTTGGCGTCCGGTAGAGGGTGGCTGGTGAACCGCTGGAATTGGCCATCTGTGATTTCAGCAGAGCTGTCCCGCTGCACTTTTACCGAATGGTCAATTCCTACCGCCAATCCATCCCGCCGCGACGTGATCAGGATGGCTTTCATTCAACCATTCTGTTTCACTGCTCGCCCGCATGTTCTGGAACAACTTCGGCCACGGTAGCATTCCGGCCCGATATGGATGGCCTTGCTGAGCTTGTCCAGATTGCTGTTTGTCAGCACCCATGCACAAGTTTCTTGCCTGGGAAGTACGCTCTCTGCTCGTGCCGATTTGGTAAGAAAGGTCGCAAAAGCGATCTGAAATTCTGCCTGACGATCAATATGATGTGAGGCTCATTGAAATTTTGAGATTTTGACAGACCTGATCAGACTGCAATCGAGCTATGAATACTCAAGAGATCATTACCGCACTCAAACAAGCCCTCCCCCCGATTGTTCGCTGGAGCGGTGCCGTCGCGAAACGGCTGCGTCAATTCAACATCGCCGTCGATGGCAAACATTCCGGTAACGCGAACACCGACGCGCTGACGCTGGCAGACTTGTCGGTTCAGGAACTTCTCGTCGCGGCCCTGCGTGACGCCGATCCGATTCTGAAAACGTGCCGCATCGAAGGCGAAGAAACTACCGGCGATATGGCTCATTTTGCGACTGACAGTCCGCTAGCCATTTCTATTGATCCGATCGACGGCACGAAACAATACCGCGATAAAACCGGCAATGGCTATTCCATCATTGTCCATCTGCACGACGATTCAACGCCTTATTATTCGCTGGTATTCGCTCCAGAAATGGGCGAACACGGCACGTGGGTTGAAGTCACGCCAGATCGCATTGTGTGCGGCCTGGATGATCCATCGCGAACAGCGAGGGCAGTATTAGATTCGCTGCCTGACGTGACATCACGGCGCAGAAACGGCGGGCCAGGTGTTTATCTGATTGGCTTCCAGAAACGCGATGCGCCACGAGCACGAGAAGTCGATGGGCTTGTCGTCCAGGGTCGAAATCTGCAGGGCCGCACATCCGACGAAATGCCGGGCAGCATTTATCCGTCCATGGCGACGGGCGAATATACAGGATCACTCATTCATTCACCGAACATCTATGACTTTCCGGTTTCTATGCACATCGCACGTGTCCGAGGTGGTGACGCGGTTTGGGTTCACAACCGTCAGCCGGTTCATTATCGCGATTTGTGGATGGACACGCGTGCCGGTATGCTGCGATATCCAGGCATTGTCGCGTGCAGTGAAGATCCAGATGTCATTGAAAAGCTGTGCGAACTGTCGAAGGACTGGAGCCAGGTGCGGTACGAAGATTGACCTGCACGGCAGTCACTGCCTGGGGTGCGCGACAAATAGCAATCTGTCGAAACGTTTTTAAGGCAACAATTGATCTCGCCCCGTGCCAGCTTGCCTGGCATGAGCGGACGTTTTGTGGTTAGACAACGGGAGCGAACAAGAAGCCGCCCCGGTTGGCTTGTCCAACCGGAACGGAAAGTTTTTGCACGATGCAACATGAGCAACGCAGCGAAACTTGGCTTCCTGCCAGGCAAGCAGGGCAGGGGAGCGGTGGTGTTGATGTTGGCTAATTTCAAATCTTGCGTTCTTGCCGGGCAAGCCGGCAAGGGACGGAAGTCCAGTCGAGCCGTGTCTTACAGCAAGTTTCTGGAACAAAAAAACACCTTATCAAAAAATCAAAATTGCGGCAAAACTGCTATTTGTGGCGCCCCCCAGTCCCCGCATAAATCCAACATTGCACTACGGAGTCATTACCATGTTGAAAAGTCTGTTTCGCTCGCTGCTGTTCTTGATGATCTCAGTTGCCGCAGCGCACTCGGCAAATGGTCAAGTCGCGGCGTGGGCGGACAAGAACCTGCAGGTACGAAACGGACTGCAATTGTGGCTCGATGCATCCCGGGTGAATGAAAGCCGAGCGTCAACGAATCTGCCAGCGCTTTCATCTGGTGATGTCGTTGCCGCATGGAATGATGCAACGATGGCGCGAGTTCTCGAACAAGCCGACGTGAAATCTCAGCCGAAGCTGGTAAAAGTCGGCGATGCGTGGGTGATGAGATTCGATGGCGAAGATGATCATTTTCGACTTCTGAAAACAGATCTGAAACTGAAGACGGTAACGGTCTTTGTGGTCGTGGCTCCTCATGCGAATCCGGGCGACTTTCGAGGAATCTTTGCCTCAAATGCACATGAACGACGCGATTACGAATCCGGAATAGCGCTGGATCTCGGGCCTGGCCCAACGTTCAAATTCGATCAGATGAATGTCGAAGGAACTGGATTCGGCGGCGCTAAGGATCTGCTTGATACCAGCCATGAATTTGGCACACTGCATGTCGTCGAAACAATAGTCGATCCCGCGGCCGGACAAATTGAATTGGCGATTGACGGGAAGTCAGAGGGAAAACGTCCATTCAAAGCAACTGAGTTGTCGTTCGATGAGATCACGGTTGGAGCGAGGTTCTACACAAACGGCCGCGGCGTTCATCAAGTGCGAGGACCGTTTTCTGGGGATATGGCGGAGCTGCTTGTTTACGACCGAGTCCTCACCGGCGGCGAAACAAAATCCATTCGCGAGTACCTGAACGCGAAATACGCGAAGCTCGCCGAAGACTTACCCAGGGAACTGAAGCTATCAACTTCCGGCGGAGTTTCTTTGGTGAAGGCGGACAATCCTCGGCCAATTCAGATGCTGCAGCCGGGCTTCTCTGTTCGTGAGATTCCTATTGAACTTACCAACGTGAACAATGTGCGGTACCGAGCAGACGGAAAACTTGTCACGCTGGGATACAACGGCGACATTCATCTGCTCAGCGATACCAATGGTGATGGTATCGAAGACAAAGTGGAATTGTTCTGGAAAAACGGAGGGAGCCTGCGAGGCCCGATCGGCATGCTGTTGACTCCTCCAGGATACGCCAAGGGAAATGGTGTCTTTGTGCCGAGCAAGGGCAAGGTGTCGCTGATCGTTGACACCAATGGTGATGACAAAGCCGATGAAGAAATCATTGTCGCAACAGGCTGGAAGGAGATTCCTCAAAACGTCGATGCCGTCGGGATAGCGATGGATAAGGATGGCAATCTCTATTTCGGACTGGGAACCGTGAATTATGCCAACGCATATCTGGTCAACGATCAGGGTGTGGCGGAATACGATATCGCATCAGATCGCGGAACTGTGCAAAAAGTTTCAGCCGACTTCAGCAAACGCGAAACAGTCTGCACCGGCATTCGATTTCCGATCGCGTTTGCATTCAATCAGGAAGGTGATCTTTTTTGTGCAGAACAGGAAGGCGCGACGTGGCTGCCGAACGGGAATCCGCTGGATGAACTGCTGCATATTCGTCTCGATGGAATTGGGCCGAACGGCCAGCCGGGGACGAAGCGACATTACGGATTTCCCCCGCGACATCCTCAACACAATCCAAACGTGATCGATGAACCCTCGACGTTTGATTATGCGCCGCAGCATCAATCCACATGTGGCATGATCTTCAATGGATCTATCAACGGCGGGCCGAGTTTCGGGCCAGCCACATGGACAAACGATGCGATCGTATGCGGCGAATCGCGTGGGAAGCTGTGGCGCACAAAGCTGATCAAGACACCAGCAGGCTATGTAGCTCAATCGCAACTGTTTGCATGTCTGCAAATGCTGACCGTTGACGCGTGTGTTGCCCCCGATGGCGATCTGGTCGTGGCGTGTCACAGTGGACCGCCGGATTGGGGCACGGGACCGACCGGCATGGGCAAACTGTTTCGCATCAAAATGACTGACGCAAAGATTGCCCGGCCTGTGGCGACATGGGCGGAAGGACCACAGGAAATTCGCATCGCGTTTGATCATCCATTGGATGCCACCCAGCTGCGTCAACTCACCGAACGCATCAGGATTGAATATGGGGAATATGTCCGAGCTGGCGATCGATTCGAAAACCTGATGCCACCATATGCCGTGGTCAAAGCTCAACTCATGAAGCCGCGTTTTGCGTTGTCCGTTACCGCGACAGCCGTGACAAGCGACTTGCGAACTCTGATTATCAATACAGCTCCGATGCATGCAAATCTGCATTATGCCGTCACCATCCCGATGCGCGCAAGTGGCCCGATGCCAGAAGACGTCGATGTGGACTTCGCTCTTCATGGAGTTGAAGCACGATGGACTCCAAAGCCTGGCAACGCGACGCCAGCCTGGTCGGGTTGGCTACCGCACGCTGACCTGGAAGTTGCAAAAACATTACTCGCAGGCAGTGCAGGGCACAACTCGCTGTGGACGGCTCTTGAACAGCCGGGAGTTCTGACGCTCAAAACAAAGTTGAACGTGTACAACATCCTGCGCCCGGCAATTCAGCCCGGGGCCAAAATTGACTATGAATGGCCAGCCGAAGAAGCGATTGTCACCATTCAAAGCAATCAGGAAATCGTCGTACAGGCCACTCGCGCAGGAAATTCAGACCAGCCTGCAACAGAGATTTCCGTGGTCTGCGATCAACACAATATTGAAGAGCAACAAGCGACATTCAAGACATCATCTGATCTCACCGAACCCGTTGATGTGATCATTGAACTTCGCACAGGAGATAGTCCAAATCCTAAACTTACGATGTCCGTCCGAACCAACGAAGATTCTGCAGATCGGCCACTGCAACTGCATCGCTTCGTGCTGCCGTGGGTTGATGTGAATGCCACAAACGATGCATCACCTTCGACAACTTCGCTGAAGATTGCGGAACTTGACGGCGGCAGTTGGGCTCGAGGCCGCAAAAATTTTCGCAGTGAAGCCGCGGGCTGTTTCAAATGCCATTCTGTTGGTGGCGGTGGAGCACGCATCGGTCCTGATCTGATGAATCTGATCCATCGCGACTATGCCTCACTCATACGTGATATCTCAAACCCAAGCTTTGCGATTAACCCGGATTACATCGGACATGTGATCGCACTGCACGATGGCCGCGTGTTGACAGGCGTGTTGCAAACAGACGGTGATCAGTTGCTTCTGGGCGATGAAAAAGGCGTGGTCACAAAGCTGGACAAATCAGACATCGAAACGATGGCAGTTTCCGGAACATCCGTCATGCCCACCGGCATTGCTCAGAAGTTAACAGCAGATCAGATGAAAGATCTGCTCACATATCTGATGACATTGCCGCCCCACATGCCGCTGGAAACACCGCTCACCGCGCCACCGCTGAGAACACAAGCCGAAGTCACTGCGGCGCTGGCGGGTTCGCCGGAAGTTGTCGCGGAAACTCGCCCGTTAAATCTTGTGTTGGTGGATGGCCCCAAAGATCACGGTCCCGGTGAGCACGATTATCCAGCATGGAAATCTGTGTGGGAAGAACTACTTTCGGCGGCAGACAATGTCACCGTCTCCACCGCACATGAATTTCCAGGCGACGAGCAACTCGCGGCGGCGGACGTTTTGCTGTTCTTCCAGAAGGGCAGTTTCGAACCAGACCGACCAGCAAAGATGGATGCATTTCTCGCCCGCGGCGGCGGAGCGGTTTACATTCACTGGGCAGTTAACGGCAACGATGCTGTGCAGGAATTTTCAAAGCGAATCGGCTACGCATCATGGGGCGGTAAAATCAGCTACCGCCATGGTCCGCTGACATTGGATATCCATAACACAGATCACCCGATCGTCCGCAACTTCGATCAGCTTTCGTTGTATGACGAAAGTTATTGGAAACTCACCGGCCAGCCACAGGACGTCACGCTGCTGGCCACCAGTACTGAAGACGGAATGCAGACGCCTCAAATGTGGACGACTGAAAAAGGCAAGGGCCGAGTCTTCGTCAGCATTCCTGGCCACTACAGCTGGACTTTCGATGATCCGTTGTTTCGCATTCTGTTGCTACGAGGCATCGCGTGGACCGCAAAGGAACCGGTTGACCGATTCAATGACCTAGCGACACCGGGGGCAAGAATGACGAAGTAGCTCATCAACTCTCCGAAGCCCGTGTAGGAAATACTTCTCGAATTTTGAAATAATTGAAGAGCACTCCACTTGTTGTTGTTTTATTGGCTTGCCAGCCTGCCGTCGTGATCCGAAGTTCATTTTGTGGTTTCCGACATGGTGCCCTGATGCTACACGCTCTCACGCTCTCACGCTCTCATGCTCTCATGATTCGAGTGACATCTGGCGTGGCTTCCCTTTGATATTCCTGGTGGTGTTTTTATGTGCGGGCTGGGGCCTGCCAGAAACAACTGCCTCGGATAGCCAAACCCAGCAAGTGATTGATCGCTACGAAATTGATGTAGGTGTGGTTGTTAGTGACCGAACGACCTCTTACTGCTTGCCGTTGAGCGGTATTGGGATTGCAAGTTCGGGAGAAATTGACTCGCTCGATTCATCGTGCGAATGTGTCAAGCCAACGCTGGTCCGCTACTCCGACACATCAGCGACCTTTGCAGACGGTTTGCTGCTTGAATTTGTAGCCGAAGACCACGCTTCAGGCTCAGCATTGGGGCCGATGCATTTGGCGGTCGATGTCAAATTGATATTGGTCGGTGGCAAGTGTCGAACCGTCACTGTCAACTTCCTGCACGCTCCCCTTCTCGATCAAGGAGCCCTGTGATGCAGACTTTAAGATTCATTGGGAAGACTATGGGCCTGGCGTTACTGTTTGGTTCCACCATTTTCATGTTTGCATGGTGGCAGGCAGGATCGATGGCGGCCGCTCGCCCATGGTTGAGAGGGCAGCGATTGATTATTGAACCCACCCATATTTCCTTTGAAAAAGTCGGGAAGGGAACCCAGATCGAACGGACGATTAACGTCACAAATCTTTCGACCGTGTCACAAACAATTTTCGGCTCGCAACGAAGTTGCGGCTGTTTGTCTGTGGATGAGTTCCCATTCGAACTCGCGGCTGGCGACAAGCGCAAGCTCACGTTGCGAATGCAGGTTTCTGATCACGCAGGGGAGTTTGAGTATACGGTGAAGTTTTTTACAAGTGAGCAAGATCATTCGCCGACAGTGGTTGCTGTGACGGGTTTGGTTGAATAGGCGCAGGTTGTATCTGTGATCAAATGCGAGATCCTTTGTGATGGAACGCGTGTCGTTGATGGGGGTTCAAAGTGCCGTGTTTTACGAGACAATGGTTGTCTCGTTGATCGAGTGAGTGAAGTTGTACTCCACAAGGAAAAGACGTTATGAAGAAGTTGCGATTTACGAGTCAGGTTCTGTTGTCGATGGCAATTTGCCTCGGTGCTCTCGGAGTCGATTCGACCTATGCGTGTTGGAATGCATACGATGATTCCTGTGCAGACCGGACTCCGGACCCAACCACTGGATTGGGTTGCGGGGGAGGTACTTGCTTTGGTTCTTACACTGGCGCTGTCTGCGCATGCGACGCGAACGGCGCTTGGACTGAATGTAAATGCTATTGATCGAACCAGGCAAGACTGCGAGCGTTGATGGATTTACTATTCCATTTTGAAATGTCTGAGCAGCTTGCCGCGGTTCCCAAGAGGCGATCCATAGTTTCGACTCTGGTTCGCCTTTCTTCGAACTTAACTTTAGAGTCAGCTCCTGTGTTGAACCTGACATCTAGCTGACGCTTTCATATGAGTGCGCCACTTAAAACATACGTACCTAGGCTGGTGGATATATGTTTTCTTTTAAAACTCTGAGACACGCATTCGTATGTGGTTTTGCAGTCGTTTTTTTCGTCGGCAGACTCCGTGGTGGGACTGGCGAAGAGTCGGATCGACTCTTCGCTCAGGTCTGTCAGGCGCATGCTGAGTTGAGCTACGCCGAGATTTCACTTCGCGCCCACGTTATATCGACGAGGTCATTCACAAATCTTCCCGAAAGTGCGCGGGCCCACTGGAAGAAGGAAGGAGTTGATACAGACCGTCCCCATGTTTTTTCCGATTCTATGTTTTCTATCTTTGGAGAATCTGCTAGGGAATCTGGTGTGGATAGAAAAGGAATGGAGTATGTGAAATGCAGAAATCCTGAGTATGCGTTTCTTATCGCCCGATCAGAACGCATTCCAAAGTATGCAATTCAATTGCTCGAAAAGAATGGGGACGAATCTCGTCTGGCAGAGAGAATTAAAGATGAAGTCGCTGATGTTATTTCAGTGCCCTTGGCTGGGTTTTACATGATCGGGATACCACTGTCCGAACTTTTCGACAGCCTAGACTTTAAATTGAAGAACTGCTCAGAACTGGTGCAAAATGAGAAGCGGCTTGTGAAGGTGGAATTCGAATACAAACCTCTCCGACCGCCTCGTATGTTAGATGCATACATTTTAATAAACCCGATGGAAAACTGGCGAATTGAGCAGTACAGCTATTCTCAGGTTGCAGACACTCACGTCGAAGGCAAGATCACTTACCGTTCAAAGAATGGTGGTGTGCCAATTCCTAGCAAGATTACGCAAATCGGTTTAGGCTCCAGAAGCCCAGCCACGTCTGAAACGGTCTGGGACATTGAAGTTCTTCCGGAACAAGTGGATGCAAAGGAGTTCTTTTTGAGCCACTACGGGCTTCCGGAGCCAAATTTTGCACAGCGAATGTTCGGCGGCTGGGCGTATTATTTTCTCGGAGCGGCGGTCTGCGTTTGTGCGTCTTTTGGGGTCTCAAGATGGAGGCGAAGGGCACGTTGATCCAGATTCAAAAGACCTGTGCAATCGACCGCAACAGTGTTGATGGTGCCAGCAACCGCTATTTCCCAAGACTGCTTTGGTTTGTGATGGTAATCGTTGCTACACACTACGTCCATTTGTTCTGGCCAATTGGCTGTTTCTGTTTCAGTCCACTCGTTTGGATCTGGCGATCACCTTTGGCAAGCCATTCAGTGATGAGAAGCTCCTCCGAGGCCCTCGTACTCGGGTTTGCTGTCGGTTGGATTTCGACGGGGTTCGTGAGCGATGCAATTGCTGATTGGGGATACATTGTTCAGGCCATCGCCTGCTTGGTATTCGGCCTGCATTTTGTCGCGATCACCGTTTCAATTCACTTCGTGCGACACTGGCCAATTCTAATCGCCGCAGTGGCGACGACTATTGCTGCCACTGCGAGTGAGTTGTTTCAAGCTTGGCTGGGAATCACATGGTCCGTGAAGAATCTAGCGCTGATCACTGTAACGACTCCCATCGCTCAATGGGCTTCCGTTGTAACGCCGTTTGGTGTTTCTGGGATCCTGTATTTTATCAATTTCCTACTCGCAAGTGGAGATTCCGATCGGCCACAGATCCGCTGGGTAGGGCCGATCACAGCTGCGTTCGTGACGGCCGTCGTCTGGGGTGGTGGCGTGGTGTTGGCGTCTTCAGTGGTGACATCTCCTTGCCCTTTTTCGGTGATGTTGGTGCAAAGTCACTTGAAAGATGCTCGCGGTGTTCCTTGGCGACCATGGGTGGCGCTCGATCGTTTGACCAGATATAGCCTGGGAGAACAAGGCACAGTGGACTTGATCGTCTGGCCTGAAGCAGCGCTGAGTAACAGCAACTACTCTGGAGATGCTGAAGAAACGAATGACTCAACGAATCGGATGACGATCCAGCAGTTTTCCAAAGACCTCCAGCCGGTCTACGGGACTAATTGTCTCGTTGGCGTCCCCATGATCAAAGAGGTATCGAAACAACAGTACGGCTTGGAAGTACAAAGCCCGAGTTTTTTCAATTGTGGCTGTCTCGTTTCGGGTCGAACACAGCGGTTTTACCATGAAAAACAGGTACTCGTTCCCTTAAAGGAGTATGAACCCGACTTTATTCAACTGCCGTGGATCCGCAGGTGGTTGCCCCAATCGCTCCAGCTAACGTCGCCATTCACGCCGGGAGGAAGATTTCAGACGTTGCCATTTGTCGATTTAAGTGGTCAACGGCGAGCGATTGCAGTCTGCGTATGTTATGAATCATATTTTCCATGGCTACCGCAATACAACACTGACTCATCTGTGGATGCAATTGTCCACATCCTCTACGACGGTAATTCGGTTGACCATCCGCAACTTTTACAGCATCAGATTGACGCCTGCCGGTTTCGCGCCATCGAAACTCGAAAATGGAATCTGGTGTGTTCGACCTGGACCGGAACCGCAATTATTGATCCGACAGGGAAAATCGTCAAACAATTGCCACCGGTTGCTGGTGTCCTTAGAACAGATATGTGATATGAACGCGATGTGATCAATTCGTCGTCCGGAGATTCGTATCATGGCAAAAGTCCAACGCCGCACTCGTGGGTTTACGTTGATCGAAGTATTGGTCGTCATCGCGATTCTTGCGATTCTGATAGGCCTACTTTTGCCGGCCGTACAGCAGACACGCGAAGCGGCAAGGCGGATGCAGTGTCAGAACAACCTGAAGCAGCTTGGGTTGGCGTTACACAATTATCACGATGTCCACGGCCTGTTGCCGCCCGCTTCCATCTGGAGTGGTCGCGGGGAACCCAACGGTGGAGGTCTGTTACCTCTCGGAGCATTTGACCGCGTGGCCATGGGTATCTCACCTGGCACCGAACCTGACCGGCTGCATTCGAGCTGGGTTATTGCCCTACTACCGTATCTGGATCAGACGACGCTCCTGAATACTTTTGACTTGAATCAGCCGGTGGATGCCGCAGCCAACGCAACGGCACGCGGAACCGCGTTGGGTGTGATGCGTTGCCCGAGTGATGCCTATAACAACGCGCCCTATGAGCGGGCTTTGCTGGCCGGGACAAGTGGCCATACATACGCTCGAGGAAACTACGGATTGAATATGGGCAGCAACAACATATGTTTTAACTTTCAAGCCGGCTGTACTGATGGTTTTGACACGGGCACGAACGATCTGATCAATACCAATGCCACAGTCTCCGGCAGCGGAATCGGCGGCATCAATGTGTCGTTTGCGTTCAAGCACTTTTCCAACGGCCTCTCCAACATCGTGGGGATTGATGAAATCCGAGCCGGTATTGAACCGCTTGATCCTCGCGGGACATGGGCGTTGGGAATGCCAGCCGCGAACGTCACCGTACTCAAATATCCTGGGCCCAATCCTGGTGATCCAGATGGAATCACCTCCTGCACGATGCTGATATTGAAGTATTCGCAGGCAGAATTGATTCGACTGGGCATGCCGTGTCTCGATGCGCCAGTGCCGGGAAATTTTGCGGGGGCGGCTCGTTCCATGCATGTCGGATTGGTGAATACGCTCCGAATGGACGGCTCGGTGAGTTCAGTGCCAGACAGTATTGACAGCATCGTCTGGCAACAACTGCATTCCCGATATGCGAGATAATCAATTCTCAGACCTGCAACGGCAATCAACTCACCACCTCAGTTATTCAACATGTTCTCTTTCAACTGGATCGCTGCCGGTCCTACAAGGATCACGAAGATCCCCGGAAAAATGAATAGAACGAGCGGGAAGATCATTTTTACAGCAGTCTGAGCGGCTTTTTCTTCCGCGATCTGTCGACGTTTTATTCGCATTGTATCCGACTGAACTCGCAGAGCCTGTGCGATGGACGAACCAAACCGGTCTGCCTGAATCAGAATCGCGGCCAAGGCACGAACGTCATCAACACCCGTGCGAATACCCAGATCATGCAACACTTCACGTCGTGCTTTGCCCATCTGCAATTGCATATTGGCCGTCGAGAGCTCTGAACACACTTCCGGTGCTGAGCTGGCAAGTTCCTCGGACACTTTTCTCAGCCCAGAGTCAAGTCCCAAGCCCGCTTCAACACAAACGACCAACAGGTCCAGCGCATCAGGTAACTGCAGGAAAATTTTCTGTTTGCGAGACATCCTTTGAATTGTCAAAACCAGTTCTGGCAGGTAGTAGCCCATGCCGCCACCAATCACCAGAGACATCAAGGAGTCCTTGGTAATACCTGATGACAGAACTCCATAACCGCCACCCAAAAACAAACCAATTCCCAGGCCGACAGCTTTGATCGCCAGGAAATTTCGAGACGCATTCGGCCGAGAATATCCGGCGTTGGCAAGTCGAGTCTTCAGATTACTCTGTTCAAGTTCGCTCTTGGATTCAAACGCCTTTGACAATGCTGGCGCGGCTTTGTTAAACATTGCTCCAACAGAATTGTCGCCGCCATTGGCGTTGGATTCTCGCTTCTGTCGCGCAAAAGGGTCACGCCATTCTTCCAGTCGCTCTGCGGCACGCGAGGACTTCTTATTGAAAATTGACCACAAGCCCCACATGCCAGTGGTGATGCCAACAAAGGCAACAATCGGAAGTAGTGTTTGAAGATCCATCGCAGTGACTCGGTAAAAACAGAACAGAAGAATTTAAAAATTTCGAAGCCATTTACTGGCATCGACCAGAGAGATCACAAAACTGATCAGACCTTAATGTCTACAATCTTCTTAATTACAATTGCACCGAATATCTGCATGATCACCGCGACGGTTACCATTTGGCGGCCGAGTTCACGATTGAACAACAGCATGATGTATTCGGGATTCAGGTAGTAAACTGTAAAGAACAGAACAACAGGAAGTCCCATCAGAACGACACCGCTGATACGACCTTCGCCGGTCAGAGCTTTCACCTGACCAAGAATCTTGAATCGTTCACGCACGATGTAACTGATCTTGCTCAGAATTTCCGCGAGGTCTCCCCCGGCCTGTCGTTGAATGGCGACAGCCGTGACAAAGAATTTCAGGTCCATATTTGGCATACGAATCAGCATGTTTCGCAATGCCTGTTCCATTGAAATTCCAAGGTTCTGTTCATCATAGACGTTGCGGAATTCTACGGAGATTGGTGCCGGCATTTCTGTGGATACAACGTTCAGACCTGAAGATAAACTGTGGCCGGAACGCAGAGCACGTGACATCAAATCCAGAGCATCAGGCAACTGCTTTTCGAATTTGTTGAAACGACCTCGTCGTCGCCACCACAACCAACCCCATGGCAACGCAAAGCCCACAACAGCCCCCACAGGAATCAGCGACGCGGGAGCTCGCACAATCACGGCCAGCATGCCACCGACACCTGCCGCAGCAGCACACACAGCCAGAAAATGTTCTATCGACAGTGGCGAATCAGCCTGACGAAAAAATATCGGCAATTGGGCGAACCGAGCAATAAGTCCACCCACGAACCCCTGAGCGGAATTCATGCCGTCTCGCATCAATTGATTCGTAATATCCTTCTTTGAAGTCTGCGCAGCAGCTCCGGTGAAAGCGGCAAGTCGAGCTTCGAGCGTGGAATCCGTGTTTCCTTTAAATGCAGAATACAATCCGAACACCAGCGTCAGGACGCCGATGAACGCTGCGATCATAATGATGAGATTTGGTTCCATGTTCGAACTCACTACAGAGAATAATCAAAGCCAATTCTTAACTGGTGACTGACGACTGATCACGGTGATCGCATTGTGCGTTGAGCGAACAGTCCGTTCGGCAAACGCACGCCACCTGCTTCCAGATGCTCGATGCACTTCGGACGAACGCCTGTCGATTCAAAGTGACCGTGCGCTTTTCCATTTTCGCCAATGCCATCCTGAACAAACTTAAAGATGTCCTGCATTACGATTGTCTCGCCTTCCATACCGACGATTTCTGTAATGTAGGTCACTTTACGAGGCCCGCCTTGCAAACGGCTCGCCTGAATGATTAGATGGACAGCTGACGCAATTTGCTTTCGAACAGAAGACAGCGGCAAGTCGCAACCTGACATGTTCACGAGAGTTTCAATACGTGAAATCGCATCGCGTGGATTGTTGGCGTGGACTGTCGTCATGGAACCATCGTGGCCTGTATTCATGGCCTGCAACATGTCTAAAGCTTCGCCGCCGCGGCATTCACCGATGATGATTCGGTCGGGACGCATACGAAGAGCATTTCTCACAAGGTCTGTAGTAGAGACTTTGCCTTTGCCTTCAATATTCGGCGGGCGTGTTTCCAGACGCAGTACGTGTTCCTGCTGCAACTGAATTTCCGCCGCATCTTCGATCGTAATGATTCGGTTGTCGTTTGAAATGAAGCTGGAAAGCGTATTCAACAGCGTCGTCTTACCAGAACCTGTACCTCCACTGATGATGATGTTCAGTCGAGCCTTCATGGCTCCTTCCAAAAACATCACCATCTCCGGCGTAAACGCGCCAAACTTCAAGAGATCTTCAAGAGTCAGCGGGTTGGAACCGAATCGACGAATCGTGAGTGACGGTCCATCAAGAGCCAGCGGCGGAATAATCGCATTCAGACGTGAACCGTCCGGCAGGCGAGCGTCCACCATCGGTGATGTTTCATCAACACGACGACCGACACGTGACACAATTCTGTCCAGAATCTGCAACAGATGATCGTTGTCTCGGAATGTCACGTCCGACTTGATGATGCGTCCGTTCTTTTCGAGAAAGACGTTTTTGGGTCCGTTGATCATGATATCCGCCACGCCCTCTTCCTTGAGCAGCAATTCCAGCGGACCGAACCCAAAGGCTTCGTCCAAAACTTCTTCAACCAGACGTTCACGCTCTGAACGGTTCAGCAGCGGATTTTCAGTATCGCAAAGATGCTCGACCACGACGCGAATTTCGCGGCGCAGTGAATCGCCTTCCAACTCGTTCATTCGAGTCAGATCCAGTTTCTCCACAAGCTTGTTGTGGATGTGTGATTTGAGTGCTTCAAAATCGTTCGTGTTTTGCCGAGATTTCATAGGGGCGATCATTGACTGCTTCTCCGCGTCTTTTCAGACGTTACTGAGTGGCACACTTCCGGATTCGGGGTGACAGAGAGGATCTCCGGTTTAAGTCCACTATGGAAAATAGGTCACAGATCGGGGCTGTGTCGGAAGGATTAGGTTGAAATGTTGCCAGAAACCCACAAATTCAGCGTCTTGCGGCCTTGTACCGCTTCCAGATGTATTAACTGAGACGGTGATAACGGCAGTGGCGCATTCCTCTTCGGCTAAACAAAAGCAAACCTGGGGCGGCGTTCATCCACATTCGTGGATTCTCTTGCCCCAGGCTGATTTGCATGAGCCTGTCAGGCTCAATCGCAACATTGTCGCCGATCGGATGCAACTCACTTTCCACACAAGTCTCAACGCGCACTCCATTTTTGCGCAGAACCTTTTTCTGCCTCTATTGTGACTTGTAAGTAAGCGAGCAGCGATCCCTAAACCGCTGACATTTCTATACCCGCTTGGCTATGATCACGAAATTGAGTCCTCAATTCCCTGCCGACGGAATCACCAATGAAGCATATTACCTCCCTCTTATCGCTTTTGATCCTTGCCAGCGCTGCTACAGCGAATGACACGCACAAGCCAAACATTGTCTATCTGCTGGTGGATGATCTTGGCTGGTCAGATTGTGGGTTCATGGGCTGCAAGGACATCCAGACACCTCAGATCGATTCACTCGCAAGACAGGGAGCGATTCTGAAATCGTTTTATGTCCAGCCAGTCTGTTCGCCCACGCGAGCCTGTCTGATGACAGGTCGTTACGCGACTCATACTGGCGTCTACACCGTCGTCCGTCCCGGCGCACCGTGGGGATTGCCACTGAACGAGCGAACTCTGCCGCACGCATTGCGCGAGGCCGGTTATGCGACTGCGATCTGTGGCAAGTGGCATCTTGGAGAATACCAGCCGGAATACACGCCAACTCATCGCGGGTTCGATCAGCAATACGGCCACATGTTTGGAGCGATCGATTATTTCACGCATATCCGCGACGGCAAGCACGACTGGTATCGCAACGATGAACCTGTGCAAGAAGAAGGCTACTCGACGCATCTGATTGCCAAAGAGGCATGCCGTGTCATTGCCAGCAAGCCGGACGACAAACCACTGTTCCTGTATGTGCCGTTCAATGGCATCCATGCACCGTTGCAGGTGCCTGACGAATACAAAAAAAACTACAGTGAACTTCTGGAACCACGCCGATCCATCGCTGGAATGCTGGCTGCTGTTGATGAAGCGATCGGACAAATCAAAGATGCATTGAACGCCAAAGGTCTGACCGATAATACTCTCATCATTTTCTCCAGCGACAACGGAGGTCCAAATCCAGGCAGAGCTACAATCAACGCGCCATTGCGAGCTGGCAAAGGCACCATCTACGAAGGCGGCGTCCGAGTCTGCGCGTTTGCAACGTGGCCCGGTCACATTCCAGCCGGCGCAACGATCGATGAACCGTTACATGGTGTCGATTGGTATCCAACACTGCTGAAGCTGGCAGGTGCCTCCATCGAGCAACCACTTGCACCGGACGGCCTTGATATCTGGCAAGTGTTGACCAAAGGTGCCAAATCGCCGCACGATGCCATTCTTTTGATGGGCGGTCAGCCGAGCAAAGCCGCGATTCGTATGGGCGACTGGAAACTGCTGCTGAACGCCAGTCAGCAGGACGCCCAAGAAGCACCTGCCGAAGCACCTCGCGCGGCTGAAGAAGTTGAACTCTATAACCTTGCTAACGACATCAGTGAAGCAAAAAACCTCGCCGAAACACAGCCGGAGAAAGTCCAAGAGCTACGGGCGAGACTGAATGTTTTCCTGCAGGACGCCGTGAAACCCGGAAATCCCGCCCCGGTAAACGCCGTGAACTCGCAGAAGGCTAAGAATCGCAATAAGAAAAAAGGCCGCGAAATAGGAATTTAACGCCGAAAAGTCACGTGATCTGAAGCACAACACTAATCTCTGGCCGCCAGTACCCCGGACAAAACGTCCGAATGGTTTTGCTATGGCCGGGAATTTTACCGTTGCATTAAGCTGCTCGCATTCTTTTCGGAACATGCAATAGCACCGAAAACAACATGGAGGTTGTTTCATGATTACTTTACGCAGCAGCATCATATTTTTTGCCCTGACCAATCTGGCATTTTCTCAGACGCCTCAGGCTGATGCTCCAACAAGTCTCTCGGACCCGTTGAACATTCAGTTTGTTGGAAACGCGTATTTCGACGCAGGCAGTCTCAGGACCGGCCTGATGCTCGATCGCGCGATGCAACTCGCTACCGTCGATCAACTGAATTCGGATCTGAATTCAGACCTCGTTCGCCGCCGAATTCTGCGTGGTTACCAGAGCGACTGTTTTCGTGATGCTGAAATTTCGACTGTCACAGATGCGGTTACTCAGAAGATCACTGCGACTATCGAAGAAGGTGTTCGATGGAAGCAACGAAATGTGTTCGTCACGGGACTGTCACCACGAGAATGTGAATATGTCGCCTTGCTTCTGAAGCAGAGTTCTAACGACGCGAATCCTCTTCAAAAATCCAAGCCTGCTCTGACATACTGGTCAGAGAACTCTGCCATGTCATTCCTCGAAGCAACCCAGTCGTCTTTCCAGAAGACAGTTGCGGTAGCGTTGACGGAAATTGGATATCCTGAGGCGGAGTTCACGATCGAATTCCCGGCAACGTCCGAAGGCGACAAGCACTCCATTGATCTGAACATCAATGTTGCGTCTGCGGGCCCATCGCTAACCATTCGTGACATCAACTTTACTGGCCTGGAGAAACATACTCCTCAGCAGATGATGGAATTCCTTGAACTCAAAGCAGGCATGCCATTGTCTCTAATGTTGCGAGAACAAATCGTCAGCCAGCTTTTGAAGTCCGGTCGATTTCTGATGGCCGAAGTCACACATGAGCCATGTTTGTTCGATCCTGCCGAACCACTGGACTTAAACATACGCGTCCGCGAATACGATCTGGTCGTACCACTTGGAGAAGAGCTGACAGAAGTTCAACAGACATTGATGAAGACCAGTGACTGGCTTTCAAACTGGGGCGAAGATGGCGAAGACCTGCATCTGAAGATTTCGACTTCCAATGGACAGGCAAACGAAGTGATCAAAGTATTTGTACCACCGCAATATCACGCATTCTGCAACCCCGCGCTCGGCACAGGAAATCCCGGAACACTTTGTGTTGATTTCCTGACATCGCCGAAATTCGGCAGTGTGATGACGCTTCAAGTCATCGATGCACAGGGAATCGCATCCATGCGCAGGACGATTTTGTTGACAAGCACCGCACAGGGATTGGTCGCCTGGCAGAATAAAAAGAAATGGCTGCAAACGGATCAGATGTCGATCACCTGCATTCAAAGTGTTTTAGGTCAATGGGGCGGCAAAGATGATCGTCGAGCAACATTCAAGTTCGGCTATGGCGTCAATTCGAATCCGGCATTGGGCCTGAAATCGGAGTTCAAGACAACGGCCGCTGCGGCGATTCATCTGGTCAACCACGGAACTCCGGAGGTTCTGATGGAGGGAGATCTATGCAGAATCACATGGGAAACTGGACAGTTTGAAATCAATCGCGAAACGGGAGCCATCAGAAATATCTCCGCAAACGCCAACAACTCAAGCATCGAAGTCAGCACCGGTAATGGTCTTGTGGAAGCGGAACTCGCCCGTCTGATGGAAGAAACAAAGGATTGGGTGAATCAGTGTCAGCAAGATCGACAGTGGCCAGCTCTCGCAGCGATGATCCTGGAAGATGTAAAAGCGGTGAATCTGGATGATTCAGATGCCACGGTGCTTTTGCTTGATCTTCTAAGCAATGAGGCATCGATTAAGCACCTGAGTCAAGGACTTGCACTTTATTCTGATCGCCACGACTTTCGTGTGCCGCAGGAAAACGAGACAAATAAAAGGTACGTGGCGGGCCAGCTCAATGTGGTCCCCTTGCTAGTTAAATGTGTCCCAGTCGGCTCGTTTCCGCATCGACTAGGACTGGCCTTATATGAAGCACAAAAAACAGGCAACAAAGCCCTGTATACAAATTTGGTGCTGGACCTTTTGAAGACACAAAAGGACGGCGCTATCTGCTGTGAAATGATGACATGTCTCACTTCTAAAACGAGCGGATATTCAGCCTTTGCTAAAGCTGGCCTTGAGCGACTTTCAACCGACGCGTTCCAACGCGACATGGCTCCTTTTATCAATGAGCCAAGTGCGTCCCATGAGTTGATCTGTGCGCTCGTTGTATGGTTGCAGGGCACCTCGGATGAAAACATAGAGAAGCTGGCAGCCCAGATCGCTAAGTACAGTCAAGACAAGAACAACCAGCCTTTCAATATCCGACCAATCCTTGCTGTGATCCGCAACCAGCGTGACAAATCTGTGGACGAAGCCCTTGCGTCTCTCGTTCCTCTTATCTGGGAGGGCGGATTGCAAGAGTGGGTGGAAGCAGATTTAAGGGCTCAGGCATCTGCCGCACCTACAGATACAAAGAAGTATTTCAGTACGCCTGCGTTGGAGCTTTTCAAAACGATTAGTGCCCCGACTTCCAAAAATAAAAAAACAAAGAAACCCCGATCAAGCCAATCTCTCGCACCCCCACAATGAAAGACATCAATCTCGACGAACAGTGGGATCTGGACGAATAGTATTGGAGAGTACTGATGCCTTCGCTGACAGTCGATCGGATTCTGCGTGTCTTTCATGAACGCGAGCCCGCCACTATGGTGAAAACGTCAATGAGCTGGAGCACGCTCTTCAGGCTCCGGAATTCGCTCGACAGTTGGGCGAATCGGATGCAGTAATCCTTTCCTGCCTGCTCCATGATCATGGGGAAAGTTTCGGGGATGCCAACCGCAGACCTCGAAAACTATCGTTCGTTGATCGAATCATTTTTTGTTGGCTGCAACACTACGGCCGAATTCCGATGCGAATGTTCTCCGGATTCATAGCCGCCGCGAGCGCCGTGCGAACTTCCGTCAGTGGGAACCATTGCGACACAATGGATTCCAATGGATAGATCTGATGGTTATCCGCCAGGAATCGCACGGCCTCCACAAGATGCTTTGGTCCATAATTATGAATACCCCGGATTGTCAAATTGCGACGCACGATTTGTTCCATAGAAATGGCGACGGGATCGGATGGAAACACAGATCCCACCAAAGCGATCGTGCCACCAAGTCGCACATGAGGCCACAGCGAATCGAAGGCTGCGGTTGCTCCCGATAATTCAATCGCCAGGTCGATACCAAGATCTTTAGTGACCTCGCTGACAACGGCGGAAACGTCGTTCGGCGAAACACTTCTAGTGGCACCGAACTGTATCGCACGTCCACGTCGGAGCGAGTTCACATCGCAAACGATCACTTCGGATGCTCCACGGGATCTGGCCATCGCTGCGGCCGTCAGTCCCAGCAAGCCAGCACCGGTGATCAGTACACTTCGCCCTTGGAGGGTCTCAACAGTCTCCAACGCCGCCGCTATTGTCGCCGTTGCGCAACTGCTGGGTGTGACGACTTCAAGGCTCAGCCCGTCGGGAACAAGAACAATCGTCGTGCCCGGCATCAGGAGGCAGTGTTCCGCAAGTCCTCCAAGCAGCTCATGACCTTCAGTAAATGCCTGGTGACCATATTTGACCGCTCGCAGACATTTTTGTGTCAGACCTCGTTCACAAAAGAAGCATTCGCCACAAGATGCCACAAGAGCCCAAACAACGCGATCGCCCTCGGTCAGCGGTTGTCCGGAAGCGTCGACTCTTGAGGCCCTGGGCCCGAACGTCTCAATTCGTCCGGTAATTTCGTGCCCTAGAATCGTGGGGACAGCAACTTTGCGAGCACCTTTAAAACTGTGCAAATCGCTACCACAGAGCGTACACGCTTCGACGCGGACCAGAATTTCAAAGCCGCTTGGTTCGGGGGTCTGGATTTGAGTAAGCTCAATCTCTCCCGGATGTCCGTAATAAACGGCGGCCAGCGAGTGTGAAGATGGTGGCATCATGTCAGTGGGATGTCGTTCCAGGGAATATAAGTACGTCAGGCTTTCCAGCCTGGCCTGTTGTTATGCGAGTCAGGCTGGAAAGCCTGACGTGCGTGAAAGGATCTTAATTTGGGACGATTCCTGAATCGCTGAGTCGCTGCGAGTTAAAATACGTCCAGCTGAAAAGCATGCAAACAATGGAAACGATGCATGTGATCCAGCACGCGACGGTGAAGAACGGCAGAAACTCGCCCGACTGATTCAGCGTTCCTTTCAGAAGCATACAGCCCACATAGCCAAGATAGCCGGTGGCATCAGCCACGTACATCAAAAATCCCACATTGCCTCGTCCGCGAGTCATCGCCAGCAGTCGTTCAAAGATCGTCGCGTGAACCGCCACATATGGCAGATACAAACCCAAACCGACCAGCACCATAAAGTTAAAGCCGCTCAGTCCGAAGGAGCGGGCAATCAGGGACGCGCCCAACATCAGAAAGCCGAGCAGACAAGTACACAGTGAGATCAAGAAGGCCCGCCGATTGTCATTCACAAATACCAGACTACCGTTAATCAGAACGACACCAAATGCCACAATCATTTCGGATGTGGTGAACTGTCCCGGAGTTGCCGCTACGCCAAGTCCCTGCCAGATCTCTGCCGCAAAATCTGCACGAATGCTGCGCAGAATAGTGACCAACAGATACATCAGAACGATCGCGGCCAGACCATAACTGTAACGGCGAGCGAGACTCCAGCGATCATGCGAGTTCATCTGGATACGTTCCGATCGAGCCTCAACGTCGCGACGACTTGGCGGAGGTGTCTTCGAAAGCACTCCGACACATACGATGAGTGGGATCAGAAAAATTCCACCTGCAGCGGCTGGCATCCAGAACTGTGAAATGCCGCAGTTCAGCAACCATGCTCCCACCGATTTTGTCGCACCATCGGCCAGGATAAAACTGGCGCAAAGTCCGGCAGAGAGTAACTCTGTCACACGGCGACCTTCGAGAAATCCCATCACAAGTCCAAACACCATTCCCAGTGGCAGTCCGTTCAGGAACATGAACAGAATATTCCACGGAGCAGGACAGAATCCAAACAGTACCAGAGCGATCTCGCTGAAAACGACTAACGAAATCAGCACTGTGGCCCGCCGCGCAGGAGGCAGTTCCGAAATTACTTTGATGCCAATAAACTTGGAAATCGAGTATCCAATCACCTGAGCTGTGACAAGGACCGTCTTTAGTCCCACACCGGCGAACTCCAGACCCTCAAACGTTGCCGCAGTGAACGGCTTTCGGAAGGCATACATGCAGAAATATGTCCCGAACGCTGCCGCAACCGTCCACAAAGCCCAGGCCGGTCCCACGACGCGCTCGGTTCCTTGTTCGTTCCCGGCGGAATTTGTCGCGGATGCATCGTCGTTCAAGGAGAAACTCACTCTGCTGCCTTCATCAAATCTTCAACTTCGTTGCGAGACTGTGATTTCTGACGCAGCGTGCATGACTAAGGTTGCGAATCGTGGCGTGGCTCGCTTGATAACTGAACCAATGCTTCGGTAGCACGAATCTGCTGTTCGGGTGTCAGCGTCAAATATCGATGCAGACCGTTGTCAGATGCCGCGTAGGTTGTTGCTCCACGATCGTCTACGGTAACGGTTCCTGCTGCCGACAGTCCAAAATAGCCTCGATCCGGGAACACCGCGTACAGCACGCTGGTTAAATCCCATGTTGGGCGGTTGTGTGGAGGTGGCTCATACAACACGTAGGATTCTTTGAGCGGATGATGTGGAACGTAGTTGTAATCCTGCTCAATGCTGACCGCCGGGTATGGGATAGCGAGGCCAATTTCGAATCCGCTGTAAACGATCGGCGTTGGCCATTCTGCGGCAAGGATCTTTGCTGAAGCAATATCTTCGGTGACATTGTACTCCAGATGTTCCTTACCATTGATGGGTGTGAAAGCACCCGCCATGACTGACAGCAGTTTCACCTTTTTCGTGGCGAGTTCACGGCCATTCATTGGGCTAATTTCGTCCGCTGGCGATTTCAACAAGTTGGCAAGATTCGTTGAAAAGCCCACTTGAGCAATGATAACGCTGCCGTCGGCCTCTGCTGCCAGGGCTTTCCTGAGAACGGTGACGGCATCGGGAGCATCCTTGCCGGATCGCAGATCATGTGGATAGCGATCCATTCCGTTATCTGTTGCCGCTGCAAGAACGGTGAAGCGACTTTGCTGAGGCGTCACGCCGCTGTGACAGACGCCGATCGGGATATCGCCTCGACCATAAAACGTATTGACTGCATCCGTGAACGCAGCACACTGTTCATGATCTTTGGTGATCGTAACGGCAATCAATCGGCAGTGTCCGCGAGACTGCAGCGAATGAATCACGCCCATTGCCAATACGTCATCACAGTCATTGCCGATATCGGTATCAAAAATGAGCGGAATTTGATTCGTCTGCGCATGCACCAACATGCTTGAATTGATGATCGCCAGAGCGAAAAGAATGAATCGTTTCATGGGAGTGAACTCATGCCGTTGTGGATTGCCATGTCATTATGAATTGCCATGCCTGAACGCACGCACTTTCGCCAATGAAGCACGAACAGTCCAGTCACTGTTGCCCGGCTTTTCAGAGTTGGGTTATGTGACGGTTGAGAGTTACTTGACCTCCGCTGGTTTCCGCGACATGCCCACGATCAAACCAACCGCAACAAGGCTCACCAATAGATTCGTGCCACCGTAGCTGATAAAGGGATGCGGCACGCCTTTGGGAGGCACCAACGCCGTGACCACGGCGATGTTTGCCATCGCCTGAAACAGCAACTGCACCAGCAATGTCGTGCCAAGAATCCATTCGAATGATGTTCTGGGAAGATGCTGCAAAACGGCACGGCCAGTGAAAAACACTGCCATCCAGATTATGCAAACCGCGAGTGTCCCGATGAGTCCAAGTTCTTCTCCAATGACCGCAAACACAAAGTCCGTATTCGCTTCCGGCAGATAACTCAACTTTTGCCAGCCACTGCCGATCCCGGTTCCTTCAAGGCCCCCGGAGCCGATTGACATCAGCGATTGCCTGATCTGCCATGGGGCCTGGCTGAGATCTTTCCATGCATCCATGAACCCTGAAATTCGCTGAGCCTGATAGGGGCGCAGGATGAACAGCGAAGCTGCGGCTGGAATCACGCAACAGGCACATGCCACAAAATAGCGTAACGGCCAACCGCCAAGAAACAGCGCGAGTGTATAACCTGTCATCAGAAAAACTGTCGCGCCAAGGTCTGGTTCGATTGCGACCAATGGAGCGACAATCAAAATGGGCAGCAGCGTGCCAGGCAGCGACTTAATTCCGAAGCCAGAGGTGTTTCTTAGCTTCGTCAACAACGATGCGGCCATGATCGGCATTACGATTCTTCCCAGTTCGGAAGGCTGCAGAGACAGACCCGCAAACCGCAGCCAGCGTTGAGCCCCATTGACGCGAGTGCCAATTCCTGGAACAAGCAGTACGATCAGAAGGAATAACAGCACCGCATAAAGACGCACGGCATTGCGCTGCAGCCAGTGCGGCGAAATATTCGAAGCACTCCAGGCACAAACAAGCGACAACGCCAGATACGCCAGATGCCGTCCCAAAAAAACGGAATCCTGTTCGCTGGGACGCGACGTCAGACTGGCACTCTGCACCATTTGTACGCCAACACAGATCAGGACACCGACAAGACAGACCAAAAGATGTCGTGTGCTGCTGCGAACTTCCATCGCCGCACTCAGTTGCGTGGTGAGAGAATCTGACTCAGTTTTAAAATCCACCGCGTTGTTCATAACTTGTGATCAAAGTCGATTGCGAAAGTGGTATGCATTTGCGTACTCTTCCCGTCGTCGAGGGATAGGCCAGTCGTTTTGCGGCTGCTGGACACGGACGTCCTATTTTCTTCTTCGGCATTTCAACAGATATGCATCGATTCACGGTCTGGATCGTTCTCTGTGTTCGCCGAACAGCGTGGCAATTGAGTCGCATGGCGACTGAGTGATGTAGATAAACATTACCGCTGGTAACAGTTTCGCCGCCGTGATACGGTTCACTCCTGAATTCAAGGAGAATCAATGCATGAATGCTCAACTTTTTGCCCGACCGCAGACCGTCTTATTCTTCGCTTTCGCAGTCGGAATCGCCTTTCAGCAACCCGCCATTGGTGATGATGTTTGGGGCTCAATCAAAGGCCGCATCGTCTACAGCGGCGAAGCCTTTACTCCAGAAAAGATTGCAGTCGAACGTGACCCGGCCGTCTGCGGCGTTGGTGGGCAGATCGATGAATCTCTTGTTGTCAGTCCGGAAAATCGCGGCATTCGCAACGTCGCCATCTGGCTGGAAACCCGAGATGCGATTGCCGTTCATCCGGACCTCAAAGACGCACCCGCGAAAGCCCCGGTTCTTGATAATCGCAACTGTCGTTTTGAACCGCATATGCTCGCCGTTCGCACCGGCCAGGTTTTTGAACTCACCAATTCCGATCCGGTGGCTCACAATGCGGCCGTCTATGCGCGCCGAAATCTGCCGTTCAGTGAAATTATTCCAATGAATCAACCGCTGCAGAAAACGTTTAAAAAATTTGAAGCGTTACCAGTTCGAGTTGACTGTTCGATCCATCCATGGATGAAAGCGTGGCTAATCGTATCCGACCATCCTTATGTAGCGGTCACTGGCGAAGATGGCAGCTTTGAAATCCAAAACATTCCCGTCGGCGAATGGAAATTTCGATTCTGGCATGAGCGACCTGGCTACCTGCAATCACTCGTGAGCGACGGCACACCAGTACCGCTGGAAAAAGGCAATTGGGTCATGAACATCACGACCGACAAAACACTGGATCTTGGCGACCTGATGGCTCCAGCAGAACAATTTGCCACGCCGAAAAAGTAGCAGATACATTATGCCGGGGAGCGGTGTGGCGTCAGCCCACCGGTACAAGTGTAGTTGCCAAACCTTGCTTCCACCGACGCGAGGTCGGATGGGGAGCGTGGTTGCCTGCGTTGAATCCCCACTGGCTTCACGCCAGTTGACTCAACGTTTGAAAACTACAAGCAGCCCGCAACCGAACAACCCGCCTTTCCCCACTAACTTCACACCAGTGGTTCACGGGTCTGGAAACCAGGCTTTCACTTTAACAACGGTCTGAGACTACCCATCGGTCAAGCGATAAAACGACTACCGAGGCTTTGAGTCCGAGATGAGTTTATTCAAAGCCACATGGTCGACTGGCTTAACAAGATGACTGTCGAATCCGGCTTCGGTGGTTTTGCGACGGTCTTCTTCCTGGCCCCAGCCGGTCAAGGCAAGAATCAGAATGTCCTTGCCCCACGATCTCTCTCGAATCGCGCGGCAGGTGTCGTGACCGTTCATTTTCGGCAAGCCAATATCTAATAAGATCACCTCAGGTCGGAATGCCTCCGCCGTCTCAAGCGCCGCCAGGCCATCAAAAGCTGTTTTGGTCTGGTGACCAGTCATCTTCAGAAGTAGCGCAAGGGAGGTCGCACTGTCGCGGTTATCGTCCACGACCAGAATGCGGCGACCAGCGGACTTGGGTGGTGCGGCAACAGGCGGTTGCACAAGCGACTCGATGCGCGGCTGTTCGATCTTAACAGGCAGTCGCACCGTGAACTTGCTTCCCTGGCCAAGTCCTTCGCTGTACGCAGTGACCGTTCCTCCATGCAATTCGACCAGGCGTTTAACCAGCGACAGGCCAATCCCCAGTCCACCGTCGGAGCGTTCCAGGGACTTGTCAATCTGCGTGAACATAACAAAAACTTTGTCCAGCATTTCAGGCGGAATGCCGACGCCCGTGTCCTGGATGACAATCTTCACTTCGGCTGCTTCACGCTCGACGGTCAACGAGATCTTGCCTCCTGGTTCGGAGTACTTGCAGGCGTTGGTCAGAAGGTTACCAATCACTTGCGTCAACCGAGTAGGATCGCCATCCAAATGAATCGGCTCGGGTGGCAAGGTGAGCACGAATTCATGTTTATCACGATCAAAATGGGGCTGGCTGGCCTCTACTGCGTGATGGATGACGGATGCGAGCTCGACGCGCTCTTTCCTGAGCTCCAATTTATTGCGACTGATGCGACTCACATCCAGCAGATCGTCAATCAATCGGACCATGTGGGCGATCTGACGTTCCATGGTCTCGCGGGCCTGCTTGTGTGACTCGGCGTTGCCGCTTTGCCACTTCAACAACTCCAATGAGTTTCTGATGGGTGCGAGCGGGTTGCGAAGTTCGTGAGCAAGCGTCGCAAGGAACTCGTCTTTGGTCCGATCGGCGTCTCGAAGCTTTTTTTCGCTCTCTCGCAGCGCCTCCTCAGCCTGTTTTCGCTCGGTGATGTCCCGCACAACTCCGGTGAAGCAGTTGCGCTCTCCTCGCAGGAACATACTTATGCCCAGGTCCATCAGGAATCTGCTGCCGTCTTTACGGCGTCCTTCAACTTCCCGGCCAACGCCGATGATCTTCGCCTGGCCGGTTCGCTTGTAATTGGCGAGGTAGTCGTCGTGCTGGCTGCGATGCGGTTCGCCCATCAACATCTTCACATTTTGACCGATGACTTCTTCGGGTTTGTAGCCGAAGAGCTGTTCGGCGGCGGAGTTGAATGACTCCACCACGCCCCACTCGTCGATCGTGATCATGCCGTAGATGACGTTGTTTACCACCGAACGGATGCGTGCTTCAGCCTCAGCCAGTTGCTCGTTTCGCTTCCTCAATTCTGCTTCCGCCACCTTGCGCTCGGTGATGTCCACCGCCGCCAACACACCTGTTAACGGGCGGCGGATCCCGCCAACGTCGCCGAACACAACCTGCTTCTTGACCGACAGCCAACGGATCGAGCCGTCCGCGTGGACGACCCGATGTTCCATGACGAAGCAACCATTGCCTCTCGGGTCGAGGGACTGGTTCATAAGCCGAAAAATTTCGTCTTTATCGTCCGGGTGGAAAGTGGCGTGAATCGCCGAACGCGGCAACGACTCTTCTGCTTTCAGTCCGAACAGTGCTGCAGCGAGCGTGTCAAGAACCACCATATTCCTGACGTAGTCGATCCGATTCACACCCAACCCGGCGACCTCGACCGCCAACTGCAGCTGCGCCTCGCTGGCTTGCATTGCCGTCTTGCAGGCCTGAAGCTCTCGAACCATGGCCCACCGTTCGGCGGCATTATCCACCGCCCGGGTCAGGTTCTCGGCCGTCATCCAGCTTTTGCCGATGAAGTCCTGCGCGCCAGCTCGCAGCACTGCCGGGCCGAACTGCGGGCCGGCAGTACCGGTTAGTACTACTACGGGGCAGACAGTCAAACCATCCGAACCAATGACCGCCCGTAACACCTCCATAGCGTCTGTATCAGGCAGGGTATAGTCTAGTATTACGCAGTCGGGCGGGCCGCTGGAAGGGTCGAGAATGGCACGCACTCCGACGGCACCGGTTTCTGCCTCGACGAACTGGTATCGACGGTCCGATCCCTGTAGCAACAGTCGGCGGATCTCGTCTCGGTCTTCCGGGCTGTCCTCAATGATGACGAGCCGCCACAGCGAAACCGATGAGGTAGACACGATGTTCTTCATAAGTTGGTGGTTCCGACGGTGTTTAAGGTGACACGACCGAACCAGTAGCCAACAAGGTCAATGACCAGTTGCAAGTGATCCGGGTACCGGACCGGCTTGACGTGGTAGGCATTAGCCCCTGCAGCGTAGCAGAGCCAAACATCCTTAGGGTTGGCCGAAGTGCTGAACACGACCACCGGGATGGAGTTCAAGGCCGGGTCTGTTTTAAGGACCGCGAGCGCTTCGCGGCCGTCGGTCCCGGGCGTGTTCAGATCCATCAGCACGAGCACAGCGCGATCTGTGGCGAGTTCACGAAGTATCTCCAGCTCGGCTTCACCCGAAATAGCCCGCCGCACCTTGGTTGTCACCTCGGACCGTTTAACGGCCTCGACGACGGTATCAAAATCCTCATCGGAGTCCTCGATAACGACCAGCATGTAGGAGGGCTGTTGGGTCCAAAGCATATCAGGCCCCTTCCCGGGACGAGAGGGTGAAGTAAAACGTCGACCCTACGCCCAAGGTCGAGTCGAGCCACACGTGACCGTGGTGCCGCTCGACCAGCTTCTGTACGATGGTCAGCCCAGCCCCTGTGCCGCCGCCGTATTCGTCCCGTCCGTGCAGCCGTTTAAACATTTTGAAGACCTGCTCGAAGTACCGCGCCGCGATGCCGATGCCATTGTCCCGCACGTAATAGATCGTGAGGTCGGCCGAGCCGTCGGGGCATCCTGGCCGGGGGTGGTCCTCGTCCGGGGCAATGAACCCGACTTCGACCCGTTTCTGCGGCTGGTCGTTGTATTTCAGAGCGTTCGACAGGAGGTTGACGAAAATCTCCCGGCAGCGAACCCGGTCGCAGCGGGCGTGCGGCAACGGTCGGGGGACGGCGATCTCCATCGACCCCTCGGCGCGGCGGGCGTCGACCATCTCGATGGACTCATTCACTACCTCGTTCAAGTCCGTATCTTCGGTTTGGAGCACCGCCCGTCCAACGCGGGAGAAGTGCAGGAGCGAGTCGAGCAGGCTGTCCATTCGCACGGTCAGCCGCATCAGCCCTTCGACCTTCTTTCGATGCTCCCCGTCCTTCCCAGCCGCGTCTTCGAGCAACTGATGGGCGTACTTATGGATGCCGCGCAATGGCTCTTTTAAGTCGTGCGACGCCACATAGGCGAACGCGTCCAGTTCTTCATTCGACCGGGTCAGGTCGGCGTTGAGATCCGCCAACCGCTCAGACCGGCTGACCACAAGTTCCATGATCAGCATCCGCAGTCGAACGGCGGAGTCAAGTTCGACGGTCAACCAAGGCACAGATCGCCCACGGACGGATTCCTGGAACAGTTCGAAGCTTCGACGCGGTGTGAGTCGGGGGCCGTTCGGGCCGGGGACGGTCGGCTTGTCGTGCGGATTGCCGCCCCAGTTGACCGTCCGCATGGTTTCGGGCCGGAACCAGAGCATCAGGTTTCGGTTGGTGCGGGACAGCGGCACGGCAAGTAGACCGCTCGCCACATCGCCGAAGGCCGCGGCTGGGGGATAGTCGCGGGCGAGCGAATCGGTGACATAATGCGGGCTGGTCAGGGATGTGAATTCCGGCCGGTCGTTCAGCCACTCGCCGAGACCTTCCAGTTCGGTTTCATTCGGAGTGTTACCGACTCGCCACCATCGGTTGAGGTGGTAAAGCGCCGCACCGCCCGCTGCCATGCCGTCGAGAAGGTTTGGCTGGCCATCGGTCAATATAGCGAGGCCGTTCTGCGCCGCCTTCGCAACAAGTTGCTGATGTGTCCCGTCGAGCTTCAATCGGTAGACCAGATGCTCCCTTTCCTCCGCCGCCTGATATTGCAGGGAGACCACCTGAGCCAGGAACTCACAGGCCGCACGCACCTGGTACGGTACGAACTTTGGGCCAGCATAATGATGGCCGGCGATAAGTCCCCAGAGATCGTTGCCCTGGCGGATCGGCAAGGTCAGACCGGCCGTCACCTTCATGTTTTTCAAGTACTCGGTGTACATGACCGACACCCCGCGCAGGGCACAGAAAGTCATGGTGAGCGGTCGGCCGGATTGTGGATTGGTGAGCGGGACCATTTCCGCCAGCGCCCCGGCCACGTCCGGCGTCGGGCGGATCCAGACCTTTTTGAAAACCTCGCGGGCCGGTTGCGGAATGTCTTCGGCCGGGTAGTGCAGCCCAAGCCATGGGTCGAGATCGTCCCGCTTGCTCTCGGCAACGACCTCGCCGTGGCCGTCGGCATGGAACTTGTAAATCATCACTCGATCAAGGCCGGTAAGGGTCCGGAAATCGGCGGCGGTCAGATCGCAGAATTCCTGAAGTGTTCGCGCGGTTTGTAGCCGGGCGACGGTTTTTTTTACCAGGGCGTAATAGTCCGGCTCGCCAGCTTTGGTGCGTCCGGTCGCTTCAAACTCAACAACCGCTACGCCGTCAATGGTGTGCGCGGTTACGTCCAACGGCGGCACGTCCCCTTGCGCTGGCAGCGTGAAAACGTAAAGCGGGTTGTGGTCGGTCGGTTCGGTCGCGAAGAACGCTTTCAGGGTCGCTTCCCCGTCCAGTCCGATAGCGGCGCGGACCGGTTTATTAAGCAGAGACTCCGCAGGATGGCCGAGTAACCGGTCGGTATTCTCGCTCGCCTGCAGGATCGTCAGGTCAGCCGGCCGCAGCACGAGCATCGCACCGTGCGCCTGCACGCAACCCGGCGTCTGCACCGGCTCGCTGTCGCAGTTGGTAAGGGTGACCCCGTGGCGCTTGACGCTGTACGGCTGACCGTCCCACGGCTGAGGGGTGACTTTATCTTCTTGACTCATCAATTATGACCTTCGCGCATCATTCAATGCTGCAATGTTAGGAATGTCTCTTTCGCGGCGGCCACCGCTTCATCTGCCTCACAGGGCTTTACCACGGTGGCAGTTAACACTGCCCGGAATGCCTGCCACATCGCGCCGGTACGGTCACCGTAGCCGTGAAAGAATCGGCCGCCGGTTTCGGGCGTCACGCCGAGCCGATTGCGGAGCAACTGGCTGATGACCTGACCGCCGAGGGTCGCCCCTTCGAGCACATAGAGGCAGCCGAAAGCGGCAGCGATCGTGCCGTGCGGAGGCAGGACTGTGCAGACCGGAACCATTTCAGGATCGCTCACTCCGAGAGCCTGCAAATCGTTTTTCAGAAGAAGCGTTTTCTGCCGTTCTGTGAGGTCAATGCTACGTTCCATCCAACCGCCGATCTTCAACAACCCGGCTTCGAGCGGCAGATAAAATCCATGGAACCTCTCGACCAAACGGCGGTACGCGTCGAGCGTCAGTGTTTCA
>Ga0209284_10001311_pt1 | contig 38555 bp, 29 predicted proteins | sample FRY03_FD_187211 | JGI IMG/M metagenome (GOLD analysis project Ga0209284, IMG submission 187211) | Freshwater microbial communities from Lake Fryxell liftoff mats and glacier meltwater in Antarctica - FRY-03 (SPAdes) (version 2) | ecosystem: Environmental > Aquatic > Freshwater > Ice > Glacier... | reverse complement strand
GGCCAGACAGTGCTGGCCTTCCATGCCAGTTCGGAAGCTTTGGCGAAAGCCCTCTGCTGTGACTGCTGGTCGGCCTCTGACAGCAGGGCCGTGACAATCTGCTGCAGCTTGCCCTTCGACTGTGGCACCAGCTCGTGATCAGGAATCACTTTTTCCACACGGGAAATCAGATAGCGAACTTTTCTGAAATCTTCCTGAGCCAGAGCCTCGTCAATCATCGGACTGACGATCTGACCGAAGCGAGGACGCAGCTCAGGGTTCTGAAGGTTCCGAGCTGCCGCTTCATCCAGCAGCGCCAGGGCAGCATAGATGTCGCCCGCCTGTGCGCGAAGCGTGGACTCCGCAAGCAGCAGCTGTTCAAATCGCGGCTGCGATTTTTCCCAGTTCGGAATCTCGTTCTCGACTCGCAACAGAAGCTCATACGCTTTCCGAATGTCGCCTTCCTTGATCAATTCATCCACGCGCATCAGCATCAGGTCTTCGAACAGCAGAATATTGTCCACTGTGGACACTGGCAGACTGTACTCCTTCAGATGGTCACCCTTCAGAGTCACGACAAGCCTTTGCAGTTGCTTCATCCGCTCAATTCGCTGCTCACGTTCCTTTTGATTCTGCGGCTTGGTGGCTTCCACCTGCTTATATTCGTCCGCCATTTTCTTCAAAGTGTCGGGGCGGGGAAACAGCGGGTTCACAACGATGACCGTGCGGTCTTCGGGCAGCGTGGCGGGCAGGACAACCCAGTCAAATTCCTTATCCTCTTCGTCGGCTTTCAGGATTTCGTCCGCCGAGGGAATGGGCATATCCTTCAGCTTCGGTAACTCGTTCCTCACCACCTTCTCGTCCGCAATGACCGTTGCACACATCAGCATCAGCATTGTCATGATCAGGCTGATCAGTGGGCGCGGTGATGCTGACCTGGCGGACCAGATGGAATAAGAGACGTGTGTTAAATGCTGGCTCATGTGGCCTCTGCTGAACCGAAGACGCGGTTGAATTCGATGCCGAAAAAAGATGACGGTCACAGGGCACCCGGATCAATCGAATACAAACTGCCATCCAGGCCAACGGCAATCGTCTGGCCATGAATTTCCACCGGTCCCTGCTGAAGAGCCTGACCGAGCGATTTATTCTTGTCGGTCATCGCCCCATTGCTGTCGAGCAGCATCAGAAGGCCGTCCGTCCGTGCGGCAAGAAAGCCATTGCTGACCGGCAGCGGAGCCCCGGCAAGTGGGTGGCCGTCAAGTCGAATGATTCCTGTCTGTGGCAGAGTATTGTCAATGTGGAAGACTCTGGCTTCCTGATTGGCAACTTCCACAAAAACATATTCTCCGGCGATCTTCGGGGAAGCACTGGGCACTCCGCCGAGATCCGCTTCGGCCAGAATCTCAAGGCTGGAAGCCTGCATTAGAATCAGTTTCCCTTCGAGGGTGGCGATGAACAGAAACCCGTTTGCAGACGCTGGCGGAACCTCAATTATCTGCGGGATTTTCGTGACGCTCACCTCTGTCAACTGAGGCCTCGGCGACACGCGATATTCGACTCGAACGAATGAATTATCACCGGTGACGGCCAGAACCTGATTTTCGGAAATCGCCGTCAGCGATTTCCATGGCTGCTGAGCGTCTGCGGTCTGAGACGATCGATAATCTTCTGCCTGCTTGCCGCCGGCAGTAGCCGAAATGTGCAGACGACCGGGCATAGCAAAAACGACACCACCCTCGATGGCCACAGGGGCAACCTGCGGTGCGTCCGGAAGAGTCCATTTTCTTTCAAGCTGCCCGGTATTGGTGAACGTCCACATGGATGGCTCTGTCGCACCGCACCACGCGGCCGTTCGGCCATCCTTCAGCACCAGACCCTCGACGGACGAAGTCAGCTTGTCAGGCAATCGAAAACGACTGACGGATTCCATCAGGAATCCACCTTTTTGAACGTCGGTCATCTGAGCTCGATAAGTTTCACCGTAGTCGGCGACGGCCAGCAGCGACTGGCCACCTGTCGAAGGTGCCAGCGCCACGATGCGTGAGCCAAGAACGGTTCGCCAGGTTCCCTTCATCTGTTCACGATCAGCACGCGTCAGGAAGACAGAACTGGAAGTCGCATTTCGAGATGTCAGAAAGACAGATTCATCCACAAACTGAATGGGCTGAACATGGACGCCTTCGGCAGTCACCCCTGAATCCAGCAGGACCGTGTTTGTCCGTGTCTGAAACTTTCTGAGGTCACGGCCACCCAGCCAAAGCTGGCCACCCGGACCGGCCAGAAGAAACATCTTTGTCTGCAGTCCCTCTTCCAGCTGGTTAGCCCCGACTTTGGCAAGCGGAGGCTGTCCGGCTTCATCGGTGACACGAAAAGCGGTGACTCGTTGCGGAGTCGACGGAACAAAGAGTTCGTACCCACGCAACAGGCACGGATCATTGACCTGGCCATCGACGGTATCGGCGGCCACGACGGCAAGTTGTCCGGCGTTATCCATCTGGAGCGTCTGCACCCGCGCCCGGTCTGCAGAAAAATTATCGCACAGCAGGTAATAGCGACCCGCGGCAATCATCGGAGCTTTCACACTGCCTGTGCCGTGTGGGATATACGAAACCGCTTCGCAACTAAAGGGATTGGTCCCAATTGTATAAATCAGAGTCTGATCACCGGGAATGACCAGGCGTTGGGAATCGCTGGAGACTGCGGGAGGCCCAACCACGGGCTGGGAAAACTTCAGCTTTGCCACCGCTCTTCCACTAATCGCCGCCACCTGCCACAGCTCACCCGCCTGCGTCGTCACAAAAATGTTGTCGGCGATCAGCACAGGAGCGCCTGTTGGGCGACTGCCAAGTGTCTGGTGCCAGACCATCTGGCCATCCTTCTGAGACAGCAACTGCAGTTCTTCGGTCAGAGTGCTGTAAACCAAAACACCGGCTGGTTCCGTGGCTTTGACCATGATGGGTGCAAAAGGTGCATTTGCGCCGATTGGCCGACGCCAGACCGGAGTTCCGGTATCAGCATCGACGGCCACGCAACTGTCCATTCCCATAGAAAAAACGGATCGTCCCTGAGATGATAAATCTGTGGTGGCCTGTGTTCGCAGCGTCAAAGCCAGTGAAGGGAAGACACCGGCATCCACAGCCGGACCCAGTCCGTCTTTTCCGACATCCGTTCGGACGACGAACTCCTTTTCCCGAGTCAGAATGTCCTGAAGAATTTTGGTGACATCCTTATCATCTTTCAGCTGGGGATACTTGCTGATGAGATCGTTTCGGGCCGTGATCGCACTCATCGTGTCGCCCACTTCCAGAAGCTGCTTCACATTTATAAGCGTGGCGAGAAAATCGACTTTCCTGGCGACGGAGGCCGACGCAATTCTCTGGCGGTTCTGCAAATCTTTCTTACGATTGGATGATATTCCTTCGTCCCCGGAATACTTCTCCAGCAATGCAAGAGCTTCAAGACTGACATCCAGAGCTTCCTGCGACTGGGCAATTTCGGCCACACGAGCACCGGCAAACGTAAGACGATCGGCATATCGCTTCAGGTTATCCTTCTGCGCAGCAAACCCTTCGAGTTCTCGGCATTCCTGATCGAACAGCTTCAGCTCCGCCAGCCCCTTGATCACGTCGGGCGTTTCGGTCAGGATGAATTTTTCCACTCGAGCGCGATGCAGCCCGATTTTAGCCGTGCCGGTAGTCTTCGTTTTGGGGTAGATCGAAATGAATTTTTCGAACTGGCCTTCTGCGTCCAGATACTTCTGCTGATCAAGTGACGCGACGGCTTCCTTCAGCAGGCGGTCTTCCTGATTCTGTGCGTTAATGAACCAGAAGATCGCCGCCAGAATCGACCCACCGACCGTACTTCCCACCAGAAGCAGGACAACCGGCGAACGGGCGATTTTTTGCTGACCCGGTCTTTCAGGACCTCCTGTAAGCTTTTCCGACAGCTGTGTGAGTCGGCCGCGACTTAATTGGCGCCGTGCTTTCCCGGCGAGCACCTCGCGAGACTGCTCACGATCGTCATCGACTTCCACCGCTTCAACCACATCTTCATCGTATTCTTCAGATGCCACTTTGGGTTCCACTCTTCACTTGATCGAGATGTCAGGAGGATGGCCGAAATACCAAATCGCTAAAACTCAACAATCTTGTTTCGAACGCGGGTGAATCCCGCCTGAGTTGCCGCATCGATCACAATGATGCGCATTTCATGGATGGACTCGGGATCCAGCTCCAGTTCCAGGTCCGTGACTCCTGAAGCGGAGTTCTTTTCCGCGGTCAGCAGGTCCAGAATCTCCTGATAGGTCGTTGCTTTTTTGGTATCCACATACATGACGTTGTCCGGCCCGACCTGGACCTTGATTCCCACCGGAGCATCCAGCGGTACAACGACATTTGTGGACACGCCTTCTGAGTTCTTCGCAGGCGGAACATCAAACGCCTTTTGCATACTGAAAGACGCTGTCACCATGAAGAAAATCAGCAACTGAAACGTCACATCCACGGCCGGTGTCAGGTCAATGGAGCCCATCTCGGACGAGGCCCGCTTACTGCGGTAAGGAACGTCATCGTCATCAACAACTATCGGCGTCAGCATTGGAGTGCTGACGACGACCGGCGTTTCTTTGACAAAGTTTTCTTCGGCCCATCGACTGGGCATCACGGCCGTCTGAGAAACAGGAGCCGACGAGGTGAGTTCAAGCCCGACATCATCAAAGCCACCGGTCGGAATCGCCCCGCCATTTTTCAGATGACGTTCGCGTTCTTCCTCAGCCAGCTTTTCCAGTTCCTCAAGGCGAGGTAGCCGAACAAGGTCCAGCGATCGTCCCTGTTTATGGGCAATGATCAACTTTTTCAGATCTTCCAGAACCTCGTCGGCGGACTGATATCGCAGCGTTCTTCGCTTCGCCATCATTCGATGGACGATCCGGCAAAGCACATCTGGCAGAGCAGGGTTCTTTTCCTTCAGCGGCGGCGGCGGGTTTTTTAAATGCTGCATTGCAATCGCAACAGCAGTCGATCCCTTGAAAGGAGTGTCGCCGCACAGCAACTGATAACAGGTCACACCAAACGAATAAACATCGGACCGGGCATCCAGTTCCCGACCACTGACCTGCTCGGGGCTCATATAAAGGGGCGTGCCCATCGTGACGCCCTGCCGTTCGCCATCCGAACTGTCGCCCAGCTGAGCCAGACCGAAGTCAGCAACCTTCACTTCACCTTTTTTTGTAACAAGAATGTTTTCGGGTTTAATGTCCCGATGAACAATGCCCGCCTGGCCAGACGCTTTCAACGCAGCGGCCACCTGTCGCATCACATGCAGAGCGGATGAGATGTCGGGCTTGCCGCGATCTCTGATGATCGACGCCAGATCTTTTCCCTGAACGTACTCCTGAGCGATGTAGTGCAGATCACCTTCCTGACCAATCGTGTAGACCTGCACAATGTTCGGATGATTCAGGCCGGCAGCCATCATCGCTTCCTGCTTGAAGCGAGCCAGCATGTCCTGACCAGAGTGAGCCATCAGCGCTGGCTTCATCACCTTTACGGCGACGTAACGCTGCAGAGACGTCTGTTCGGCCAGAAAGACGTCAGCCATACCGCCACTGCCAAGGCGTCGCAGCAGGTGAAATTCACCCAGTTGTTTGTCGGTCAGATCAGTCATGTTCGATGTAGTCTGTAGGACGCCTTGAAAGGCAGTGAGTTCTTCTGATGGGGGACCGCACGTTTGCCAGCGTCTTATCTGCGGTCCTGCACGGCAAAGTGGTAGGTGATCCCTTCAATGTCTCCGATCAACGATTCAATTTCTCCCGTGAATCTGTTGGGTACCGAACGGTCGGCCATCAGCATCACATCAATTCCCTTTAGGTTGGAACTGGCCGCATCGCTCAGGCGAGCCCGCAGTTCGTCGAGTGTGATCGGCGTTTTGTCAATTTCGACGATGGGATCCGTTTTGTCGTTGATCGGCGCTCGAATAACCACATTGAGCACCTTGGCCGTTTCAATGGATCCGCCGGACAGAGATTTTGGAATCTCGGCCGGAGGATTTCCCTGCATCGTGGAAGTCACCATGAAGAAGATCAGCAGCTGAAACGTCATGTCGATCATGGGCGTGATGTCGACCTCCACGTCTCCAACCGGCCGCTTCTTTCGCTGGTAGGGTGCATCATCGTCTTCAACGGGCATAACTGGTTCGCTGTTCTGGTTCAGTCAGATCGTAAAGAACTTCAGGAGTGGAAGAAGCCAATCGCGGGATTGAAGCTCGGGTGGATGTTTGGCGTTTGGTGAATGGCGTTTATTGCCCGGCTCGTATTTTTGCAGCGGCCAGATCGTCCAGGAAAATGCCTGTTCCTTCATCAATCTTTTCCTGCAGCTTCTTGATCCCATTCCCGGCTGCACCCTGGATCACGATCAGCGGGATCGAAATCGCCATTCCAGCGGCGGTGGTCCAGAGGGCAAAGCTGATGTCCTGCGAAAGTTCTTTTGGGTCGACACCGGACGCAGCTGCTCCAGCGATCTTGGAGAACGCATTGATCATCCCCAAAACAGTCCCCAGCAGTCCCAGCTGAGGACTAGTTTTAATGGCAGTGCCGACCCATGAGTTCATGACTTCCAGGCTGGCAAGAATGTCACGTTCAAACCGCTCGCCGACAATTTGACGGATTTTTTTCATTGGTAGAGCACGGTTCTGGATGGCCAGCGTCGCCAATTGTGCCAGCGCTTTGTTCCATACGGCCGGATCGTCGCAGATCTGAGCAGCGCCGTCGAAGTCCTGCTTCTCCAGTCGTTCGCCCATGTCGTCGAGGAATGCCTGCTCTGCTTCCGCTCCAGGAAATTGCTTCTGCTTGACTCGACGCATCAGCAGAATTCCGCTGTACATTCCCACGAGGGCACACACTCCGATGCCGAGCCAGATGGAATTCTCCACGACTTTCATGAAGGTCGAGGCTTCGGCGGCTGCAAATGTCGAAGGCAGAAGAAAGGCATCAGAAAAACGGATCATTGGACATCCCAAAAAATCAACACATCAAACTGTAATACGGGGAATTTTCGGCTGCGAACGAGCCACCCAGTGCTCGTCCGCGTTTTCTTATCTTAACTGCTGACGAGTCACCACGAACTCGTAGCCGCTTCCCGCCTTTCGCACCTGGAAATAGGTCCTGCGAATTTCTGCGGCTGACTTCTTGCCGTACTCGTATTCCACTTTAGCCAGCAGCTCTTCTGTCTCCGATGGATAAAAATGCATGACCACCGAAGGCCCTGCATCAATGTCCGCCTTCTTGAAGATCTCAATATCTGCCGCGCGCCGCTCTTCGCTGCCATCCTGCCAGCTCATGAACAAGCGTTTTTCGGAATCTCCGGTTTTGACTTCACGCGACGTGGGTTTTTGCTGACTTAAATTGTTCAGATAAACCAGCCGACTGTCATCCTGAAACATGGCACCCAGTTCAATCCCAAAGAAGTCCAGCTGAGCAGCGTAACTTTTAAGATCGCCTTTGTCGCCGAATTCAACAAACCACCGCTGTTCGCGTTTTGCTCCACCGCGTCCCGGGCCACCACTTCCCAGAGGCCGCCCGCCGGTCCCGTCGGCGCTTCCCGGAACCCCCGTCGTTTTCTGGTCGTTGGCCTCATTCGGGGCGACCATCGTCGCTGCGTTGTCGGCCACCTCCATGACCTGCTCAACCACTTCCTCCAGCTGTGTCACGTCCGTTTCTTCGTTTGCCATGGACGGATCCAGAGACGCATCCTCGGGCGATTCCACATTCGGCGTCGCATTCGGATCGCCATCTTCCCAGCCTCCATCACCTGCCGACAGCATGGTCACCTGTTTCGAGATCGGGGAAGGCAGCAGATTGGACAGCCAGATAAAGACCATCACGACAAATGCGAGCCCGGCACATGTGGCAGTGGTGATTAACGTGGAGACCACGATGTCGTATTTTGTCAGCTTAATGTGCGGCGCAGGTGCTCTGCGGCCCTGCGGACGGGTGGAGTTGACTACCGACATGACTCGCCTTTCGGTCCTTGGCTGATCGCACAGATTAGGGAGCGGGTTCTACCGGATCGGTAACCTTCTTACAAAGAACTTGCGGAATCCGGCAGGCAGAAGGCAGGGCCAAATTATTCTGACAGGCACCTTGCGAAAGCTCAAGCTTCAGTCCTGAGCCTCGCAAAGTAGGCAGATGCTATCGAGCGGCAATCCGCACTGTCAACGAATGAGTGTGCAAACGGTTCCATCCTAAAGAGAGATGTCCGAGTGATGAATGCCAAGGGCCGCGTTTTGCGGCCTGCCTCACTCGGAGAGGCTGTGAATTTATGCAGGGTGGGACCAGCGCAGCGCCGGCCCACCATCGTGAACTCCGCAAAACGGTGGGCCGGCGCTCGCGATGCTCGCTGGTCCCACCCTGCGAAATCAATAAATTCACAACCTCGGAGAGTGACGCCTACTTTGTCAAATCGAGTGCCATCGGCCGGAATCCCGGCCGAATTTTTTAAAGCAGTTGGGTCAGTTAGTGTGGGTCGCGGCTATACTGTTTCGGGGTCCAATGGGAGAATTCGAAGGCTGTTGAGGCGGGGCCGAGTGACAAACACTTTTCCTGTGGTCGGTAAATTGGGTCGTCAAGGACAAGGCCGAAGCCGTCGGTATCTCGGCAGATTTTTTCGGCCGGGTCGCTGACACAGCAGCCGCAGCCATTGTTTCAGCTGATTCAGGTTTTGCAGATTGAAGGTGCATAAACGTGGAAGCTTCTAAAAATCTGCTGCAGAGAATGCTTCTTGTCTGTTCTTTCGGGCTGAGCCTTTTGACGGCGACGCCGTTGATCGCGGAGGTGCGATTTTCGACGGCTCCGATCAATCAGGCTGCAGAACCAACTCCGCAGGGTCAGAACTCAAGTCGAGTCGATGTGGCGTTCGTGCGGATGCCGCCGGATCAGGTCCAGGCTCGACTTCTGCAATGGCTGGCTCTCGCCAAAACTGAAGACGCAATCGCCCGCCAGGTGACTGCTCTTTGGGCGGACAAGGCGGAGATCCAGGCGTTGTCAGCCGAAGAGACTCTGGATCGACTGATTCAGTCGCTGGCCCTCGCTGACCAATCCGTTCGCAACCTCGTTGATTCCGCTCGCACGGCAGGAACTCATGAGCCCCTGAACTTTGAAGGCGTGCATTCCGATCCGTTCTTCAGAGATCACGTTCAACTTTATCACGCTCGCTGGCTGACTCAGCATCGTTTCTTCGACGAAGCGATCTCGATGCTGGAATCGCTGGATCCCGAAACATTGATTGATCCGGCAAGCCTCTTCTTTTATCGCTCCATCTGTCGTCTGCGTTTGTTAAAGCCGACAGAAGCAGGAGATGACATCAATCTGCTGCTGAACAATACGCTCGACGTCCCCGCCCGTTTTCGTGCGGTCGCTGAACTGATGAAAGCGGAAGCCGGAGTATCGACCGACGGCCTGCCTCAGGTGGCTCGCCTGATGTCTGACGTTCAGCGGCGTCTGGATCTCGGGAAGTCGGATGATCCGGTTCAGAAGCGTGAAGAAGAGGTCATCGCGGCGCTCGACAAGCTGCTCGAGGACATGGAAAAACAGCAGCAGCAACAACAGCAACAATCGGGGCAGGGGGGAGGCAGTCAGCAGCAGAACCAGCCCGGGCAGCAGGGAGCCACGCAGAGTGTCATCAAAGGGGCATCCGGCGACGGCGACGCAGATCGCAAGGAACTGACAGAAAATGGCAGCTGGGGAATGCTGGACAAGCAGGCCGAAGCCCAGGCACGGGAACTCATCCGCCAACAGTTTCCTCCCAATTTCCTTGACGCCATCAGCCGCTACACTCGCAAAATTGCCGAACAAAAAAAATGATCCGGCCGGACGCAGGTTAAAAAACCGCAACCCGATGCGGAGCCTCGGGAGCCACGGCTGGAGACTGTTTCAGGAACGAGGAATCTCATGTCATTTTTAGCACTTCTGGCACTTCTTCTTCTGGCACCCGCCGACGTGAAGGTGTCAATGCTCGACGGACAGTCCCATTCCGGATCGCTGACTGCGATTTCTGGAACCGATGTGTCGCTCACGGAAAATGGAGCTGCGGCGAAATTTCCAATTGCCGATGTTATGGGCCTGGAATTTTCGGCCGCTAAAGTTGCTCCCGCCGAGCAGCCTCAGTCACTGATTCTGACAGACGGAAGCCGTGTCGCAGGCGCCTCTGTGGTTCGTACGGCAAAACAGTTGACGCTGGAATCCCCGAGTCTTGGGGCTCTGACGTTTGACAGCAAATTCGTCCAGTCTGTGCGACTGCAGCCGGACAACGCGACGCATCGCGGACAGTGGAATACATTTTTGAAGCGGGAGTCTGACAAGGACCTTCTGATCGTTGCGAAACGTGACGGATCAGGGCTGGACTTTCTGGCCGGGGTCATCAGTTCCATCGGTCCGGAGAAGATCGAATTTCTGCTGGACAAGGAAACTGTGCCAGTGCCAGCAGCCCGCGTTTACGGTGTTGTGTTTGCTCGGGCCACAGGTGCTGAGGAAAACGGGCCGTCTGCTGCGTTGAAATCGGCCGTGGGAATTACGACCGCCCACGGCGACCTGCTGGCCGCAAAATCGGTGGCTCTGGAAGGCGACACGCTTCAGATAGAAACGGGCTGGGGGCAGTCACTGCAGGCCGCAATTGATCAGATCCGGACGATTGATCTCAGCGGCGGACGCATTCAGTATCTGTCCGATCTGGAGCCCATCGAAGAACGCTTTACGGGAGTTGATCCCGAAGGCAGTCTGCTGGCTGGACTGGTCACTGTCGAACAACAGTCACTGCTGTTTGGGCCCCGACGTGACACCACCATGGAACGCCAGTCACGGCTTCGCCTCCGAGGTCGTGAGTTTCCAAAGGGCCTGTGTATTCACTCCCGGACCGAAATTTCCTGGGCGATTGATCGACAGTTTTCATCGCTCGACTGTAGCGTTGGAATTGATGACGAGGTCGCATTCAACGGCGATCATGCAGTCGCACTGAAGATCATGGGCGATGGTAACGTGCTTTTCGAAAAGCTGATCGCAACCACCGATGATCCGTTACCACTGCGAGTGCCTCTGGATGGAATTTCAACGCTCGCCATCCTTGTGGATTTCGGAGATGGCGACAGCACCTGCGACTGGCTTGATCTGGCCGACGCGAAGCTTGTGATTGCAAAGGACGCGAAGTAATGCCGTATATCGAACTGCATTTTCGGGCGGCAGGGCGAGTCGTGTTGCTTGCTCTAATCAGCATGCTCGCTGGCGTGGATTGCGTGTCTGCTCAGCAGTCTATCGCGGAACGAGAAGCCGCTCGTGTCGAAACCATTCGTCGGATTTCACCGAGTGTTGTCTGCGTGATGGCCCCTAACGGCGAAGGCGGTGGATCGGGTGTCCTGATTTCAGCCGACGGATATGCGATCAGCAATTATCACGTCACGTCTGGCTCGGGGTCTTTCATGAAATGCGGGCTTAGCAATGGAAAGCTATACGACGGTGTGATTGTCGGCATTGATCCCACCGGAGACGTGGCTCTGATTCAGCTGCAGGGCCGAACGGATTTTGAGTTTGCTCGGCCTGGTGACAGCGATCAGGTGCGTGTTGGCGATGAAGTAATGGCCTTGGGAAATCCGTTCCTGCTGGCGTCGGATTTTACTCCGACGGTGACCTATGGCATCGTCAGCGGAGTTCGACGCTATCAGTATCCGGCCAACACATTTCTCGAATACACGGACTGCATTCAAATTGATGCGTCGATCAATCCAGGCAATTCCGGCGGACCTTTGTTCGACATTCAGGGCCGCTGGATTGGCATCAACGGACGTGCTTCGTTTGAAAAACGCGGACGTGTGAATTCGGGCGCGGCCTATGCAATCAGTGTCAATCAGGTACAGCTGTTTATTGAACATTTGAAATGTGGCCTGATCGTGGATCACGGAGTTCCTGAGTTTACGGTTGAAACGGTGGACGGAGAAGTCGTTGTCAGTCAGGTTGCCGAAGTGTCCGAAGCCTGGCGGCGTGGCTTGCGACCGAGGGCGCAAATCGTGTCGTTCGCCGGACGTGTGGTCACATCGGCGAACGATTTTCAAAACGTGCTCGGGATATTTCCCGAGGGAACTCGTTTGCCGCTGAGCTGGCGTGACAAGGATGGTCAGCACAATGCGACGATTCGACTTCGCCCGCTGCACGCGTTTCAGAAAGCGCCGGAACTGCCGGACGAACGACAGCAGAAACCAGACGGTCATCCGGAAACTCCGGAAGAATCGCAGCCAGGCAAAGAGGCTCCCGATAAATTGCCCGAATCGCTGACCAGGCTGTTTGTCGAACGGAATGGCTTTTGCAATTACTACTTCAACGAAGTGCAGCAGCAGCGACTGCTGAATCCGCTGCGCGAACGTGTTGGTTCGCTGGGAAAAGCCGGTTCAGGATGGAAGATCGGTCTGGCAGCATCGGGCGCTGGGCCCGTTCTGTCCGGTGAGCTGACTCTTGGGTCTGCCGCTGCCGGCTTAAAGCTGAACAATGTGCCGTTTCTTCAGAACGCTGATGATCCACTTCCGTCCGAGGAACCGCCGCAGTTACCCGGGTTTCTGACAGCCATGCTGCAGCTTCGCAGGCTGTTGAGCGGAGACAAAGCCGCGTTCAATGAACAGTTGGCAATGGGCCGAACATGGCACCTTCCGCTGGCGAAGAATGTGGATGTGCTGTTAACTCGCGAGGGTGCTCGCACCTGCCGCTGGTATTTTGCCGATGGAGCTCCGCTGCCTGTGGGTGTTGATGTCGAATACGGTCAGGGTATTGATGAAGCTCGGCTGCTGTTTCAGGACTGGGCTGATCGAGGCGGAGCGGTCTTTCCTGGTCGTGTTGGAATGGTCTCGGGCGAAAAAGAAGTACTGACATGGCTGACTGTCGGCGATATCAGCGTGAAGTGAAGTTTGAAGTTTTCGGCCTTCCTTTGTGTGAGTATTGACCGGCCGAAATTCTGACGTGAACCGAACAAATGAAGGCGTCGTTGATGAACATGTTCGTGCAGATTTTGATTCTGCTGCTGTCTGCGTGCCAGGCGATGGCTGTGAACGCATCCGCCGATGCGCCGTCGCTGTCGCAGGTTGTCGACATGCGGCAGCCTGTGATCGTCAAGCTTTTCGGGGCCGGGGCTGGAAGCCTGGACTCTTATGGAACAGGTGTGCTTGTTTCCAAAGAGGGCCATGTGCTGACTGTCTGGAATCATCTGGTGAGTACCGGGTTTCTGACGGCGGTTACGGCTGATGGAAGGCGTTTTCAGGTCGAGACCGTCGGGACAAGCAGGGATCAGGATGTCGCACTGCTGAAGCTTAAGGCTGACGGCAGCGAGACATTTCCTTTCATTGATCTGACTCAGGCGAAGGATCCTGAGGTTGGTTCGACCATTTATGCCTTCAGCAACATGTTCCGAGTCGCCGCGGGGAATGAGCCGGTTTCTGTGGTTCACGGCGTCATTGCCGCTCGTGTACCGCTCGAAGCAAAGCAAGGACGCTGGACGTTCCCTGTAAAGTCGCCAGTGTGGCTGATCGATGCCATCACCAATAACTCGGGTGCCGCAGGTGGGCTGCTCACCGATGCGAACGGAGCGCCGGTCGGGTTAATTGGTCGCGAAATTCGCCACGCCGCCAGTCGAACGTGGGTAAATTATGCAGTGCCTCTGACCACATTAGCGTCGGTTGTGGAAGCCCTGCAGACCGGGCAAAAAGTGGACTCTAAACGCAAAGACCCGGCCGCGGATGTCGCGATGGTTTCCGATCAGGAGCTCACTGCGAAGTTTGGAATCACCATGCTTCCCAATGTCGTCGAGCGAACACCTGCGTATGTGGATAACATTGTTGCTGGCTCACTGGCTCAAACTTCAGGCCTGCAGCGAAGCGACCTGATTGTGTTGGTGAATGATGCAGTCATCACCAGCGTCTCCGATTTTCAGCAGCAGCTTGCGACGTACCGCAGCGGCCAGCGAGTTTCGCTGACGGTGAATCGTGAACAGGAACTGAAGCTGATTGAGCTGCGAATCCCGTAGCTCGCAGCCTGTGCCGGAAACCTCAAGATGCAGAATGCCAGCACCGACCGACAAGATCCCTCTGTGTCGATTGCGTTTCATTCGGCTGCATGTGTAGTCCTGATTTTTACCAGAGCCTGCCGTTCTGAACTCTGTGAGGAATTGGCGATGTCACGTAATCACACGCGTCGAGGCTTTCTGGCCGATGTTGGACGAGGCACGCTGTTGGCCACGCTGAGCCCCGCGATGCTCACCGACCTGGGACTGGCTCCTAAAGCATTTGCGGACGAACTGGAATCTCCGCTGCGGTTCGGAGAACTCGAGCCTCTGGTTTGTGCCCGGCAGGAAACGCCTGTTGAGCAGCTTCAACTTTATTGGCAAAGAAACTTCAGGCGGGTTTGCCCCTGAAAACGCTTTTCGCCGCCGCAGCGATGGCGAATGCAAGAACGTTTGGTGGTGAAGACTACATTGGCTTCCACACATTCATGGCTCTCGGGCCTGCTCTGAAGATGTCGGCGCTAATGCCGAAAGGCTCCGAAGCATTACCGGTTTTTAAAGTGCTTTACCGCAACAGCAATCGTATTCAGGAATTTGGCGGACGTGAATCCGAGGTACTGCATGGGCTGTCTGCTTCATCGCCGGTTAATGAAGCCAACGTGACGGCTCTTCATGATGCGATCAAAGCAAAGGATGCCAATCATGCCGAACAGATCCTGTCCGCGTTTGTGTCGTCCGATCCTCGCAGTGCTCTGGACGCCCTGATTCCGGCCGTGCAGGACAATCCCGAAGTCCATCGAATCGTCCTGCCATACCGCGCTTGGGACATGCAGGAAATCGTCGGAACACAACATGCACTGACGTTGCTGCGACAATCTTTAAGGTACTGCGTTCGTGCAGAACCCTCTCGTCGCGCGGAATGGGATGAACACGGTAAGATGCTGGTCACTCTGCTGGATGAACGTCATCTGAATGAGAAAGAACCAGGCACAAAGAAGGCTGAAGATGCATTCTTGCAGCACCTGAATCAGACGTTCTCGGCGGGCACTCCCAGTGACGCGGCAAAGGCTGCGGCAACTGCTCTGGCAGAAGGTTACGAACCCGCGGCGATCGGCGAAGCCATCTCACTTGCGGCCAGTTCGCTGGTTCTGCGAGACGGTGGCCGCCTGCCGCAATGGGAAGATCGATTCAAACCGGCCGGAACGGTGCATGGTAATTCCGTCGGTGTTCATGCCAGCGATGCGGCCAACGCCTGGCGTAATCTGGCCCGTGTGAGCAGCGGACGCAACGTATTCGCGTGACTTATCATCGGAGCCTGGCAGGTTGCCAGAGACCGATCGTATCCCGGAAACCTGCTGGCAGATCCATTGCCGGCAAAACATCATCTGGATCGCCTGTCCGTGGCAGATGCAGATGGCTTGCTGCAGAAACTGGATGAAGCGATTCAGGATAATCTTCAGGGACATGCAACGGCGGTGGCTCAGCGGTGTGGACAACTGGCCCTTCCTGCGGACCGACTTTTCGGAACGCTTTTGCGATACGCCGTCAGTGAAGATGGCGCTCTTCATGCGGAAAAATACTTCCACACTGTGGGGGACGACTTCCATGCAACTCGTCCATCAGCCCGCTGGCAGCATCTCGTCTCTCTGGCGCGAGTCACCGCCAGTGAGTTCGGAAAGCCAGCCGCCGGACAGGAAGAACCGCGGGCCCTGCTCGGATTGTCGTGAAAGCGTTGTCCGTCACCTTGAGCCCTTAATTCAAATCGTTTCCAACAACTGACATCCCGGGCGACAACTCCTGAATGGACCTTATGACCTGGGTGCCAAGCTGCCTGGTATTCAGTGGGTTTCCTGACGAATTGAGTAATCCAATGTTGAGCCTTTGCGCGATTTCACGAAGGATCGGTTTCACAGGCTGAACCTGTACCCCGGCCCTTAGTATGACAATCGTTCCAGTTTCAAGCTCCTGAATCTTCAGGCCTTCAAACAGAACCTCAACCGCTGCGCGAGGTTGTATTGGCTTGGGTTTGATTGTCAGAAGTTTGGAAAGAGCCAGATCGCATTTCCCGTTGCGTTCCTGACTCATGAGCCGTTTTGCTTCGCTCGTTGGTGCATTCAGCAGGACCTTTATCTGCAGATCCTGGTCACTGCCATCAGTCTCTGTGCATATCTGCAGCACCATAATACGATCGACTCGCTCCAGTGTCCTCGGATTGAACGAGACATGGCCGCTTCCATAGGCCATGGTGGTTGTTTTGACGGAAATTCGTTCAGCATCCGCTGAAACCACGTCGTAACCTGCCTGAAGAGATTTTTCCGCCATCCGACCATTGGTAATGAGGGCTGCATATAGTTCCCCGATTCGACCAGTAAGATGTCGCAGTTCGGATGCGTTTGCCCCCCAGTCAAGTTCTCTTTCGAGCCATGACAGCGCTTCGCCAAGCGACTGAATAATCTGGACCTGTGTCAGGGCCATGGTGGAATCCATTGAGGCAGTGATCATCAAAAACCGGCACGATAGCGACCGACCATGAGATTTAGAACCGGTACATCCGGCCCAGGGCAAAATACGCCAGCAAAGGATCCTTAGGCGAGCGGCAGAAACAAATTTACCGAACCCAATTGACGTGAGCCGGAGGCGCTTGCCGATTTCCTGCTGTCAAATCGGCTAGCGTCTCAGGCTCAACTGGCACTTTTCAGTCTGCCGCTCGCCGTACCACAGCGGCGGGCTTTTTTTCGGCCTTGGATGTCGTAAATGGGCACATGAACGCCGGACTTTGAGAGGCCGGTCGTTCCAGATTCAGCGTGTGAAAAATCTGTCCTTTGGCACCGTGATGAGCTGGATGCATAGCGACCGAAAGTCCGCCCCATTTCTGATCTCCATAAGCAATCCATTGTCGTTAAACCGCGGTGGCCAAATTATGGCAAGTGATTCAGGAACTCGTGGACCAACTGCGGAATGGTTGTCGTCGTCACCATGTCCAATTCCGAGGCCAAATTCCCGTCGCTGTTTCTGCAGCCCAATAAAGAAGCCCGGCTCATGTGAACCGGGCTTCAGAAGTGCCTTCAATGAAAGCCACGGAAGGGCTAATTCAGACGGTAGGCCGTTTCACCATGTTCGGTGACGTCCAGGCCTTCTTCCTCTTCATGTTCTGTCACGGTGAATCCAATTGTCTTGTGGATGACAATGCCAAGCACTGCGGTTACAACAAATCCGTAGACGGCTGCGGCACCGATTCCGGTCATCTGCAGCATGACCTGATCCATGCCACCAACGGCCGGGCGAATCGCAAAGTACCCGACGAGCACCGCACCGAGCGCACCGCCAACTCCGTGAACGCCCACCACGTCCAGCGAGTCGTCATATTGCAAAATCTGTTTCATCTGGACCCCGAGGAAACAGACAACTCCGCCGAGCAGACCGATCAGCAATGCACTTCCGGGACCAACATGGCCGGCGCACGGAGTGATTGCTACCAAACCGGCAACCATTCCCGAAGCGACTCCGATCGCTGTTGGCTTACCCGCGTGAATCCATTCGGCAATCATCCATGAACCAGTTGCAGCACCACCAGCAATAGCAGTTGTCGCGAAGGCCATCACAGCAACAGCTCCGGACACCGGCAAATAGTCTTTACCAACAGCGATGGCAGATCCCGCGTTAAACCCAAACCAACCCACCATCAGAAAGCCGGCTCCCATCAGAGTCCAGCCGATGCTGTGAGGAAGAAACGGGCCCTTTGGAAATCCGTGGCGTTTCGGCAGAATTAGAATCAAGGCCAACGCGGACGCGCCCGCCAGAACATGGACAACAGTGCCGCCCGCGAAGTCGAGCACTCCTTTCTGAAACAACCAGCCGTTCACGTTCCAGACGCAGTGAGCCACAGGGTCATAGACCAGTGTTGCCCAAAGAACGACGAACACACACCAGGCACCAAATTTGACTCGCTCCGCAAGGGCGCCAACGATCAATGCTGGCGTGATGATCGCAAACATCATCTGAAACATTGCAAACAGCAGTTCCGGAACCCCATTCGGAGCAGCTCCTGTTGTGTCGCCAGATACCAGGATCTTACCGTAGTAATTTTCGCTGGCTGGGTCCGCATCGGAGAAGCCTTTCAGAAGTACGAGGTTTGGATCCCATCCGAGAAAGCTGATCGGAGGCTTATCGGATCCGTCTTCATTTTTCCCGGCATCAACGGAAATTGCCGACGGGACGGCAAATGTCAGGCTGTAGCCACAGACCACCCACTGGATGGTGACGATGGGAACACAAACCATCACGCACATGAACATGTTCAGCACATTCTTGGCTCGAACCATGCCGCCGTAAAACAAGGCGAGACCCGGCATCATGAAGCAAACAAGCACGGCGCTGACCATCAGCCAGGTTGTGGATCCGGTGTCTATCGTTCCGGCGAGATGCGGAGCAGGGGAGGTTAATGTTTCTGTGGTCATCACCGTTTCTGCAGCAGACGCGGCATCGGGTGGAGCTTCTGTTGTCGGCTCCTGTGCGAGCAAGGCTCCTGAAAATGTGATGGCGACCAATAGCGATGCCAGAGCCATAGCGAACGATGTTCGCGTGAGTGCCCGAGAATCTTTCTTCATTGCCTGTTCTCCAAATCTTTCTGAGTGCGTGGGTTAGGGAAGGTCGTTTGACCTGCTTCGGCAACTGCAGAAGAACGCCGAGTACGGGTCATTTCATTTTTAACTACGCTCTGTCTCCAGCTGTGGGGCTCGACAGAACGCTCATGTCGATGTGGGTCGATATGCGAAGAAGTTGACATCAATCGTGATCTCAGGACGACTGCTTTCGATACAGAGCCCAACGTAAACGGCGAAACGCTCGAGACCGTTTCCGATCCGAGCGTTTCGTTTTTTAGCTTGATTCACGTCAATGAGCAGCGGCGCAGTGTCAGCGGTTCATGCATGAAATCTCAACGTCAAACGACTTCAGCTAAAGTGAGCTAGTAGCTGCTGTCGGTGGCGTAACACGGCATGCCGTGTTCGTGAACGTCGAGGCCTTCGATTTCTTCCTGACGACTGACTCGCAGAAGATTGATCGCCTTCAGAATACCGAAGACAATGATCATGGACACAAAGGCGAATGCGGCTATTGACACAGACCCGATGATTTGAGTGACCAGATCTTTGCCACCAAATACGCCCGCTGCGACGCACCCCCAGATGCCACAGACTCCGTGCACCGGAAAGGCACCTACTGGATCATCAATCTTCAGTTTGTCCAGAAGGATGATTGCGAGCAGAACCAATACACCACCGATGGCTCCGATCAACATTGACTGGACGTTAGTCACACAATCGCAGTTTGCCGTGATGGCAACCAGACCGGCAAGAATACCGTTCAGGCACATGGTGAGGTCAGGTTTCTTGAAGACAATCCAGCTGGCTACCATTCCAACGAAGCCGCCAGCACATGCGGCGAGAGTTGTGTTAACAGCGATCTTGCAGACTGCCGCTACATTGCCACCACCAGAGAAGGCCAGCTGGCTGCCAGGATTGAAGCCGTACCAGCCGATGAGCAGAATAAAAACGCCCAAAGACGCGAACGCGAGATTGTGACCAAGGATTGGAACGGACTTTCCTTCAGAGGTGTATCTGCCAATTCTTGGGCCAAGCATGATCGCTCCGGCAAGCCCGGCGAAACCTCCGCAGGCGTGCACAATCGCAGATCCTGCGAAGTCATGGAAACCCATCACTGCCAGCCATCCGCCACCCCACTTCCAGAAGCCGACGATTGGGTAGACCAGCCCTGTCAGAAACACGGTGTAGACAAGGTAACCTGTGAACTTCAGACGACCGGCAACAGCACCGGACACAATTGTCGCCGCTGTCGCAGCGAACGCAGCCTGAAACAGGAAGTCGGCCTGAGGATGAAGCTTGCGAAGGCCACCATCAGCAAATCCTGCTTTGATATCGTCAACCGAAACTTCTGCAGAGAAATCGGGTTGAGCATAACCAAAATACTTACCGGCAAAATCTCCCCCAGGGTACATCAGGGCATATCCGATGAAGTAAAACAGGATCACTCCGATGCAAAAGTCGATCGCATTCTTGAACAGAATGTTGACCGCATTCTTGGCAGAGTTCAGGCCAACTTCAACCAGGGAGAATCCGGCCTGCATGAAAATGACGAGCACAGCAGAAATGAACAGGAACAGGCTGTCGATCGAATACGAAATCTCAGCCGCGTCGGGAATGGTGTAGGTCACTTCTGCCGGCGTGGCTTCTTCAGCAGCCGGTGTTTCTGCAGCGGCTGGAGTCTCAGCCGGAGCAGTGGTTTCCGCAGGCGGATCCTGAGAAAAGCCGGGGGTTGGAGCACTCAAAAAGAAACACAATCCCAAAGAGACCATCAATGCGGTGGGCCGCAAGCGGGTCCATAAACTGCCAATCATCGCCTTTTCTCCTCGCTTATTTTCGTGCTTTTTTGCTGCCTGTTGCAGTCTTTTTCCGGATCATCCGATCTGTCATTCGCATTGATAGGTGGCCAAAGAACGGGCACAACACCCTCAGCGGACAGCAGGTTTCCTCGTCGCCAGCGATTGGGGACTGAATTTCGTCCCTTCAGGCTGCCTGGACTTTCCTGACTGTCTCCTCCGTTGCCATCCATGCCAACAAAATGACCTATGTGACCCGAATGCAAAGAACGTGCCCGAGGATTCAAAAGGGCCTCTTTACTTTTTCTTAACTCTCTTCTTTGTATAGGTTTACAAGTTTTAATGGCGTGTGAGAATTGGCTTTTTGTCACGCATTGAATACCAGAAGGCTTAATGTGTCGACATGGGTGCTTAAAAAAAGAGCGTAGATGTTTGATGTGCTGTTTTTGTGCATCCAGCGGGCATTTTTTTATGTTATTTCCGCCGTGGAAAGTGGTTTCTTTTAGACGCTGCGAAGCTGCTTTGCTTATCCCGCTGGCATTGTGCCTGTCTTCAGCCCCCGGATTGTATTTCACGCGTTATCTGTGGTTTAAGCCGCCTGAAGGCTGGATTCTTTAAGCAATCTTGGCCAGCAGTCAGGGGGCAATGAAGGTCTGAAAAGACGGTGTCGATGTACAAAGAATGCAGTTACAGAATGTGATCAGGGGAAAGCCCGAATTTTGAACAACGTTTCTGGCTTTGGAGAGGCACGGCTGGCAAGATAGAACGTTCGGTGGCTGCGCAAGCCTCCGTGCAAAACAGCCAGTTTTCGTGCCGGATTTCGAACGTTTTTGCCTCCTTGTGAACGGAATTTCGTCCAATGCCTGCTGCCGAGAGGTTTGCCGCCTTATTCACAGGAACTCTGCTGGCCGTTTCGTTTGGAGGCTCGGTCGAGGCACAGCCACCCGCTGTGACTTCTGATGCAAGCGTTGCAGCGTCCAGCGTGATCGCCGCCGATCTCTACCAGTTTCCGCCAGTTTCGCCCGAGGAATTATTGGAAGCCGCTCGAGTTACTTCGAAGCTCGATCGTCCGGGCGATGCAAAGGCTTTCCTCCGGCAAATTCTAAACAGCCAGCTGGGCGAAAATGAACTCCGCTTGCTGCGCGAACAGGTCGGGCCAGCGCCGTTCCTGGAACTGCGCCAGGATGCTCGGCTGCGGCCTGAGTCTGTAGAGCTGTTGGCCGCGGTGAATGCGGCCAGTCGAACGAAAACCTGGTCAACAGCAGAGTTGCAGGACTTTGTTCAGAAGCTGGCGGTGCCGGGTTCTGTCGGTACCAATGCTGCTTCAGAACTCAATGCCAGCGGCGAGGCGGCTCTACCGGCGCTGCTGGCTGCGGACCCTGCGACATCGGCCGGGCAAGTGGCCGATCAGCTTTTACGGAGCCAGGCTTCATCCTTTCGCTCCGGGCTGATTCGACAGATGACCGATGCGAGTCCCGAGCTTCAGGTACGACTGATTCGGCTTTTACAATCCACCGGGCAGCCTGATGTGGCCATTCGTCTGCTGCGATGGCAATTCGACCCGGCCGTCAATCCGTCCGTTTCTGATGCGGCTCGTGAAGCCCTTGCCGTGCTTACGGAATCTCAGCCGGTCATCAGCAGCAGAGCCGAGGCCGCAGATTTTCTCGTGCAGAACGCAACCACACGGCTGCAGGAATCGGGCGCACGCTTTTCAACCCTGGATGAGCCGGATGCCGTGAAGCAGGTGGCGGTAAGAAATCTCCGACTGGCTACTTTGAACGATGCGCGAGCTACGCTGGCGGATGCTGTTGTGATCGACCCGATAAGCGAACGGGCGTTGACCGTTTCTTTGGTCGCGGAGTCTGCAACGGCGGACGCTTCACTCACAACGGAGCCCACGGTTGCGGCAGGAAAGTCGTCTGCCGAACTTTTGAACGGCTTGGCAGTGGCTCTGGGCCTTCACCCCGTTGCGGCCATTGAATTGCTTAAGGGATTGCAGGCGGTGTCTGCAGCCGACACAGATCTGGTGGAGACGGGCAGGGTGCTGGGCAAGGCTCTGCTGCATCCGGATGCTCGCGTTCGACTGCTTGCCGCAGTCCTGTCAGGAAAATTGCCGGTGGAAGTCAGCCGAGCGTCCGTCGCTCGGTGTTTGAGCTCAGCCCGAAATGGCAGTTTGAAACCCGAGATCGTAATCGTCAGTCCGGATGTTGATCAGCTTCGAACTTTGCAACTGGTCTTTCAGGATGCGGGATTCGAGCCGCAGATTGCATCGACTGGACCTGAGGGATTTGAGATCGCCGCCGTGCAGATGACGTGTGAACTTTTTATTCTGGATGCGGAATCGCCCCTCTGGCCCATCGCAACAACAATTGCCAACCTGCGAGCTGACGTCAGAACTCGCAACACGCCCATCGTCGTGATTGGGCAGGAACGCTTTCACGCTCGAGTGCTGGCGTTGAGCAAAATCCATCAGGGCGTCTGGTTCATTCCCGAACCGGCCGGAAGTTTGTCTCTGCTGCAGAAGCTGTCGCTAAAGAATCTGCCCGCGAACGTGTTGACGGCCGAAGATCGCGCGACGATGAAAAAATTGGCCGAGTAGATTGGCTGATGGGCTAATTTCAGGCCGCGTGAGCCAATGCTTACAATTGCGGTGGGCATTCCTAAATGTTCTGGCCCTTCAGCAGGCAATAGCCGACGGAGATCGCGAGGACGAGCATGATGCAATAGTCCTGGGGCGACAGATGGTGCATCTTGTTGAACACAATCTGCTGCACTTGGTTCGCCCAGTGCTGCAGGCCAGAGATGATGTTGAGAAGCATGAAATCCACTTTCAGGAAGGTTTCCCGAGATCTCTTGCGGAAAGTGTGCATAACGCTCGGATGATGTCTGAAGCCTGGTTCGCAATTTCCCCCGTGCTCGCGGGAGTTTTTTTTTGTTGCTCCTGAGTGTTCCCTGACGAGCCGACTGGATTGATTTTGACGTCTGTATCAGCGTCGCGACAGTGCGAGCTCTTTCATATTCGCCGAACCCGGTGAACGTTTTCGCCGTATTGTGGGCGGGTGAGTCCTCCGGAAAACGAGGCCCTTGGCCAGCAGGAAGAGGTAGAACCAACTGAGTTGATGACCTGTCTCAGGCCTGGTTGGTGACTTTGGTTGGGGACGCTCGATCAATATGTGTCCTATAGTCGTCTTTCGCTCCGCGAAAGCACGCTACTTTCGCGGAGCGAAAGGCGACTATTATTGTTCCAGCGATCCTTAATCGTCTTCGAGCAGGAGTGATGCGCCTGTCCATCGCGAATCGCTGCTGAGCTTTTGTCCGAGATCAAGCCGAGCGTCTGCGACCGAAGAAGGTTTTGCCTTGACCCCGCTGTGCCAGATCACAAGCGAGAGGATTTCTTCAGGGCGGATTGTCCGAGTCAGGTTCAGGATGGACGGCCACTGATTCGGGTCAGCACTGGTATGGTGAAGCGATTGTGGGGCAGCGGAGGGTTCAAACAATGAGGCCAGCAGCACGTGCGGTTCCAGCATCCGATCTCCCGCTGCGGTTGGTGGGGCAGACAGATTGGGGCATGCCGTCTGAACACTTTGAATCGCTCGGCGAATGTCCCAGACTCGCATCGCATCGGCAGTGGTTCCAATAAGCTGAAACCGGCGCTGGATCTGATTCTGCTTAACCTCCGCGCCGATCCACTGATGAGGACCAAGTCCCCGAGGAGACATGACAAAGACAGCGTCTGAGTCTTTGGTCCGGTCTTTCAGTACTTCACGAAAAACAGATTCGGGATCAGCCGCCACATGAATGGCCGCGGCCTTCAGGGAATCGAGCGTCTGATTTTCCGGAAGCACAGCGTCAACAAATAAAGGCACATGCGACTGGGACTGGAAGTGAATGCGTAAACGCTTCAGGCCATCAGCGTTTGGTATATCCAATTCAGCAATTGGCAGTGATTCCACGCGAACGGAAGCTGACGGCTTCCACTCGGAGTCATGATCGGGCCAGGCCTGAAAGCAGCGTTCTCGCAGTTCAGCAAGTCGTCCGTTAAACCATGCCTGCTGATCGGCCAGCACGGCATCCGCGGATGGAACCGCAGCCAGCGCAACAAAGGTTTCATCGACGCGAGTATTGATTTCCTCTGACGGCAGCTGAGCGAAGACCTTTAGCTGTTCCGGCTGAAAGAATTTTTCGGCCGTCTTTTCGATCATCGTTTCGTCATCTCGCAAAAAGCGATTGAACCAGCGAAACGCATGAATATGCAGCTCCTGAGTGTCCTTGTGCGGGCCTTCTGTGATCTGTAATCCAAGATGATCGCCTTTCCCATGCAGCCGATAGATATGCCTGACCTGGCGGTGGATATCGATGACTCCTTCCAGCGGAAAGATCGTGTCCTTGTCGGTGTTGGAAATCAGCAGCGGTCGTGGTGCGACCAGGGCGGCGACCGTAGCAAAGTCCCACCGAAACGTATTGACCATGTACATGCAGTCGCAGTGGCCTTCGACACATCCATTGACCACATGGTCTCGCAGTGAAGTGATCCCTGCGACCGGGACGGCACATTGAATTCGGTCATCCAGAGCGGCAATCCACCAACTGTAGGCACCGCCTCCTGAACGACCGCTGACTCCGATTCGCTTAGCATTGACCTCCGCTCGAGTCTCCAGATAATCAAGCGCCCGAATGCAGTTCCAGGCTTCAACTCCGGCGGGTGTATAGCCCCGTGAGTTCCACCACCAGCGGTTCATTTTGTACGTGCCATGATGCACGCCTTCGATTTCGCCCAGCTGCAGAGTATCGATGATCAGGCAGTTGTAGCCGTTGCGAGCGAACCACGCTCCGTGATAATGATAGTGCGTCTTGTTGCCAAAGCTGACTCCGTCCTTTTTTACCTGCCCATGACCACAGACGTAAAGTATTGTGGGAAGTGGGCCAGCAGACACTTTCGGCCGGTAGAAATTTCCGGTCACATAAAGCCCGGGCAACGACTGAAAGTGAACTCGCTCAACAACAAATTCATCTTCTTCCGTGGTGCCAGTAATTGCAGCCTGCAGATCCGTTTTCTCTGGACGAGGACGCAGGCCCAGCATCTCAAACAGCTGTTCTCGCAGGTGAGGCTTCGCCTCGTGCCATTCGTCGAGCGATTTGAACCGAGTCAGATCGTTTTCCTTTTCCAGCTGACTGACTTCGTCCTCGAAATACGCCGCAAGCTCAGGGTTCTCACTGAGAGAACGATCCTGTGCGTGGACGGAAGCTGGAGACCATGCGAGACCGGCTGAAACGAGACTCACTGAAAGAAGGCTGACGACGACACGAAAGGTGACCAGTTTCATAGGCGTCTCCACAATCAGGCATTCAACGAAACAAGGCCGTGACAAATGTCGCAGCCTTGTGAATGTCGTCCAGATTGTCTCGCGACGCAAGTGATGACCGCTCGTCGGTCTGCTTGCCGCAACAAGTTGTTTTACCTGCGGACGCCAGACGCAGCGTTCGTGGATGCACGGCGATAAAAGTTTGAGGTGCGACTTCGCAAATAATAGCGAGCAGCAACAGTGCCGACGTTGTGGTTTTTTGCTGATCGGCATCTGGGTTGTCGACCCCAGATTGCGTACCGATTGTTCCGTTTCGTTGCGGTTTTCAGGCTGACCAAATGTGCGTTTATGGGGCCACAGGACATCATTTTCTCTGTGGCGATGAAACAAAATCTGCCACACTTCAGGCTCATACCCACACATTCCAACTTCTTGACTCCGACCCATTCATGCGACTGATCTTTTCAGGAACCGGGGGCTATCACCCCAATGAACGTCGTCATACGGCCAGCCTGCTGCTGCCGAAAATCGGCGTTGCGCTGGATGCGGGAACCGGCTTTTTTCGGGTCCCCGGGAAATTGCAGACGTCGACACTCGATATCTTCCTCACTCACGCTCATCTTGATCACGTCTGCGGGCTCACGTTCATCCTGGTTCCCATGCTGCGCGGTGACATCACGCGAGTCCGTGTGTTTGGATCGGCCGCAACACTGGCCGCTGTAAAAACTCATTTGCTCGCCAATGAAATGTTTCCTGTTGTGCCGGATTTTGAATGGCACGAACTGGAGGCCGACGTCACTCTTGCCGATGGCAGTGTTCTGCGCTGGATCCCTCTTGTGCATCCAGGCGGCTCCGTCGGTTTTCGCATCGATTGGCCAGATCGCTCCATGGCCTACATCACAGACACCACCGCACCCGGCGACTACACAGAATTCATTCGCGGTGTCGATGTGCTTGTTCACGAATGCTACTTCCCGGATGACTTGACCGAATGGGCCGCAAAAACCGGCCACAGTTCGGCAACCCCCGTGGCTAAGCTGGCCCGAGCGGCACAGGTTGGTCGACTTCTGCTGGTCCATGTCGACCCGCAGCGGCCTGATGATGACCCAATCGGTATGGCCGACATCCGCAAAATTTTCCCCAACGCAGAACTGGCGGAAGATCTGCTGGAAATCGATTTTTGACTTCAGCTTTCGCACTTACACCCCGCCCAAAAATACAAGCTCGAAGCGCCAGCGAGTGGGCTCTGAACGCCGCGGGCCCACTCGCTGGCGCTTCGAGCTTGTATAAATGAGCGAAAGCCATCACGACAAAACATCATGCAGCACTTCACCATGTACGTTGGTCAGACGCCTTTGAATTCCGTTATGGTAATAGCTGAGTCGCTCATGGTTGAGCCCCAGCAGATGCAACACGGTTGCATGGTAGTCGTACCAGTGGACCGGTTTCTCAACAGACTTCCAGCCGATCTCATCCGTGGCACCGTACGAAACGCCGTGCTTCAATCCGGCGCCCGCCATCCAGATGGAAAACCCGTACATATTATGGTCGCGGCCTGTCCCAATTTGATCCGCGCCGGACTGCGTAAACGGCGTGCGTCCAAATTCCGTCGTGCACAGGACCAGCGTGTCGTCCAGCATGCCTCGCTGACGCAGGTCTTTCAATAACGCAGCCACCGGCTGATCCAGTCGCCCGGCTTCGCGTGTATGGTTTTCCTTCACATCCTCATGACCGTCCCAGTTGATGCGCGGCGAACCGAATGAACCGCCGGAAAACAGCTGCACAAATCGAACGCCCTGTTCCAGAAGTCGGCGAGTCAGCAGGCAGCGGCTTCCGAAGTCGTTCGTTTCTTCCCGGTCAAGTCCGTACATCGCTCGAGTCGCTTCGGTTTCCTGATTCAGGTCCGTGACGCGCGGGACTGCCAGCTGCATTTTTGCGGCCAGTTCATAACTCTTCATGCGGGCGAGCAGGGCGTCTTCAGTTCCGGTGCTGGCCAGGTGGCGCCGATTGATTTCGGCGAGCAGCTTTCGGCTGGCAGCGTCCTGACCTTCAGGCAGCGCACGCCCGGGGAACAGGTCATAAATGGGTGGCCCTTTGCTCTGAAACGTCACGCCCTGATGTTGAGCGGGAAGAAAACCATTGGACCAGTTGATTGTTCCGCCAGCGGGCAGACCACGCGCATCCGGAAGGACGACATAGGAGGGCAGTTCGTCTGTTTCGCAACCGAGCCCATAAGATACCCAGGCACCCATGACGGGAAAGCCGTTCAGACGAAAACCGGTGTTCTCTTCGAATGTCGCCGGCGTGTGATTCGCAGATTCCGCCACCATCGATCGAATCACAGTCAGTTCATCGGCAACTTCGGCGATGTGCGGGAAAAGTTCGGACACCCACAGGCCGCTTTGTCCTCGTTGTTTGAACTCCCAGTCGTTCTTGCGAATCAGCCCAACCTGATTAAAGAAGGTGGCCGGGCGTTCGTCGGCCTGCAGCGTCCTGCCATGAAATTTTTCCAGCTCCGGCTTGTAGTCAAAGGAATCGATGTGACTGACGCCGCCACACAGGCATAGATGGATGACGCGATTGGCCTTCACAGGAAGATGCGGAGTCCCTTTGGCCTCCGCAGGCACAGCATCCGCGCTGGCAAAGTTATCGCGCATGAGCAACGAAGCAAATGCAGCACTGGTCAGTGATGCTGTCGAAAAATCAAAAGCTCGACGGCGAGAGATGCGATTTTGATTCATCGGGACAGTCCAGTTACTGTCAGACAGGTGACCTTCCGCCACCAGAAGCACTCAAAGTATTCTCCGACGATCCTGCTGGATGCCGTCGGTCGTGAGAAGTTCCAGCTTACACAGTTGCCGCACCTTTCTGTAGCCGCTCGGCTCATTTGTTCCGCGGCTGCGGACTTCCGGTTTCGAGTTACGCACTCCGAATTCCAAATCTCATCTCCCTGATCACTATTTACAGCCTTCTGAAACCATTCCTTTTTTCTGTCCACGAAGTCGATGCTGCTGCACGTCCGGGCGGCGGAATCCGTGGAGGCTTTCGGCACGTTGAGCAGATGCCGAAAGCTCGGCCCGTTCCGCTACAACGTGAATGCCCTCGGGCACCGGCCGGCTGCGGACGATGGGCCGAACACTGACGGAGTTTGAAAACTGATAAGGAACCGTGAGTTATTGACCTGACGGAACCAGTGGCTGTCTACACGGCGGCGACAAATCTGTAATCGCACGTCATGGACAGCATGCTGAACAACAGTAGCGTTCCGGCGTTTGCCGTTGAAGATCAGTCGGGAACAACACTCTGGATGTTCGCCGCGATCGGTCAGATCCACAGGCCGAGGGTCTGGGTCGACACATCAACCGCGACCGAAGCTCAGAGGTTGATCAGTGGGGGGGGGGCCGTCGCCTGAAAACACTTTGGATTGATTCGCGAAGCGTTATCGCGTCGATCAATCTTTGACCCTGCCGACACATGCGACAAGAGTCGGTATCACTCTAGCGCAAAACGGGGCAAGCCTTAGTCGCCGGTCTTCCCGGAATACAAAGACCAGGCTTCTTTGAACAAGCTGTTTTGTAAACCTAATAAACTTTCAACGGCAATGCGATTGCGTAACTAGCGAATCTCATCGTAACGTCTCAAGGGTATGAACCGCACCCTGCACCATGCCGCTCTCCTGGAGGCCCTCAATGGATCTGTCTCAATGGTTCCTGGCACTGATTGATGGTGTTAAAAGCGTAATTCAGGCAGGGGGGGGGGGCAAGCGGCGTAGTTCGGTTTAGGCTCGTCGCTCTGTGAGTTTCAAGGCTGTGCAGGATCTGGAAGTTCGCTGCCTTTTGTCCGCGATGCCTGTTGCAGATTCGTTGCTGACAACCGCAACACTGAGCAGTACCACGGCAGCGATTGCTGACCCGTCACTCGTGCAACTGAGCACAGTTGGGACGCAGGAGATCATCAACGGAAGCGACACCTCGCAAATACCGCTGATTTACGGCCCAATATGGTCGATCGCTGCAGCTCAAACTTATGGAACTCCTCAGACGCCTGCGGAAGATTTGTACGACGAAGGTGCGGGAGCGGTCTGGGGCACGATTGCAGACGAGGGTGTGTATGGGATCGTCGGCGGGCTTCACGATATCAACGATTTTGGGGTTGGAGCCTACGGCGGAATCGACACCGTTGGCGACTATGGAGCAGTGATCGGATCGCCCGACGATGGAGCAATCGGCGCTATCGGCGCTATCGGTGCCTACGGAGACTACGGAGACTACGGAGACTACGGCGCTGGAGCGTATGGTGTCGCCGCAGGATTCGACGCCACCGGTGCCCTGGACTCAGGCTTCGACGACATGGGCGGCGTTTTTTCGGACGGAGGATACGGCATAGGAGCCGTCGGTGATAATGCCGACGACGGGGCAATTGGCGATACGGGCGGCTATGGGGATTACGGCGCCGGGGCGTATGGAATTGGTGACTATGGTGCCGCAGCTGGCGCAGATGGAATGACAGGCACTGCAGTTGATGGCAGCCATTCCATCGTGGCCGAAGACGACTATGCCTCAACGAACGAAGACACCACCGTCGATATTTACGTTCTGGAGAACGACCACGATGATGCGGGGCATTCGCTCAGTGTGACAAATTTGATGTCGACGCAGGGAATGGCTTGGGTTGATTCTATTGGTGTTGTTAAATTCCTGCCAGCTCCTAATTTTCATGGGCTGGCCAGCATTACCTACAAGGCAACCGACGGCGTATGGTTTAGTAATCAAGCAACTGTCACAGTATCAGTGGCCGATGTGAACGACATACCGGCAGTTGCAAATCCAGGCAATATGACATTCAAAGAAGGTGACGATGTATCTTTCGTCACCATGACGGCAGCAGATGCAGATTTCCCAAATGACAGGCTCAGGTGGAGCATTGCAGGGACACCGCCAGGAGTTACGATTGAAGTTGTCACTGGCCGATTCCGTGGCAAACTGACGTATGCCTCAGCGGGTCTCTACCACGTTACCGCAATTGCTACAGACCAAGCCGGAGCTTCCGCCTCGGCTACATTCGTATGGACGATTCAAGATGCGGGGTTCGATACCCTGACAGCGACAGAAGTCGAAGGATCGATGGCGACTTCAAATAGTATTACGGTGCCAGGAACGCGTTCTGTGTTGTACGCGGCTCCAGGTAACACTGTCTCATTAAACGTCCAGGCGATGCCGCCGAAGATCCTCGCGAGTCTTAGCGACGTTCGGTATGAGATGACAGGAAATGGCACCCTGTTCGTCGGCAGCTTTTCACCGCTTCCCACCTTGAGGGTCGGTGCAGCAGGTGCCGTGTACACTGTCACGGCGTACCTCGACGAGAACCTAAACGGAGCATTTGATGCTGCGGAGTTTCAACTCACGCTGACGATCAAAGTCGTGGATTTTGGTTCTGCAAAAGTTTTCGGTGGCAGAGTCGGTGGAGGGATTCTTTATCCAGGCGAAGATCTACTCTTTATCAAAGCCGGAGAACTGTTCGATGTGACCAGCACGTTTGAGTACAAAATAGTTCCAGAGCCAGATACTGTGCTTGGCGACGGAGCGCTCGTTCGCGCCCAACTGATTCGCCCAACGACGGGTGCAGTTTTCGGCAACAGTAGCGCAATCGGAGAGAGCTTCAATGTTCTATTGACTTCTGCGATGGCTGGACCGGCACAAGTTCGTTTCTATCTGGATGCCAACTTCAACGGCGTTTGGGACATGGGTGAGCCTACTCGAACTTCTAGTCCGTTCAAAATTGTTGAAAGGAATCATCTGACAAGAACGTATCAGTATTCGCTTCTACTTTCCGGTTTGACGCAAGGGAGCATTCAGGCGGATGTCGATGCAAGTATGGAGCTTGCATTGCGGAAGGACAGCGATGACGATTGGCGTGCGGCTGTTTATACGACAGTCGCTCCGGCGGCAGATCGGTTCTTCGCTCCCAGCACAGCACGACCTGACCCCGCCGACACCAGTGCGAAGATTTCATTGCACTTGGATGAGGACAATGTGATGACGCTGTTGAAGGATATGTCCTCTGGACCGAGTACCATTTTACTGGGGAAGGCACGGAAGCCCGGAACTTCGCTTGCAATTGACTGGGATAGCAAATCCGTCGATGTCATTGTGAATGAACTCGGGCACAACCTGGGACTGCCCCACAATGGCTTGGGGGCTAAGTACATAATGGAAGCAATAATAGTCGGGTCCAATGATCATTTGTCTTTTTCCGAAGCCGAAACGTACTCAACTGCGTCTGCTCCGGATGGAGTGCCTGGCCTCGGAGCAAAGCTGGCATCGGGAGCTACCGAATCGCCAATCACACCTCAACTGACCATACCAGCGGGACTGAAATCCCAGCATGCACCTGTCCCGATTGGCTTTTATGTCGTTCTACAATTTGCAAACGGCTTGCCACCACTTCCTGGAATCATCGACCACGCTGACTTTACAACAAATCAGCTTGTAAGTGTCGAATTCGATTTAGAACGTGAACGTCGAACTGGGCCACCTGAATCTTTGACTCGACCTAGGTTAGTTTCACATACAGCGTCTAAAGCTTCACACCCTATTGCCCAGGTTGATGGCCTCCTACAGAACGGGGTACAGATACTGGATTTGACACCCATCCAACGTCTCTCTTTGACTGAATTCGTTGATTTCCCCGAGATGCATGGTAAGGAGCGAATCTGATGCGACGTTCGTTTTTGGTTGTGGGCTTCATAATCACAGGCTGCGCGGATGAAGACGCAGAACCAAAAAAACATCACATTTCAGATGCTGACATGGTCACTGAATTAGACGAGCCTTGTACAACAATGATTTTGAAAAAGGCGGATGTGAATTCTGGGATCAAACCCATTCTGACCGTGGAAGAATCACTCGCAGTTGCATTTCGAAGTCGAATCTACCGATACCGACTATGGCACATATGTCGTGGAGTAAATCCAGACGCATTGCCAAGAATCGTCGAGTTGCTGAAGAACCCTGCAGAGAAAGAAATTTTGCCGAGTGCGATTGAGGCAGTTGCGTATGTTGGAGGTGATCCGGAGGCATTGTTCCTCGAAACCATTTTGCGCAAGAAATACGCGGAGCCTTGGACGCCAAAGGAAGAAGAGGCATTCAATACCGCTATTCTCACTATTGGCCTGATGGCACGGCGAGAGGTGCCCGAAGCTCGTCGAATTGCGAATTGCTATTGTGAACCGGATTATTGGCTCGATACGGCGCAGCCGTGGATGAGCGAGCATCCACTCGGCATTCATGCAATCGCTCGCGTCAAGGCCATGCAAGGAAAGTTGTTGGCAGATTGGGCAGTGGATGCTGATCTGTGTAAAAGACTGATAACAGAAAACCAAGATTTCGAAGGCTACGCAAACGCCACAGATTTGAATGACATGCTTTGCAGAATGAGTGTTGAAGAATCAACGCCAATCACGCAGGCAGAACGTCACCTACTCCGTAAGTTCTACGATGAATACCTCGGTGAATGATTGTGGTTTGATCGTTTGGGAATGACTGGAACGAGGAGGCGATGTAAATGGAGAAGTCGATAAAAGCTGACACCGTCAATATTCCCAATACCGTGCAACGATAACGAGGGGCTGGAAGTGACGAATGCATTCATCATTATCGTGCTTCTCTTCATCTGGTGCTGGGATTATCCGCCCGATCATCCGGCGAAGAGGCTTATTGCAAAGTTCAGTCGTCCATTTGTCTACATGGGGTTCTGGCATGGATGGGCGATGTTTGCTCCGGAGCCGATTCATGTGAATCGACGATTGCGGGCGGTGCTGACGTTTGCCGATGGTGTAACGGAACACTGGAGTCCACTGGGGCCGGAGAACAGCGCCAACCTCATCAACATGCTTTACGCTCGCAGCTTCAAGTACGAACACTCGTTGCTCAGCCCGCGTGTAGGCTATCTGTATCCGCCGCTGTGCGATTTCCTGGCCCGGCAGGTGCAGGTCGATGGACGAAAACTACAGTCGATCGTGTTTTTTCGAGATTTTCAGACGGTCAATCCGATCGGTTCGGAGAATGTGTATACCCCCATAAAGTCCATAGCATTTTACCGCTATGACGCCCAACCGCTCGCTGAACGATACTTTCCCTTCTGACAATTCGTTATGCCTCTACAGCAAATCATTGATGCCTGGAACCTGTTTTTTCATGCCGAGGTGTCATGTGCGACGCTGGTGATCTTTCGCATTGCCATCGGGTTCCTGTTGTTAACGAACGTGCTGTTACTTGTTCCACTCATTGATGACTATTTCTCTGAGGACGGCGTGTGGCCGACGGCAGCATGGCTGCGGCAAAATCGTGGATCTCGCTTTTGTCTGTTGACGATGCTGCCTCCCACGACGAATTCATTTCGATTTCTCTTGTTGGTACATTTTGTCGCGAGTGTAGGGTTTCTTCTGGGTTTTCATTTCCGACTGTGTGCCGTCGTCGTATTCCTGACGCTGGTGTCGATTCACCATCGCAACGCCTACATCCTGTCGAGCGGTGATACTCTACTGCGATTGCTGCTGTTCCTGACTTGCTTCAGTGATGCAAACGGTGGTCTGTCCGTTGACGTATGGCGTGCCGGAAAATCTGTGACTGAATTTGCGTCAACTGATTCATGGCCGATGCGTTTGATGCAGATTCAAATCTGCATCGTCTATCTTCGGACAGTGTTCTGGAAGCTCCGAGGCAAGATGTGGTGGGATGGCACGGCAGCCTGGTACCCGTTATGGGTCGATGCCTACGTGCGTTTTCGACCGCCGCTGTTCTTGCTTAAGCCCGCGTTTATCCGGATCGCCACCTGGGGCACATTGATTGAAGAACTGGCGATGGCGACGTTGATCTGGATTCGCGAGGTGCGTTATCCGATGCTGCTGTCTGGCATCGCATTGCACCTGATGCTGGATATCGTCATGAACCTGCAGCTTTTCAGCTGGATCATGATCTGCAGCTTGCTGCTATTCATTTTTCCTGATGATGCCGCATGGCTTCTGACTAACATCGGTGTCTGGCTACGGGGTGATCTTTCCTGATGATGCTCAGCAACGCGTTGAATGCCGGAATATCAACTCTCGTTCGCTGTATAGACGCGCGAGTCACCCGCTCCCTGACAATTGCGACGCAGGTTCCAGCACGGCCGGAGCGTGCTGAGCGACTCAGCACGTCCGGCCTGCGTTTTCACCGGATGTTGATTTAATACTAACCCGCTGCGTGCGCGAGGGATTGTTGAGGAAAACGCGGCAAGTCGTATCCCTTACTTACGTTTCGGGTTGTGAAAACGCGTTAAATCAACACCCGGTTAAGGAAGCGCAGAGTTTCCGGTCATAGAATGACCGGACTACGGAATGCGAATCAGTTTCTGCTGGAAACGGCCTTCATGGCCGCCTTGGCGACAGCGTAGCATTCGCGGATGTCGGCGAGAGGATTCTTTTCGTTCTCCTCGTACTCCAGCGAAAATGCCCCATTCGCTGGGAACTCAGCCAGCTTCAGTTCGGACACAACTTCTTCTACGTTCAGATGACCTTTGCCAAGGATCACGCCCTTGGTCTGGTCCTTCATTTCGGCGAAGTCCTTCAGGTGAATCCCATACAGACGTCCCTTGAGCAGCCGGATGACTTCACCCGCGTTCTGACTTGATCGGATATAATGCCCGAGGTCCGCACAGGCTCCGATTCGCTCGTCGCGTCCTTCGATAACTCGCAGCACATCGATCGCTTTGTTGTAACGATGGTTCGGCCCGTGGTTGTGAATGGCAACTCGGATATCAAATTCTTTGACCAGTTCATCCAGACTGTCGAAAGAATCGAAATCCGGGTCGGCCGTGATACACGGAGTTCCCAGCTTCTTTGCGAACTCAAACGTCTTTCGATTTGCAGCCGCATCTTTGCTAAACCCATTCACTCCATGACCGGAAATCGACATTCCCAGGTCAGCGACTTTCTTCTTCATCGCCGCGATATGTTCATCGGAAGAGTCGAGCGGCAGCATGCCACTGTAGAACTCAACCTGTTCAAACCCCATGTCGGCGGCGTGTTTCAGAGCTTCTTCGACCTTGTAGCCGCGGAGTGAATAGAGCTGAATGCCCAGCTTCGGCCCGTCAACTTCTGCAGCACGCGCGACACGTGGCATGATGCCACACGCGCCAATCGCGGCGGCCGCGGAAGTCGTCATAAGAAAGTTGCGTCGAGACTGAAGAGACATCAGAGGCTCCGAAAGGAATGGTGGGAAAACAAAAATTTGTCCTGAATTTTACGGAGCGGAGCCACGAATCACAATCAATTCGTAAAACCCTGCTTCTTCGGTCTGAGGCTGGAAAATGCAATGGGAAGAGCGGGAATAAAAATTTCGATGTCGGAAGATCGCCCCACGCCCTCGATCCTCTAATGTTTTAGATGATTACTTTACAGGTTTGCGAAACGGCGGTACGATTCAATCATCGAATTCTTTAGATGAGATGAAGGCAAGCGAATGGCTCGATCTAAAACAGAACAGCCCACGGAGCTCGAACTGGAGATTCTGCGAGTTCTGTGGGACAAATCGCCGCTGCTGGTTCGTGATGTCAGGGCCGCTCTGGAAGAAACCGGGCGACCATTGGCCCACAGTACCGTAATCACGATGCTGAACATTATGCATCGCAAAGGATTTTTGAAACGACGGCGAGAAGGAAAGTCGTTTTGGTTTTGGCCGGCCGCTCCCAGAGAAGCCACGACAGGAAAGATGGTTGGAAGCCTGTTGTCGCGCCTGTTCAATGGTTCTCCAGCGGCCATGGTGCTGAACCTGCTGCAGACCGGAGATGTGGATGCGGAAGAGCTGGCGGAGATTCGAAAACTGGTGGTAAAGAAGTCGAAGGAGATTCAGGAATGAGCACACTTACACTGTTTGCAGATCGACTCTGTCAGACACTGCTGCATTCGTTGTGGCAGACGCTGACGATCGTGATAGTCGTCTCCATTGTTGCTCGTCTGGTGCAGCGGCGTGCGGAGATTGCCTATGCCGTTTCGATGGCCGGACTTGTCGCGGCGGTTGTCTGTATGCCGGTGACGTTTGTGCTGGTGTCGCCGGCGTTTAGCCAGTTGGATGGCATCAATATGGCTGGTGTCGATACGGATGGTGAGGTGGGCGGCGATGGTGCAGCGGTTCGCGGAGACCGTGCTGTTCTTCAATCCGGCGATGTGGTTTCTGAGTCGCCGTGTGAGTGAACTGCGCGAGTTTTGTTGCGACGAACTGGTATGCCACAGCGCCGCGTCGTCGCAGAAGAATGTTCGACTGCGTTATGCGGAAGCGTTATTGCACGTCGTTTCACTGTCGCTGGAAAGCGGCGAGGGTGAGAGCCGTATCGACGGGCCAAATCTGACAGCGTTGGCGGCGAGCGGTCGAAGTCCGTCGGACCTTCGACGGCGCATTTCGCGGATGCTGAACGAACCCGTGTCGGAGCCGTTTCCAACCGGTCGCGGGCTGCTGGTGGCCTTCGGAGCCGGGCTGCTCTGAATGATGCTTCCGGGGCTGCTGCCGTTGGAACTCACGTCGCCAGGCAACTCCGCAGCAATCGCCGATGAACAGAAGCCGGGCGACGACGAGACGAAGACTACAAGCAAGCCATCGTCTGGCGACAACTGCGACTGAATCTCGAGCCGGACATACCGCAACCAATTCCCGTCGGCATGGACCAGAATGATCCAAATGCCTGGGAGAAGTGGAAGCACACTAAAGAAGCCCGAGACTACGAAGTGGCGGTACATGCCTTTCAAGCTCGTATGGACGCCCTACCCGTGTTCAGCGCCTCCGTTGACCGCGACGGCAGCTTCCGCATCGACAACGTGCCAGCCGGCAGGTTTGTCCTTAGCGAATGGTCAGCATTGCAAAACTGGAAGCTCTCCCTGACACCGCGAGAATTTGAAGTGTCGGATCTTGAAGACGGCGACAAAGAGACGCCCTTGGATCTTGGTGAGATTGAATTGATTTCACAGTAGTTGCGGCACTTTCCCCCTCGCGTTCTCTCGGCGGAATCATCGCATATTCCGGCGGCCATTCAGATGTATGCGGATTCTTTTTGTTGCTTTCTTCCTTAGGCTGAAATGCCGACTGTGCGGTCCTTAAAGACGGTGTTTCAATTGGTATACCTGGACTGATCGCCCATTGGCTCTTAACAGAATGCGTTGGTGCAATGGCACTTGTTTTAACACAAAAGGAGTAAAACAGGGGACATTGTACTTTACGGGTTCAGTGGAATGTCGCCGTTTTGTGGGATTCTGTTCAGGCATGCAGCAACAAATTCATCAAGAAATTTGCGGTACTCAACCTTGCCAATCGATCCGCAATTCTCGTGTCCGGCACCGTCAATCAGGCATAGTTTATGACCAATACGTTCCATCCCCACTGTTGAAATCGCGCGGTGTGTTCGAGATTCTTTCCCCTGGTTGCGTCTTGACCGTGCAGGTAGAGAAAGACTGGAGCCTCCGAATTTTCGACGGGGACCCAGAAGTTGCTGCGTGATCGGGTTACAAACACAGTCGCCAGCTCACGAAATGACGAACTCTACGTATTGAGCCTGACACGCGGTTGAGTAGGAAACGCGAAGGCGGCGTGCTTCAGGCAGAAGTTGAACGCACGCGGTCGTATGCCAATAATCGCTGTGCATGCAGAGAGTGAGCCGCGATGGCGACTCTGTGGGACCATGATTCGCCATTTGTTTGGCGAGTTTGTCCGGGTCCAGTGGAGAGTCGATCTGTTCGATGTCGCGGAGAGCCCGTTCCCGGTGTTCCGACGACGAGTGGACTCGATGGCCGCGTAACGCTCGGGGAGACCGATTGCCATGGAT
>Ga0209284_10001306_pt1 | contig 38699 bp, 35 predicted proteins | sample FRY03_FD_187211 | JGI IMG/M metagenome (GOLD analysis project Ga0209284, IMG submission 187211) | Freshwater microbial communities from Lake Fryxell liftoff mats and glacier meltwater in Antarctica - FRY-03 (SPAdes) (version 2) | ecosystem: Environmental > Aquatic > Freshwater > Ice > Glacier... | reverse complement strand
CTGTGGCGGTGTCCGTGCTGTCGATGGCCTGCTTGACGCCAAGCCGCCCGGCTTCGTCGAGCTTCCCAAGCCACGCCACAACCCGCTGCCGTGGCCCTCGCTTGGTTCGATAAGACTCAACGAGCGCCCAGTACGCTGTTCGCTGTCCGTTTTCTTCTTTGAAGTACTGTCGGATAAACATGGAGGGGATCTTATGCCCCGTTTTCGTGCCCGCCAGATATCTTCTTCTCACTACATCGCGTTTCAGATTTCAAAACACGGCTGTCTTCGAATTTCAGATCCAAAAACACGCCAAACTTTTTTCGGCCGGTTGCATTTTGTTACACTTCTGGGGAAGTTGGGTTAGCCCTTAACCAAGTCACCTGCTATCGCACGAAAAGCGAAGAAACATCCGGAATCCCTTTTGTGAGGAAGGCGTATTGATGAATGTCAAAAGCATCAACAGCAATCATCACGGAGGGAGTTCGAGTGAATCGTTCACAGAGTGTAAAGCGGCAGACGAAGGCGAGGAATCGTCGGATTGAAAATGCTCGGAAGAAAAACGATGCGAAGCAAAAACGAGTTCAGACGCGCATCAGGCACAAGGCCGAAACAAGCAACGCGAAAACAAAATCTGCCCCGATGTTTCAAGCACGCAACATTCAGTACGAAGTGTCCGATCGAATCCAGGCAATCGGCTATGGAGGTATCGGACTCATGCACTCGCTGGCTCAGCAAAGTGGAGTCATCGACTCGATCGATCGCAATGTGCAATTGTTGAAGTGTCACTTTCCGTATCATGAATCCGATCATGTGCTCAACATCGCTATGACCGGAGGACGATGCCTCGAAGATCTGGAACTGAAACGCCGTGATGAAGCGTATCTCGATGCGCTCGGCACAACTCGGATTCCTGGAATGCTGGCGGGCTGCGGTTTCATTTCGGCTACGATGCGTGCCCGAATCTCAAGGAAATGGCAGACCTTCTGGAAGAATCCGTCTGGCGGCGATTGGCACGTCCGGCAAAGTACGACGTAAAAACGACGCTGCGAGTCAAACGAGATCGCGTGAAAGAAGAGATGTTGGTGGCTCGCGAATACCTGAACATCGTACTGAAAAATGAAGACGTGGCGGAGTTCGATTACAAGCCGACGGCGTGCAAACAATCGTATGGCTTCGGTCGCATGGTCACGGAAGGCATGGAGCGCGCTGTGGCCTCCTGAAGCCGGTCGCTGGAAAGATCGTCGTCACAGCGAGAAGTTGAAACTTCTGACGATGGAATTCCGCACGTTTGTGAACACGATCATTCGCATCCCGTGTCAGATCCTCAGCAGCGGCCGCCGCACGGTGTACCGCCTGCTGGCATGGAACGATTCGCAACCCATCTTTTGGCGAATGGTGGAAGTTCTGAATTTGTAGATCTGGCGTCCGACCACTCGTTCTCGGCCACGAGTGTTCGGAGGCATCTGATGTCGAAGTCATTGTGCTTCGGCCGGTCGTCCCGCCTCACCGCAGCCACGCTGCTGAAGTCTCCGCGATGCAGAATTTTCAACCCGATGCACCTCAAGCGAATCGCTCGCGTCGTTCGCCGCTGCGCGTCGAGAAAACCGAAAAACAACACAAAACACCCTGTCCGGGGTCGCTTGTTTAAGGGCTAGACTCCGTAAAAATGCTTGCTCAAAGCCAATTCGGTTGACTCGGCGTGCGGACTGGCACATACTCGTCCGATCCTTGGAGACTCGACGGCAGCGACGCCTGATCACAATTCACCGTAAGATCACAACTCAATGGCAAAACCCAATCGCCACCCGGACGAACCGCTGCACTGCCTGCTGATTCAGCCTAGGTTTGAGGCTTCAAACTTTTGGAACATGACGGACAGCGCCGCTACGACTGGTGCAAAAACTGTTGCACCTCCGTTGGGGCTGCTCACGGTCGCTGCGATACTTCCACAGAACTGGACATTCAAGCTGGTCGATTTGAACGTCCGTGAACTCAAAAATGAAGAATGGGAAGCAGCGGACATCATCTGCACTGGCGTCATGATTCCACAACAAAATGGAATCTTGGCTTTAATCGCCCGAGCCAATCGCGATGATAAATACACCGTCGTTGGAGGTCCGGATCCTACGAGCCAACCGGACGTCTATCGTGATGCTGACGCTCGCGTGCTTGGCGAAGGCGAAATGACCATTCCGATGTGGATGAATGCATGGCGCGCTGGTGAGCCCTGTGGATTGTTCGTTTCCGACGACAGGCCAGACGTTACAACATCGCCGACACCAAGATTCGATCTGGTTGAGTTTCCGAATTACGTGCAGGCTGGTATTCAGATTTCGAGAGGCTGCCCGTTCAACTGCGAATTCTGTGACATCATCGAATTGTACGGCCGCGTGCCGCGCAGTAAGACCGTTCCACAGGTACTCGCGGAACTTGATCTGCTGGCAGACATTGGATATCGCGGCTGGATCGATGTGTCTGATGACAACTTTATCGGGAATAAAAAGTTCGTTAAGAAATTACTGGTGGAACTGGAGGCGTGGTGCGTACGTCGCAAATATCCATTCTACTTCGGCATAGAAGCATCAATGAATCTGGCGGATGATTCTGAACTGCTGGACATGATGCAAAGGTGTGAGTTCCGATTTGTCTTCATGGGGATTGAATCGCCAGATCCCGACCTGCTTGCGATCACGCAAAAGAAGGTCAATTCTATGAAGCCAATCGTGGAACGTGTCCACGAGGTGTACAAGCACGGCATCGCCATTTCCGCTGGTTTTATTCTGGGATTCGACAACGAAAAACCAGGGACCGGCGAAGCGCTGACCAAGTGCATCGAAGAAACAGGCATCGTCTGGGCGATGGTCGGACTGCTGGTCGCTTTACCAAACACGCAGTTGACTCGACGACTGATGCGCGAAGGACGAATGATGGATTGCTGCCGCCAGGAACTACTTCCTCCCTCAGGTGATGACTACCGTCTGGACAATGTGTCTGATGTTGACAATACAATTGGCGGATTGAACTTCATTACAACTCGGGACCGTGTTGATATCTATGAAGACTACCGCCGAGTCGTCGCTGCGATCTACGATCCCAAACTTTTCATGGCTCGCGTCATGCGAACCACAAAGATGCTCAAGCTGAAGCGACATCAGAAACCATCGATATCTGAGTTGCTGACTATGGGCAAAGCGTTGACGCGTATCGCGTGGTGGATTAAAAAAAATCCACAGGTACGCCGGCAGTACTGGTGGAATACGTTGCGTACGCTGCCAATGGGTATGGCAAAATTTGAATTCTGCCAGTCTCACATGGCGACTTATATGCACCTTGGAAAACAATCCGTCCGAACTGCTTATCGGGATCGACTGTGCCAAAAACTGCGCATCGTATCCGCGTAGCACGAAAGGTCTTCCAAATTCTGGCCAACCATTGCTGCCCGTGATGGCGCAATCGTGCGGAACCGATTGCGAATGAGCGTGTCAGCATCAATGGAGTGAGATCAACCTAATCTGCCTATGCGAGCCATACCCGTGATGACCGCCATTGCTTCATTGATCTGTGTTGCTTTGGCACTGACTGCAGGCTTGCAGGAAGAACCTGTTGTTTCCACGGGACTCTTCAATCAACCGCTGCAGCGTCTCGCGCAGATCCGACAGTTGCAGCAGGTGGAACCAGACAAGCGTGATAAGAACGTCGATTCCACCGCCGTGACACCGGAACGGCCATTTCAACGTGGCGAGATTCGCGACAACACTGCGACGGTAACGGAACTGAATACTCGCTGGGATGAATCTCGACTCTCGCTCATTACGGGCTTCGATGTCCCAACGACTCAGCAGTCTGGCCCGGAGATTGTTGGTTCATCTGCCGCCGAAGTGGCCGTACAAAAGTGGATTGACGAAGGCACGGCTGTCGGTCATCGCAGTATCCTGTATGACAATCGAGATCGCGACCATTCCAATTTGAATCGCAGTAAATTTCCTCATCTTGCGTTCGTGGAATACGATGCGGCTGCCAAGAAGGCGCAGGCGGATTGGGGACTAAGAATCGGACAGGCATTTGATCTACCTACATTCGGAAATTCTTCGACGTCTCATGTGGGATCGCCATTCTGGCGCAGTAATCCGCGATCCGTTCTGACCGATGATTTGCTGACGAAAATCGTTTACAACGAATTCGTCAACAATCAAATGTACTGTTATCCTGAACACAATGATTTTGATCCCGAGCATGGCGACGTCTATCCAGCCAACACGCCGTTCTGGGTGATCTCGCAAGGTTCGTCTGGTTCGGATCAGCAGTTCATGGACGCCATTGCACTCACACTTGCTGCATTTCGTCCAGACGTTCGAGCCAAGTTGATTGAATCTCATTGGCTGATGTCTGTTGTGCAAATGTTGCTGCGTCGCAGTCAGAAATCCGTGCAGTCCGACGATGATTATCTTACTGGCAAAGCGCATCCGGTCGTGTTTCAACCGTCTGAATTAGACACGCTGCGAATGGTACAACTGGCACATGATCTGACGATCAACAAACTTCCGGCCATGGCTCAAATTCAGGTGATCGAAGAAGATCTGGGAGTGCCCGGTCGAGATTACTTTCATCCACATGCTGCGGAAAAACTCTTCGACACACCCGCCGCGGTCGCTCGAGTCTTCCGCACGACCGCAGTCAGTCGCCGCATGATCGTCGATGCCAGCACTAGTGCAGAATTGAGCGGCCGATTGCTCAGGTTTCGCTGGAGTGTGCTCCAGGGCGATCCTGAAAAAGTACAGATTCGACTGTTAGATGACAAAGGTACGCGGGCCGAGATCGTTTTTCAATGGCATCCGCGAACGGCGATCCCCAATCTCAAAGGAATGGAAACAAATCGCCTTGATATCGGAGTCTTTGCCGACAACGGACAAACATTGTCTCTACCAGCATTCCTGAGTTCCTTCACGCTGGCCAACGAAGATCGCACGTATGTCGATGGACGAATTCAGACCATCGATTACGGCTCACCTGGAATCAGCGATCGCTATGTTGATCCCATGATCGATATCCCAAAACGCTGGCGCGATGAGTACCAATATTCGGCAGAAATGAAACCACTCGGCTGGGTCCGCACGCTGCCCGGTTCAGAACCACAGGAATTCGCCGCTGACGGTCGAATCGTTATCAAAAAGGACGATGCCGGGAATCCAGGCGAATTTCGCACGATTCAATACGAAGCTGAACTCAACGAAAAGCAGGTTCCGGTTCTGAAGGTAATGGTGGCACCATAAATTGCAAATCCAATTGTTCAACCACTGATAGGCATCCAGCCGTTCGGACTCGTCGCCGGATTGGATGCCGCACCACCATTCCATCGTCAAGAACTTCATAGAAATCCAGGGCTGTAAAACAAGATTAGGTCTGACAATGCATCGCGCACACGCGTGTCTGTGCGACACATACGGCACAAAGGTGAGCCAACGATTTGATTCTGTCAAACATTTCCAGCGACTTAGGTTGATGTAGGAGCGGGGCGGGCCTAAACCGATTCGAGCTGGCCACTGCAAAAAATGAGTGCCACCCCGTTGGGGCTGGAAATCATCGCGTGGAACTATTTCCAGGGCGTTGCCTTGGGCTAACATTGAGTTGGGCTGTTAGCCCTGAAAACCGGACGCCAAGTCTGGCTGATCGGAGACTTATTTATCGAAGATCCTAAGGGCCGAGTTTTGCGTCCTGCCTCACTCGGAGAGTGAGGTCTATTATTGAACCGCAGCGTGAGTCGCAATGAACTCAATGATCGGCGTTGAATCCTCAAGCCCGTGAGGATGATGGCCGACTCCCGGCTTTACAATCAGTGTGATCGAGCCGCCCATCGCCTTGTATCATTCTGCCACGATGCCTGTATTTTCATCCGACGGAACAACATCGTCAGCGTCACCGTACACATGCAGCAGCGGCACGCCGGCTTTGGCGAGTGGCTCAAGTGAATCGATCGGGTTGCCTTTGTAGTCCATTGCTTCCTGTTCATTCGCAAAGCCGTATTGTTCAATCACCAGCTTCCAGTCTCGCGGACTGCCTTTGCCTTTTCCTTTGCCGCCTGGCCAGCTCTTGAAATCACACCGATCAAAGCCGTTCCATTCGCTGCGTTTCCCCGGGAACTCGGGCTTAGACGTGGCAACACTTGTCAAGGAATGTAGAAAATAGAATCGTCCGTCTTCAGCTCCAATGACGAGATCGCGGTTCCCATCCGCGTCGAAATCAACCGTCGTCGGACTGGTGTCGTGAGCATCGATCTTCGTGGAACTGACATCACTCACACGCTGAAACTTCCAGATCCCGTCTTTGAAATCAATCTGACGCCAGAATTCCGCGTTGGTGCCGTTAAGCAGCAAATCGAGCTTGTCGTCACCGTCCCAATCCGCCAGATGCAATTTTCGACGACCGCTGCGTCCCCCGCTGCCGGGATTCAGTCTAAGTGGCTCGCCTTTTTCGTCACACAGCACTCGCTGGCCTGGTTTCACAATCAATTGCTCGCCTTGCTTCTCTCGCGGCCAGAAACACAACCAGCCTTCGTGATCCAGCATCACTAAATCGTTGAGACCGTCGGCGTTCAGATCGGCAACTGCTGGCGTTGTACGCCATTGAGTCACTAATTCACCGGGTTCCGGGTTCCACCAATTCCATGCGGGCTTGGGCGGATGTGTTCCCACTGGCCATTCAACCAGAACCGGTGCGGCCTTGGCCAGCATCGGTTGAGTCCGACTGCCGACGTTGCGATACCAATGAACCTTGCCCCAGATGGAATTCGCCAAAATATCCGGCAGTCCGTCGTGATCCCAATCGACGGCTGAAACTGTCGTGTAACCCCACTTCGCTTCGCATGGTCCCTGAATCGAACCGTTTGGTCCCGCCATAATGCGGATCGTCTGGTCGTTGTTCGTTTTGAGCCGTACCGGAGCCGCCCACTTTGGCGGATCAACACCGCGACCGCTCAGATTTTCGAAGAATTCAATATAGCCTGCCGTGTTGCCAGTGATCAGATCATCGTCACCATCGCCATCCCAATCGACTGCCGACGGCGACGCCAGCGCGCCGGATTTGAGTTCATCGGCGACCTGCTGAAAATAGTACGGGCGTTCAAACAGTGGCATGCCATCGATAACTTTGCCTGTGTGTTCCACCAATGCCACTCGACCGTCTTCATCTCCGACAATCAAATCAACATCGCCATCGTGGTCCCAGTCGATCGCATGCGGCACGATCATTTCCAGATCCATCGCGATGACCTGACCATCATTGACCAATGGTCGCCCTTCGGCGTAAACCGGTTCAGTCCGAGTGCCTGTGTTCTGGAAATAAGTGAAGCTGTCCAGAAAGCTGCCGCACAGCAGGTCCATGTCGCCGTCACCGTCGAAGTCGGCAAGGTTCTGCCCCGGTCTGCCAAACGTGCTGATGGGGATACCATTCGCGAGCAATGGTTCCGGCGTTTCATATTCCGGGGCGGTGTCGGTGCCTTTGTTGCGAAGCCACAGAATGTGACTTCGCAGCGGTCCACCGGTCCACACGCCTTGCCAGTTGTAATCCTTCCACCAGTCGTTTTCGGTGAACCAGCCGAATTCTGTCCAGTCGCCGTGGCCCACAAGCAGATCGTGAACTCCGTCACCGTCGTAGTCAGCAAACCGCCAAAAATTGTCGCGGTTGTGTTGAATTGGGATGACGTTTTTTGATGGATATACGGGCGACTGCTTCTTCCAGTCACTTTGCAGGAATCCAGTCAGTTCATTATTTCCCGCAAGGATGCGAGGAGTTCCATTCACAACGGACATTGTCATGTCGTGTGACGCCGAGCCCAGTTTGACGCCCGGCTTGAAGATTGGATGAATCTCCCTGGAATTCTCGCCAGGGTTCTCAAAATACCAGACGCCATTGGACGGTCGATCAGGACATGCGACCAATAAATCCAGATCGCCATCGCCATCATGATCCATCGGCATCGGCCATGCCCACAGTCCCACACCGAGATCAACCACAAGTCCCGGATTGTTGTACTTCAATCGCGTCAACGGCGGCAGTTGTTGAGCGAATACAGTGTTCGCTGTGAAGTGAGTGTCTGCTGCGAAGACACATAACGCAACGACGATTGCTGTGCGAAGGGAGAACATAAAATGTACCAATCACTAAAGTAGGGAGGCATTCAAGCGGAGAAAATTCGGCTCCATGCCGTGTGGACACCTTCGGGAGGTCCCTCTATCTGCTGGCATTTTCATGCGAGGCACTCAGCCGTGAGGGACTCTGTCAGTATACATCGAAGAGAGACTTCTGCAGAATCTTCGGAGGCCAAAAGACCCCCAACACCAGCCAAACGTTGTATGGGTCACGAGTGCCCATGACGAATCGGTGTCTTTGTCCTCGCGGCAAAGTTCCCTGACAGCCGAACACCGCGCCGGACAAGCACGTTCAAAAAAGCATCAACAGAGAGCCCCTCATAGCCCGCAGTAAAGACTTTAGGATCCGCCGTGGCTCGTTCAGCGAGCTTCTTCCTCTGGCTATTGACTGTGTACTCGGGATACGCCTCGTAGACATAGTCGACCAGTTTGTCAGTGTTCCAGTCACCGAACCGTTTGACGATTCGAAAGACATCGCGTTGCGCAGAAGCGTCCGGTGATAGGGATGCAACGTTCTTGTTGAAAGCCCACTTGCCTTCCCCATCTCGCACAACGTAGCTTTGGTCCTCAAGCTTCCCGGCCTCCTGGTACAGTGAGAATGAGAATAGTCCAAGCTGGTAGGGAACGAAGTCGTAGAAAGCGCTCCCGCCATTTGACGCGTATTCATGGCGTAACAGAAACGACCACTTCGTCAGCTCAGTTCCGAGAACTGGACGGGCGGCGGCTTTCAGGAATTCAAGAGTTGTTTTTTGGCGATTCAGCATTCATTGGCTCCGATTGCATCCATGCACAGTGCCTCAACTGACGAAATTTCGTCCACGACTTTTGGCATCCGTTGCGGTAATATCGCTGGGTGCGTGGTACCTTACATTTGGTCGAAAGTCGATGAAAAGGACGGGGCGGAAAAATTCGCTTCATCCCACGATATCCGCCGCGCGTTCGGTACCAGGTGGGCGCGAATTGTGCCCTCCGGCATCCTTCAGCAACTGATGCGGCATTCCAGCGTAGAGACCACGTTGAAGTACTACGTGAACATTTCACCGAAAGACACGATTGCCGAATTGCGGCATGACCTGAAAAAGAGCGTACAAAGTGACACTTCTGAATCTGAAACCAATAAAACGGAATTTAGGTGACAATTCAGGTGACACTTGGCTTTTTGAACGAACAAAGGGAACTCGGTTTGTTCCGAATTCCCTTTGTTTTGCTGGCATTTTGACAAGCCGCCGAAAGGATTCGAACCTTCGACCTACGCTTTACGAAAGCGTCGCTCTACCAACTGAGCTACGGTGGCAACTGACGGACGCGATGGACCCGTCAAGCGAGAATTTTAGCCTCAGGGCGATTTCAAGGCAAGATACGTGCACTTAAGTTGAGACAATTCCTGACTGCAGACTCTTCACCACTATTTTGTGGAAGGATCTGCAAGGTGCGTCACGAATCAGGCCACCATGGCTTCGGTCGATTTCTTTGCATCTTCGACCTGAAATCCATATTCCGCACCCTTAGTTTCATTGAAAAATAGCTGATGTATCGCATTCGCGGATAATCATACGGCCGCGAGGGCGTCTTCGTTCACGTCAACCAGCATCTTCTGGATGACGTCATCAGCACTAATGCCTTCCGCCTGACCTTCAAAGTTAAGGATCATGCGATGACGCAGGACTGGCAATGCCATCGTCTTTAAATCCTCGCGAGCGACGTGGTATCGGTTGTCCAGAATCGCGCGGATTTTGGCTCCCAGAATCAACGCCTGCAAGCCGCGAGGACTGGCTCCATAGCGGACGTATTTTTTGGCGGCGGCCGATGCAAGTTCGTGATCCGGATGCGTTGCGACGACCAGTGCTATTCCATACCGTCGGACGTCGTTGGCAATTGGAATCATCCGTGACAGTTGCGACATTTCAAGAATGCGTTCACCACTCAACACCGCTTCCGCTCTTGGCTTCAGATTCTCCGTCGTGCGATCAAGAATCGTTTCCAGATCGACAACTTTTGGATATTTCACCAGCAGCTTCACAAAGAAGCGGTCCAACTGTGCTTCCGGCAGAGGATACGTACCTTCCATTTCCAAAGGGTTCTGAGTTGCCATGACGAAGAATGGCTCAGAAAGCTTGTGAGTCACACCGGCCACCGTTACGGAATGTTCCTGCATGGCCTCCAGCAGCGCGGATTGTGTTTTGGGGGTCGCACGATTGATTTCATCTGCCAATAGAACGTTGGCAAACAAAGGCCCCTTTTGAAATTCGAAAACCTTGCGACCGTTGCCCGCTTCTGCGATGACCTGCGTTCCGATGACGTCCGCAGGCATGAGATCCGGTGTAAACTGAATGCGATGAAACTCCAGATGCAACGCATCGGCCAGCGTACGCACGGTCAGTGTTTTGCCGAGACCCGGGACGCCTTCGAGCAGCACGTGTCCGCCGGCGATCAGCGAAATCAAAGTGTCGTCCAGAATCTCCTGCTGGCCGACGATGACTTTTGAAATCTCAGCCTTCAGTCTGTGAAAATCCTTACGAAAGTCATCAAGTTGCTGCTTGATCTGTTCATCGACGTTCATAGAGGGCACGACCTGTTGGAGAGTGACGTGGTTTGTACATTACGCAGTTCTAAAAACAACTGCGTCATAGACGCGGCGCTGAAATGCTTTCTACCAATTGGCGTGGCGTAAGAGTAGCGTCAGTGCCCGTAAAACTCGGCGTCAGCAACTTTTTAGGGGCCTTGTCTCGGCGGATAAGGGACTTGCGAACGTCCGTCGTTGAAGACATCTTTCCTGAACGCCTGAAGAAGAACCTCACCAAACGCGAAAGACCGCGACCAGTAAAACTGATCGCGGTCTTTGCTTGTTTCAGAATCGACGTGAACTGCGAACGGTGGATACGTTTGCGAATCAGACGAGGATCGAGTCACGTTAAAACGTGCACTCATGGGTGATCCAGGTCTACGCGTTTGTTTTGAGATCTCCGTCGGGGTTACAGATGTCGAATCTGAAAAACTGCAGCCTTCGAAAACGCTGACAGCTTAGTTCACCTGAATGATCGGCTACCGACGACGCTCGCTAAAGTCCTAATTCTGCACTTTCTGACAGAATCCTGAATGGTACGAAAGTAGCTCAGGCAAATTGCCAGACAATTCAATTTATTGTAGTGTGTGCAATAGCATGCACGTGACGCCACTTTTGGCAACTTCTTCAATAGAGTTTTTTAGGCCTAAGATCGTAGCGTGAACATTGCTGTCCCACCGAAAAACGACGGGCCAGAATGCCCGTCCTACCCACGATTCAGGATCTGACAAAGCAGTCGATCGTTTTGCTCCGCTTCGAACCCCCTCGTATCTTTGAGTGATCACCTAACTATGACCAAAGCTCTTCCAGTGATCGAATCATCAGTTCTTGATACTTTGAACAGTCCGATGATGGTGATCTTTCGTGATCGTCTGCAGGCAAATCTTGACAGCATGCTTGTCATGGCCGGTCACCCCAGTCGTTTGCGACCGCACTGTAAGACTCACAAAATGGAACACATAATTCGGATGTGGGTGGAACAGGGCGTAACCAAGCACAAGGCCGCCACGATTGCAGAATGTGAAATGCTCGCTGCTGCTGGAGCCACAGACATCCTGTTTGCCTACAACCCGGTGGGACCAAACATTGCCCGTGTTGTCGCACTTGCAACAAAGTATCCTGCATGTCGAATTTCCGTCACTGCGGATCACGAACGGCCATTGCAACTTTTGTCAGCGGCGGCGGAGAAAGCAAATGTCACGATTGGCGTGATGCTCGACGTGAACGTTGGCATGAATCGCACAGGAATTCGACCGGATGATCCAGCAGCCGTCAGCCTGTATGTGCAAGCGTCGAAACTGCCCGGTCTCCGCTGCGCCGGGTTTCATATTTACGATGGTCATCAGCGACAGGCGTTACTGGCGGATCGCAAAGCGGCCGTTGCGGCGGAATGGCCAATGATTCAGGAACTCCGAAAAAAATGCGAAGCTGCTAATGCTCCGGTTCCAGCTTTGGCCTGTGGCGGAACTCCTACCTTTCCCTGTTACGCGGATATGGATGATGCCGGCATTGAACTCTGCCCCGGCACCTGTGTCTTTCATGACGCAGGATATGGAACAAGCTTCACCGACCTGCCCTTTGAACCGGCGGCAGCAGTTGTCACACGCGTGATCAGTCGTCCGGCGAGCGATCGTGTGACAATGGACATCGGCAACAAAGCTGTTGCCGCTGATCCACCGAAAGGCGCGCGAGTGTACTTTCCTGATTTGCCAAACGCTGTGCAGGACAGTCACAACGAAGAGCACATGGGACTGGTGACTCCCGATGCGGATCGCTACAAACCCGGTGACGTGCTGCTGGCGATTCCGATGCACATCTGCCCCACGAGCGCGCTGTACGATCGAGTGGCGGTAATCGATAAGGGCAAGGTGGCTGAATACTGGGAAGTCACAAGTCGCAATCGGAAGATTACGATCTGACTTCAAGCATACATCCTTGACCGACTAACGCCGAATACGTAACGCCGCCCCGCAAAACTTCTTCTGCGTTTGCTAAAGTGACGGATGAAGACTCCGGAATCCCGGGTCGGTACATGATCGTAGTACGTGAGTGGCGCGGCCGGAGTTTCATCGGGCCTGATTAGCGGATCTCCATGAATCGGATGACCATCCTGCCATTGTTGACGGCTGCTGTTGTGCAGAACTGGATTCCTGCGAACTGGCGAGCGTCGCGAATATGCTGCCGCGATGAATTTTTGCAACCCATCGCGGTCGACAACTATTTCGATCTCGCCGCGTCGTTCGACATGCGACACAAATCGTACATTGCTTCCAACCGGCAGACAAAATGCGAATCAAACGCCGCCGCCTGATTGGCCACAAAAGTTATCGCTCGGCGATGTGTAACCGCTAGAATAAAGGCGGTCGCCGGAACGTCTTTGACTAACGCATCATGGCTTAGGAAATATTGTTGTGTTTGGATTCTTCAATGGTAGCAAGTCCGCCAATCTCACCAAAGGCGGAGCTCATTTAACTTTTGGCAGCTCCCGAATCAGTCAGACGATGTCTCGTGCGAGTCTGATTCTGAAGAAGCAACTCTGGATCTGGCCGATCATTGCGGTGATGCTGCTGGCGACTGTTGGGTTCGGGGTTCGTTCCGCCATTTCAAGGACGCTCAGCGAAAATCTTCAATCGCAATTGCAGACATTAAACCATCCAACATCATGTTGAATCGGCGCGGCAGTGAACCTGATGTTGTGAAAGTGCTGGACTTTGGTCTGGTGAAAGCTCTGGATGACAGGAAGGTCGCCGGGATGACGAGCCAGTCTTGCCTGACAGGCACGCCTTTGTACATGTCGCCAGAAGCAATTCAGTCACCGCTGGCTGTCGATAATCGCAGTGACCTGTATGCTGTGGGTGCCGTCGGATACTATCTGCTCACGGGCCAGTCGGTCTTTACGGCGACTAATATCGTTGAACTTTGTCGCCAGCATGTTGATCAGCCTCCAGTGCCGCCTTCTCAACGTTTGGGGCGAATTCTCTCATCGGACCTCGAAGACGCGATACTCGCTTGCCTTGAAAAAAATCGTTCCAGGCGACCTCAAACGGCGCGCGATCTCGCTCAAATGCTGTCGCGATGTTCTGAAGCGGAAAACTGGACGACCGAAGAGGCTGATGGCTGGTGGAGTCGACATGAAAGAGGACTATCTGCCGCTCATACCAACGCAGGCAACTCAATGTCACCGCCAATGACGCAGCATTCGGGCAGTCCGGGAATCCAAGGCATGCCTGCGTCATCATCCTCAAATCCACCGGCCTTTGATCAGACGATGATCTCTGGCGATTTCGAATGAGATGCGTTGAGGCCAGACGCTGCTGATCTGCGAGGCACTTTCAGAATAAAACACGCAGCAACCAGGATTTGAATTCCCTGGCATGCTGCGTGTTTAGATTCTTTAGATGGCGTTGTGACTCAGTCATCCCGACGTTCGTCAGGGTCAATGCCGTATTTACGCCAAACGTTCTTTTCCCATTCCAAAGCCGTTGGCCCGGCAACATCGTTTTGTACAACGCTGGCGACAACTCCGTTGCGGAATCCGAATTGTTTTGCTTCTGTCAGAAACTGCTGTTCCAGAATCTCTTCGCCGTTCGTGTCCGAAGGTGTGCGGTCGAGAACCTGTACCACATAATAACTGCTGAAGTCCTCGTCCGGGACAATTCCGACACCGTTGTTCTCAATGTCTTCAAAAACGACTTGCATGAACTTCGGACCAGCGTAACGAATCGTACCCGCAATTTCGTCAGCAAAGCGGATGCTGGAGAGCTGAGCCGTTGGCTGTTGCATGAAATTCATCTGCGGAGTCATCGACTGTTCCATCCAGGAGAACGGCAGCGTTTGACGCATTGTCAAAACTGTCGAATCCGGTGTACCCAGAATTGTCGTACCGTCCAGCGTTTCTGACATCGTCTTCTTTTCGCCTTCGGGTTTTGCCAGTCCTGCTTCGATGCCTTTCACGAGTTCTGCTGCTCGTGCTTTAACCAAGTCACGGGCCTTCATGCGTTTGAATTCAAGGACCACCTGATCTCGAATACCGGCTTCATCAAGCGTCGGAACATGGCTGAGAGCATGCTCCGTGATGACCCATGCGTAACGAGTTTCTCCGCCGTCGGGATCGTATTCGTTTTTGATAGCTCGTTGACCAACAAACAGCGTCGTATCGTTTGTAACTTCTTCGGGAAATGTCGAGAAGATTCGTTGCGCGACAGTTTCGCCCGGAGAAACAGTCGCAGCACCAATAGGAAAGGATTCGCCTTCGGTCATTTCTGTGTAAGTCAGGAGCGGTGTTTCAACAAACTCGCAGCCGTGTTTTGTGGCCAGTTCTTTCATTTTTTCGAGAGTCAATGATGAATTTTCACGCATCTTTTCGAATAGCTCATCCGGCGAAATGTCGCGATTCTGTTCAAACAAAGAGAAACGGTAACCACTGCGTTTGTCGTCCAGAGTCTTGACGTCAATCATTAATGAGTTCTGTCGATCTTCGAGTGCCGTTCGGACCTTGTCATCCAGCATCTGTTCGCGGATTTCAGCCTTTAGCTCATCATCCAGCGGCTTGTATTCAATCTTTGGAATGACGAAGTCTGGAATCTCTGGTTTTTCAGAAGATGCTTCTGCAGCCGTATCGGCGGCTGGAGTCGCCGGAGCGGTTGGGGCTGGCTTTTCTTCTTTGGATTCGTCTGGAGTTGCAGCGTCTGAAGTTGCCGTTGGCTCCGGAGTTGCCGCTGGCTCATCCGTAATCGGCGAGCATTGTTCCTCAGTCTTTGGCTCTTCAGTCTTTGGCTCTTCAGTCTTTGGCTCTTCAGTCTTTGGTTCTTCAGTCTTTGGTTCTTCAGTCTTTGGTTCTTCAGCCTTTGGTTCTTCAGCCTTTGGTTCCTCAGTCTTTGGTTCTTCAGTCTTTGGTTCCTCAGTCTTTGGTTCTTCAGTCTTTGGTTCTTCAGCCTTTGGTTCTTCAGCCTTTGGTTCTTCAGCCTTTGGTTCTTCAGCCTTTGGTTCTTCAGTCTTTGGTTCTTCAGTCTTTGGCTCTTCAGTCTTTGGCTCTTCAGTCTTTGGCTCTTCAGGAGCTGCAGGCTTTTCAGGAGCTGCAGGCTTTTCGGCTGGCTTGCGATACAGCTTGTCCTTGTTGTCGTTATAGAACGCTTCAACTTCAGAGTCGGTTGGTGGAACTACGTTGCTTTCGACCTTCTTATAGCCGAATTCAAGGTAGGCCAGCTTTGCCTTGCCAAACTGACGAAAGCCCGGAGATCCTGGTTCTACTTCATTTGGAAATCGTTGTAGGCCTTCCTGAAAGAGTGTCGCGATTTCGGCTTCTGAAGGATCAGCAACCTGACCGACGAACGCATCAACGTCCAGCCGAACTGTGTTTAGTCGCTCACGAACCTTCGTACGTTTGAAAGTGGTGTAATAAACATCCGGGCCCTGCGGCATGCTGGATGGTTGCGGCCGCAAAATCTGATAGGCCATCATGGCTTTGATTTCATTGCGGAAAGATTCCAGCAATTTTGATTCGGAAATTGGGCCATCTCCAAAGTTCAGCTTCTGGCGAATCTCTGCAAAGTCTTCGCGTGATAGTTTTTCCTGAGTCGCTTTGTTGATCCAGTTGGACACCATTTTGTCGGTGACAACAATCCCCAATGAATCGGCTTCCGCTCGCATCATCTCTGTGAACGTCAACTCGTCCAGAGGGTCTTGATGTCGGAAATTGAACTGAGGGGCATACATTCCCATGCCAGGAGCGATCGCTTTCTCGAAGGCGTGCTGCAAAAATGTGTTCGGGATATTGCGTTGTTGCTGCAGCTCCATCATTCGCTTATCGTCGAAATGTCCCAAGGCGGAATCCTGGTAAAAGCCGGCCGAAGGATTCACGATTTTTGGAAATACGAAACCGCAAACACCGCCCAGCACAGCCCCAGCGATGCCAAACTTCATCCATTGGCCTCGGCGAATGCCGAAGAATGAGAAAACCATGGCACCTATTAGTAGGCCGAGCAGCACAAAATGTGTGCCACTATCGCTGAACAGCATGTCCAGCGTGAAGGCCAGCATGGACAGAATCACAACCGCCACCATCATGACTTGTGAATTGCGACGAAAGAAACTGAAAGGCGTACTCATGGAGGAAGGCTCGTTACCGTCTGGTTGTGTCTGAAACCGCTCTGCCAGCCGTGTACTTGACAGAAGTCGGAAGAATATTTTATCCCTGGATCTGCTCAAACGCAGCGGAAGGAATGGATTCTAGCCATCACCGTTTGTCAGACAAGGTCAACTGTGATTTGACTTTAGGTCTGATTTCGGGTCTCTTCCCCGCAGTACAGGGGCATGATCCAGGATCGAAACAGCAATTTGCCCGTCCCGACTTTGCGTTTATTGGCCCAATCGTGATCCACCTTTCGTCTTCGTCCTACAGTCAGTACGCTTCCGCCGCCGCAGAAGCAAAACTGCGGCAACATATCAACATGTGAACGTGCTGGTTCTTGATTAAATTTCCTGTCTTTTTCAGTCGTTTACGCATCCTAAGTCAGTATTTCATGGCAGCTCAAAAAAAAGCCCTGGTGATTGTGGAATCACCGGCCAAAGCAAAAAAAATCGCCGGATTCCTGGGCGACGAATACATCGTCCGTGCCAGTATGGGGCACATTCGTGACTTGCCATCCAGCGCGGCCGAAATCCCGGCTGCGGTGAAAAAAGAGTCGTGGTCGACCCTGGGTGTTAACGTCGAAAATGACTTCGATCCGCTGTACGTCGTTCCCGCAGAAAAGAAAAAACTGGTCTCTGAACTTAAAGATTGCCTGAAACAAGTCAAAGAACTTGTTCTTGCGACCGACGAAGACCGCGAAGGGGAAAGTATCGGCTGGCACCTTGTGCAGGTTCTGAAGCCCACCATTCCAGTCACTCGGATGGTGTTTTCGGAGATCACAAAGCCGGCAATTCTGGAAGCCATTAAGAACACGCGACTGCTGGATGAGAACCTCGTCCAGGCTCAAGAAACTCGCCGCGTTGTGGACCGACTTTACGGATACACGCTCAGCCCGTTACTTTGGAAAAAAATCGCTCGCGGACTTTCGGCCGGACGCGTTCAAAGCGTGGCCGTTCGATTGTTGGTGGCACGTGAAATCGAACGCATGAAGTTTCGCAGCGGTACGTTTTGGGACTTGAAAGCCGCCTTGCAAGGCAAAGTTGGCGAACCATTCGAAGCTGTGCTGCAGACTCTGGGTGGTCGTCGCATCGCGGCTGGTCGGGACTTCGACGAAAATACGGGGCGGCTGAAAGATGGCTCCGACGTTCTGCTGCTGGAAGAAGTGCCCGCGAAGGCACTGCTGGAAAAAATCCGCACTCAGCCGTGGACCATCACCAGCATCGAAAAGAAACAGCAGACTCGCAAACCGTACCCGCCATTCACAACAAGTACGCTGCAGCAGGAATCCAACCGTAAGCTCAGCATGACCGCTCGGCAGACAATGCAGACGGCTCAACGACTCTACGAAAACGGGCACATCACTTACATGCGTACCGACAGCGTCAGCCTAAGCGGCGAAGCGATGACGGCGGCGCGCGGTAAAGTGGACGACCTTTACGGTAAAGATTATCTCAGCCCTTCCCCGCGTCAGTTCACCACCAAATCCAAAGGCGCGCAGGAGGCTCACGAAGCCATTCGTCCGGCTGGTACAGAAATGAACACCGCCGATGAACTGGGACTGTCGGGTGTTGAATACAAGCTGTATCAGATGATCTGGAAACGTACGATGGCCAGTCAAATGGCAGACGCGATTCTGCGTTTCGACACTGTGACTATTAAAGTCGATGACGCAGAATTCCGTGCGTCCGGACGTACTGTAGAATTCGCTGGCTTCTTCCGCGCCTATGTTGAAGGCTCAGATGATCCGGATGCGGCGATCGAAGATCAGGATTCTTCATTGCCGCCGCTGTCCGAAAAGGACGTGCTGAACTGCGAGAAAGTCGATGCGATTTCGCACGAAACCAAACCCCCTGCGCGATTCACAGAAGCGACGCTGGTGCGAACCCTTGAAGCGGAGGGCATTGGTCGCCCGAGTACCTATGCGAGCATTTTAAGCACAATTCAGGATCGCGGTTACGTCCGCAAAAACGGCAACCAGCTTGTGCCGACGTTTACAGCGATGGCCGTGACGAAACTGCTGGAGAACAATTTTCCAAACCTGGTGAATCTCGGCTTCACCGCTGGCATGGAACAGACGCTGGATGACATCGCGACAGGTACTGCTGAGCGATTGCCGTATCTTCGTCAGTTCTATACGGGCAGCGAAGGTTTAGACGAACAAGTCAAACACAAAGAAGGCAACATCGATCCGCGCGAAGCGTGTACGCTGACAATCGATGGTCTCGAGGCGTCAGTTCGAGTCGGAAAGTACGGCCCTTACTTCGAACGCGTTGAAGGCGAAGAAAAAGTCACTGCTTCAATTCCTGACAGCATCGCACCGGGTGATATCACGAACGAAATCGCCGAGCGTCTGATCACCGAGAAGCAACGCGGGCCGCAGTCTCTTGGCATGCACCCCGAAACAGGACTTCCCATCTTTCAGATGCGCGGACCGTTTGGTCCGTATCTTCAACTGGGCGAAATGAAAGATGACGGTACAAAGCCAAAACGTTGCGGTATTCCAAATTGCTTTGATGTCATGAATATCGATCTTCCGACCGCCATCGATCTGCTGGCTCTTCCGCGCAGAATTGGAAAACATCCACTCACCGATAAGGTAGTGAACTCGGGCATCGGCCGCTTCGGACCCTACGTGACTCACGACAAAGTCTTTGGCAGTTTCGAAAAGAAGACGCATACTTATGAGTTCGAAGGCGAGACCTATAACGTCCTGAACATCACGATGGATGCCGCCGTCGAACTGCTCCGCAACACCAAGAAGCGAGCCGCCCCGACGCCACTACGCGAAATCGGCAATCATCCCGGAGATCAAGCCCCGGTGCAGATCTTCGAAGGCAAGTTTGGTCCGTATGTGAAGCATGGAACAACCAACGCCACAGTTCCCAAGGATACGGATATCTCGACCATCACGATGGAAGAAGCCGTCACATGGCTGGCAGACAAAATTGCAAAGGGTGGAGGCAAGAAAGGCGGGGGCCGGAAAGGCGCGGCGAAAAAGACCGCTGCAAAAAAATCTCCCGCGAAGTCCGACACGACGACGGCCACCAAAAGTGCCGCGAAGAAAACACCAAAGAAGGCCGGAAAGAAAGCTGCAAAAAAATCTGCCAAGACGGACGAATAGGCGTCGCGGTGTTCCGAACGATCAGTTTCAACAAGGTATCGGCGAGCGGCGGGTGTCAGCCCGCCGGTACAAATGTGATGACTTAGCCTGTCGATACCCTGCAGGCTTGTTATTCCAACGAATGAAAGGTTCTCTATCGTCATTACGTCTCACAGTCTACTCACAACCGTCTTTGCAACCTTTCTGCTTTGGCCCTGCATCGCATTTGCAGGCGATCTTCCGTATTCGATTCCCTACATCGATCTCGACGATCAGTTCTATCGTCAAGTCGTTGTTGATCACGAACAAGGCCAATACCTTGGCCATCCGACGACCGTGTTGCTCGAAGACGGCAAGACAATGCTGTGTGTCTATCCCAAAGGCCACGGCAAAGGCGGCATCGTCACGACGACCTACGGCCATTGGTCCGCCAATCAGATGCCATACATCTTAAGCGTCCGGCTGAAGCTCAGCGAATTCGACGCTCTGCAGAAGTAAGTGGCTGTTTATCTGTACGCCAGAGAAGATGGTTGGAAATCATTCACAAATTGACGACAACTGATCCTATGATCGATCAAATAAGGTCCCGAAACGTACGTCAGGCTTTCTAGCCTGACACGAAGAAGAACAATGTCAGCCTGGAAGGGCTGACGTACTTTGTTTCCTGGCAAGCTGTATGCAGTCACTCTCGTTTCTTTTTCAAAGTACTTCTGCGATGTGCCGCAACATCTCCCAATCATTTATTTTCCCGTTCTTCGTTCGGATCTTCTGCGCGACGCTTTTAATCTGCACGCTCGGTGGATGCGGGGACACGGACACTGCGACCGACAGAGAGGCGAAAGATGCCTCGGTGACCGCAGAAGTTAATGTGAATTCACCCATGAAATCGCAGGCAAGGGTAGCCCGCGTTGGAAAAGTCCGAATTGCATTGGTCATGAAGTCGCTGGCCAATGAATTCTTTTCCACCATGGCAGATGGAGCTTCAATACATGCTCAGGAGAATCCGGAAAAATACGAACTCATCGTCAACGGAATACCCGACGAAACCGACCTCAGCGCGCAGGTGTCGCTGGTTGAGCAAATGATTGCTCAAAGTGTGGACGCGATTGTGATTGCTCCAGCGGATTCTGAAGCTCTGGTTCCTGTCTTGAAGCGTGCTCACGATGCTGGAATTGTTGTCGTGAATATTGACAATCAACTCAATGCCACAGCAATGAATAATGCCAGGTTCGCCGTGCCGTTTGTGGGGCCTGATAATCGTGTCGGCGCGAAGAAGGTCGGGGAGTTCCTGGCAACCAGGCTTGCTGCGGGCGATGCCGTTTCTATCCTGGAAGGTGTTCAGTCATCATTTAACGGACAACAACGCAAGCTGGGGTTTGAAGATGCAATGCAGGCTGCAGGAATCAAAATTGTCGATTCGCAGTCGGCTCAGTGGGAAATGAGCGTCGCGAATCAAACAACGGCTGGTATGCTGACGTCGCATCCCGAAATCAAGGCCATACTTGCCTGCAACGACAGTATGGCTCTTGGAGCGATTGCCGCAACAAGAGCGGCAGACCGAAAAGATGTGCTGGTCGTTGGCTTTGACAATATCTCAGCCGTGCAACAGGCCATTCGCGACGGTCAGATTCTTGCTACGGCAGATCAACACGGGGATAAGCTCGCCGTCTTTGGAATCGACCTGGCTCTGCAGTTGTTGCAGGATACGAACGCGACGCCGCAGGATAAAGAAACTCCCGTGGATCTTGTCACTGCAGAAACTTTGTAGTGGCGGGACGATTGGCGTTCGGCCTTTGAATTTCAGATCAGGCACCGAACAGCATCGGACATAGCTGGCTGAGATCAGTCAGCAAACGATCGGGCTTTTTGGTGGGATCTTTGAGTACCGTGGCATCGACTTGCAATCCGGATTTCTCCGCAACCAGCAATGCGGTTTTCATTCCGGCCGCTCGTGCGGGAACAAGATCAGTCGTCAGTCGACAACTGATATGCAAAACTTCCTGAGCTTGAATGCCGACCGATCTTAACTGATCGACAGCATAGGTGAACAAAGATCGTGATGGCTTCTTCAGCCCAATACTGCTTGAAAGTATCAGCGTTTGCGGTCGAAAAAGTTCATAGAGTGGCGGCAGCGGCCCTTGCATCGACAACGCACGCAATGTCTGCACCAGCGTAAACGACTGACCGTCGGACAAAAATCCCTGCAGCAGTTCGTTACTGGCGATGTCTGTCATGGCCTGCACCGCGCCAGCTCTGGCTTCGGTGGCTTGCAGGCACGAATGAAAGTAGTAGGCGACCTTTTCACTGAATTCATCAAGATCACCATAAACGCCTTCGTCGAAGCTGTATTCCTTCTCAAAAAGGCGTTCGATGATGGATCGCCATGTATCGGCAAGATTGACGTCCGTGATATCACCTCGACTGGCAGCCTGCATTTGCTGGCGTTCGATAGTGCTTTGGTAGAGCCCGATCATGGATTGCCATGGCGGTCCCGGCCTGCGGTACATGTGATTCCACATGTTGAATTCATGGATCGTCTTATCGAGTGCGATCTGTAGTCGTATTTCTTCGTCCGGGATGATCGCGAATCTGCCGTCTGAAACTCGCAAAAGTGTGCCGTACACGTCCCACAAAACAGCACGGATGTCCGGCAGTCGTTTAATTGACGGCGTTGCCGTAACAGTCTTTGGCGGCCGGACCTGCGGCCAGATCAGTTTGCGTTGGTCGAGAGAATCAGCGTATTCAGCAAGTGACTGCGACATGATCGTTTGAAAATCCTGCGTTCAATCTTTCAGCGCCGAAGGTTGTTGTTGTGTCATACAGTGAAACGCGCCAAGTCCCCAAATCAGATCAATCGCATCCACGCCGACAATGGCGCGATCCGGATAACAATCCTGAAGCAGTTGCATGGCCACATCGTCGGCCGGATCTTTGAACGTCGGCACGATCACAGCACCATTTGCAAGATAATAGTTGCAATAGCAGGCCGGCAGGCGATTTTCGTCGAGAAGTTTTGGCTGTGGCATAAATAACGGAATCGGTTCCAGGTTCTGGCCTGCACTGTTTTGCCCTGCGGCCACCGCTTCAAAGTTGGCTCGCAGATCCGCCGCTTCCGGCGCATCCGGATGGTAGGGCGCAGCGACCAGGACACGGCGTTCATCCACGAAACGTGCCACCTGATCGATGTGACCATCGGTGTCATCGCCGATGATGCCGTGACCGGGAATCCAGACAATGTTTTTGGCCTGCAGCCATTGCTTCAATGTGTCTTCCATAAAGCCACGTGTTGCACCGGCATTTCGATTGGGATTCAGCAGACAGCTTTCTGTCGTAAGAATTGTTCCCGCACCGTTGCCTTCGATCGCACCGCCTTCCAGAATCAGGTTTGGACGCACGCAGCGAACGTGCAGCGATTCTCCGATGCGGCGTGCCGTGAGTTCATCCAGATCCCACGGCGGATATTTGCCGCCCCATGCGTTGTAGTTCCAATCGACAATGACACTCTGCCCAACTGCTGGTGTGTGCTTGCGACCTGTAAGAAATATGGGACCGTGATCGCGGCACCAGGAATCGTTGACAGGAATATCAAACAGCTCCGGAACAAAGCGGCTTGCTTGACGGCTACAGGCAGCATCAATCAAAGGTCGCGCGGATTCCGCAACTCCCGTGCCGCCAGCGAGAATTCGAACCGGTTCAAAACGAGCGATCGCCGCTACAAATTCGGCGTAGGCTGGCGGGATTCGTTCAAAGATCCCTGGCCATGTGTTTGGGTTGACAGGCCATGCCAGCCACGTGGCGTCATGTTGCTCCCATTCCGCAGGCCAGCGATAGTCGTGAAGCGAATTCATTTGGGGTTCATCATCTCCGCATCAGGTTTTGACATTTCAGGTTCTTTGTCGGACATCTCTGGCTTCATGTCAGACTCACCCTCAGGCATCATTTCGCCTGACTTCATTTCGCCTGGTGGCATTTCCGTTTCGCCAGTGCCAGTGTTGTCCGAAGGTGTGCCGGTGTTGTCCGGCTGTGTGCCGGTGTTGTCCGAAGGTGTGGCCTCTTCGGTCGTCACGATTTCATTCGAAATCGTAACATTGTATTCACCAGAAAAGCCGATCGAAGAGTTGCCAAGTGCGCGGCCGGCAATTTTGAAGTGGGTGACATTTTTCGGCAGGCAAAAACACAACTGCCCCGAACCATCTTCTGCCGCACAAGGAAAAATTGTTGAATCCACAATTGCGTGTACCACATAACTCAATGCGCGGCCACTGGCATTCAACGCCACTTTATCACGCACCGTTGTGCTATCAATGGCGATCTGTTTGCCGTCCGCTTTCAGAAGTTTGCCTCGAGCGTACGCGGCCATTGCGGTCTGCATTTCTTCCAGACGAAATCGATTCAACTGCGGAGCTTCTTTGCGTCGCCAGATTGCCAGCGGTTTTTCAAGGCTGGTATCAACAACAATCCATTGACTTTCCGGCGTCGAAGACAGCGTGACAACGATTCCTTCGTCGCTGCCAGACATGCGGCAGGACATCACCTGACTTGTCAGTGTATCCGGATGAGTGGTCAATTCCTGCTGAAGTACTTTCCTGTCGTCTGCACCAACAGCAATGTCGCTCCACGGAATTGTTGTGGGAGGCAGCATCAAGCCGTCCATTTTGCGGGCAGGCAAATCTCCGTGCAGTTGAGGTAAGCTATCCATCAGGCTGTAGGCAATAATGCCAAACATGACCAGGAAGCAAATGACTGGCAAACCGATGACCAACGCCCGACTGGGACGACGTCTCGCTTTTCTGCGTCGAGACTTAGTCGTTGTCGTTACGGGCCGCACAGCGAATGGATCGTCCGATGGGGCCGCGTCTCCTTTGAGTCCGTTGGGAGCCTGTTCGGGGGCAAACGGTGTTTCAGCCAGATGCGGAATTTGCGAATTGAAAGCGGCCGGCAAATCCTGCATCCCCGGCGGCATGGCCGGCTGATTCCCCAGTGCCGGCTGATTCGGCAGCGGGACATTTGGAATCAGCAGTTTGGTATCGCACTTCGGACACCTTCCCTGCTTCCCGGCATAGGCATCCGGAACGCGGATCGTGGCGGTGCAATAGGGACAGTTAAATTCAATCGCCATGACACAGGTCTCTATGATTCGGAGAAATCAGATTCCTCAGGAATTTCCAATGGCCACATTGCATTGGGCGGGCAAACTGATGGTAAATCGAGTGCCTTTTCCGACTTCGCTCTCGCACAGGATTTGGCCATGGTGAGCCTCAACAATGCGTCGGACGGTAGGCAAACCAAGTCCGCTGCCGCCGGACCTGGTGGAAAAGAAGGCCTGAAACATTTGAGATCGCGTCTTTTCGTCCATGCCCTTTCCGGTATCGATGACTTCAAGGATCACCTGGTCGCCGCGCATTCGGGTCAGCAGATCGATTGAACCGCCGTCCGGCATTGCTTCGATCGCATTCCGGCACAGATTCACCAGAGCCTGCCGCATCAAAGATCGATCCAGCATTACAACTGGCAGGTCAGTCGCCAGATGAGGACGCAACTCGACTTCCATGCTGTTGGCTTGAGGCTCCAGGAACCCAACATAATCCATTAGAATCGTGTTGAGGTTTCCTTCTTCCAGATGCAGTTCACCCGCGCGGGCAAACTGCAGGAAGGCGTTCAGGATTTCTTCCAGATTGCGACACTCGCCCTGCAGACTGGAGATTCGTCGGAGGACGCGGCGCGTTCGCTGGGAGTCATCGCCTTCCATCTCTTCCGCAAGCAGTTCCAGATTCATGCCGATCGTCGAGAGCGGATTCCGGATTTCGTGCGCCAAGCCACCGGCAAGTGTGGCAAGTTCAGTATTCTCCGCCCGAAGACGTTGTCGTTCCTGCTGTTCGTCAGAGGTTTCCATCGGAACGGTTTTCTGAATGGAAGGAATCTAATAAGCATTCTTTTAATCGGTGCATGGCCGTGATTTGACCATTCCATTCGCCTTGGGTTTTTGGCCGGTGGCGATGCACAAGAAAGCAGGACGGGTTTTGCGACCCGTCCTGCTTCGCACTATTGCCTATTCTTCGTCGTCGTCCGCTGGCTCATCTTGCTTGGAGGCCAACAGGACCGCCTTGCGAGACAGCTTCACGCGGTTCTGATCATCGACAGCGATGACCTTGACTTCGAACATGTCGCCGATTTTGCAGACGTCCTGAACGTTCTTCACGAAACCGTCGGACAGTTCACTGATGTGGCACAGGCCGTCTTTACCGGGAGCGATTTCAATGAAGGCACCGAAGTCCTTAATTGAAGTCACTTTACCCATGTAGACGCGACCTGGCTGAATTTCTTCGCACAGAGCTTCGACGCGTGCCAGTGCCATGTCGGCACACTGAGCGTTGACAGCAGAAATCGTCACCACGCCGTTTTCGGCCACTTCGATTGTCGCTCCGGATTCTTCCTGAATCGCGCGAATCGTCTTGCCACCAGGGCCGATCAGCAAACCGATCTTTTCTGGATTGATCTGTGTCTGAACCAGCTTGGGTGCGTGTTCAGAAACATCTGCACGTGGACGACGAATCGTTGTCAGCATTTCTCGCAGCAGTTCTTTGCGGGCCTTCAGAGCCTGCTCAAGCGTACCGCGAATAATTTCTTCGCTGATGCCTTCGTTCTTCAGGTCCAACTGAATACCAGTCACACCACGACCAGTTCCAGCAACCTTAAAGTCCATGTCGCCGAAGTGGTCTTCGTCGCCCATGATGTCGGTCAACAATGTGAAGCGACTTCCTTCGTCAACCAGACCAATGCTGATACCGGCAACCGGCTGCAGAATCGGTACACCGGAATCCATCAACGCCAGCGTGGCACTGCACACAGACGCCATTGAACTGCTGCCGTTCGATTCCAAAATATCCGAGATGATACGAATCGTGTACGGGAACTTTTCAGGCGGCGGAATGACGGGCAATACCGATCTTTCTGCCAGACAGCCGTGACCAATTTCGCGACGACCTGGACCACGAATCGGCTTGCACTCACCCACCGAGAACGGAGGAAAATAATAGTGCAGCATGAATCGTTGAGCGTCTTCTCCAAACAGGCCATCGAACTTCTGCTGGTCGCGAGTCGTTCCCAGAACCAATGTCGCCATCGACTGTGTTTCACCACGTGTGAACACGGCAGAACCGTGAACTCGCGGCAGAACGCCGACTCTGCTTGTGATAGCTCGCATATCCGCCGGTGCGCGACCGTCGATACGTTTGCCGTCCATGATCAGGTCGCGAACAACTCGTTCTTCGACATCATGGAACGCTGCACCAAACTGAGCTTTTGTCAGTCCATCGGCAGTTTCTGTGGCATCGGCCGGGAAGTACTTTTCGATGAGTGACTTCTTCAACTCGCGAACTTTGTCACCTCGCTCCTGCTTGAGCTTGGTCGTCTTTGCTTCCGTGATCTTGCCGTAAGCGTCTGCCTTCAGTTTTGCATAGAAGGGATTCACTGGCGGCGCAGGAATCACAGCCGGAGCAACCCCAGCCTGCTTTGCGAAATCGAGCTGCCAGGCACACAACGTCTGAATGTGCTTGTGTGCGAACATGATGGCGTCGCCCATCTCCTTTTCAGGAATCTGGTTGCCAAAACCTTCAATCATCAGGACCGATGTTTTTGTACCAGCCACGATCAGATCGAGCTTGCTGGTTTCCATCTGCTCACGAGTTGGCATCAGAACCAACTGATCATCAATCATGCCAACTCGCACAGCCGCGATCGGGCCCTTGAAAGGCATGCCAGAAACCATCAACGCGGCACTTGCACCGGTGATGTTCAACACGTCCGGATCATTGATACCGTCACATGACATGACGTTGCACATGATCTGGACTTCGTCGCGGAATCCTTTTGGGAACAGCGGACGAATCGGGCGATCAGTCAGACGGCTGGTCAACACTTCGCGAGTCGTCGGACGGCCTTCACGCTTGAGGTAGCCGCCAGCGAATTTTCCTGCGGCAGCCAGTCGTTCACGATAATCGACAGTCAGCGGGAAGAAGTCCGTACCCGGTCGGGAGGGACCTGTCTGCGAAGCGATGAAAACACTTGTTTCACCGAACTGAATCATCACCGCACCACTGGACTGTTTCGCCAGTTCGCCGGTGGTTAACGAATACTTTTGGCCTGCAAAATCGATCTCAACAGTAACTTTTTTCACAATAAACTTCCTAACCCGGACCAGCCGGTAAACGGACCGCATCTCAGGCAGGATCGAGAGTCAAATTCAACGCTCGTGCAGCAACTTCACGACATCAGGAAAGGACGCAGCAGCGAATCCATGTCCACTAAACTGCCAACAGACTACCGGTGCAGCACCGCCCAACATCAGGGGAGATCTGGCAAACCGGACTGCAATTTTCCGACAACTCAAAGTCACCACAGGATGCGGCAATCCGCTACGAACCTGCGGCAGCAGTCAACTTCACTTCCAATAAAAACGAAACCTACACCAACAACACAGTAGAAAGCAGAAAAGGCGTTGCCGGGGTAAACCGCAGCAACGCCTGATGTAACTACTTTCGGATATTCAGACGAGTGATAATCGCGACATAGCGATTCAGATCATCTCGCTTTAGATAGTCAAGAAACTGACGACGACGGCTGACTTTAGCCAGCAAGCCGCGACGCCCGGAGTAATCTTTTGGGTGCGTCTGCAAATGCTCTGTAATAGCTTGAATTTCGGCGGTGAGAACAGCAATCTGAACTTCCGGCGACCCAGTGTCGCCCGGCGTCTTTGCATGTTCAGCCATAATCTTTGATTTTTGCTCTGCACTAATCGACGACATTTCAACTCCCCAAACACTACCACAACCTGCGGGAATACCACCGCAACTGAAGTTGCCCGCGATACCCTTGAACGCCCGGCTGGGTGGTCCAATCAAAACTACAGCAAAGGACAGTCCTTTGCCACAAGCCAAGCATTCTACTGACTTTAGTCCATTTTTCAATACACAAGCTCCGAGGCTGTTTTTGCGGGAATCTGTGCCAGACCTTTGCCACCAGTGATCTGGATCTGGTCAGCCCGCAAAAACGGCGGCTAAGATCCCCAATCCGATCAGCACCAGCAGAAGAATCAGAAAGAAATTTGACGATGATGGAGGTTTTGTACTTGATATGCGGCGTCTTTCGAATGATCTCCTGGTACTCCAGGGTGAACACACGACCGCCTTCTTCGCCAAATATCAAGTAGAGGATGTAACCATTGATCCCGATGGGCTGGGGTGGGTAAAGTCGAGCCCAAACCCATTGTTCACTAGACACGGGCCCAAATGGTGGTGACTTAGGCTACCCGCCCGAACCAATGTCCAATGTCGGTGGAAGCTCGCTCTCAACAAACTTTGGACGGCCGCGATCCGCGGGCTCTGCGTCAGCAGTCCAAGATAGGCGATCGCCAAATTCTGTTCTACCGCAGGACGGGTTTACAGACCCGTCCGGACCTGATTTTTGTCTTCTACAGGCTGATGACAACGTCATAGATTTCGCCCAGCTTTCCAGACCGGAACACCGGCGGCGGATTGTAGCGACAATTCATTTTATCACAGATTTTCAGGTCGAAGCGGATCTGCGGAAAGTCCGAAAATCCGGATAACGAAGATTCATCCATATCAAGGAGATCCTATGAAACTTATTTCCATTCGCAGCGGATTCAACGTCACTCTGTCCGTGGTTATGCTGATTGGTTCACCGCTTTTGGCAGCCGATCCGACCGAGGTTCGCACATCAGACTATCGCCTCGGCACAAACGGCATGCTGACAGGGAGTGTTCTGAATCAAAGCGGTCAGCCTGTTTCGGGTCTGCCAGTCGAAGTATTCCATAAGGACCAGCGGATTGCCGTAGCTGTGAGCGACGAAAACGGCAACTTTGCGGTCGATGGCCTTCGAAACGGACCGCATACTGTGAAACTTGGAGCGTCTCGGCAGGCCGTGCGGTTTTGGAGCACTTCAACCGCCGCACCACCAACCGCGCAAAGTGCGATGGCCATTGTCGTGGATGAAGCAATCGTTCGCGGACAGGCTCTTTCCCGTTGGGGCTTGGCAGGGGGTGTCGTGTTGATTGGCGGTGCAGTCGCCACGGCAATCGTACTTTCAAACAACGACGATAAACCCGGGAACAACGACAATTCCAACGCCGTTTTGGCAAGTCCCTAGCTCAACATGCCAGATCACAATCAGTCAGTCTTCTCCGATAGCACTATTCGCATCCAGGATCTGAACACTTTAGGCTTGCGGCAGGAAAAGTTTACCAGCCGCTTGATGCAGGACGGGTCTCAGATCCGTCCTGCGTTAAAAATGCCCGCGGTGAATACAACGGATCGCCACGGCATGATGACCAGCATCAATGGCGGGGCAAAGACGTTGTTGGTTTGAATGAAGATTCTATTGGTCGATACCTCTCAGATATCGATCACTCGCACGCACTGTTGGGATCAATTTGCAAAGAAGTGAATTCAACACATCGCACAGTTCGGGACAGAGATTATTGTGTGACTCATCAAGGCCACAAAAAAACTTTACGTGTGAGCTGCACAATTCTGAGAAGTCAGCAAAAAGAAGAAATCGGTACGGTCGTTTACGTTCGCGACGTGACTCAAAAAGCATTGCTTGAAGAACGGCTGCCTCGTATGGAACGATACATTGGTCTTGGTTCATTGGCCGCTGGCCTACAACACGAAATCAAAAATCCGCTCAGCGCTTTGTCGTTGCACATTCAGCTTCTACGGGAAAGGTTGGCCGTGGAACTGCCACATCCCGAGGTCAATGAGATGCTTGATATACTGCATACCGAAGTCAATCGTATCAGCAATGTGCTGGATGGTTTTCGCAACTATGCTTCCGTGCATGAACTCGGGCGTACCCCGGTAGTGGTTGGGCTGCTCATCCAAAAACTTGTACGTCTGTTGCGGCCTCAGGCTGAATCACAGAAGATAGCCATCGTTTTTAATCTTCCTGCGAAACCTCTGGGAACCGTGCTGGCGGACCCGTCCCGATGGCACGGGCATGGGACTGGCGCTTTGCCACAAGATTGTTCAGCAACACGGCGGCAGCATAGATTTTCGCACCGGTGAAGAATATGAAAACCAAGCTGGCACTGCGTTTACAATCCTTCTGCCGCTGGAAGAGCCTGCATGACCAATTCCAGTTTCGATGTTCTGATTGTTGATGACGATCCCAACATTCGCTCGGGCCTGGCGAAAGGGCTCATCAGTGAAGCCGATTCGATAGACACGGCAAATGATTCCGACTAAGCGCTGACAATGTTCGGAAAGCACGAGTACCAGCTTGTGATTGCCGATGTCCGCTTGCAATGCAGTATGGGCGGCATTGAGCTGATGCGAAAGATGCTGTTTGCACGGCCTCAGACCGCTGTGATTGTCATCACCGCGCACGGAACTGTGTGGAAACGGCCGTTGAGGCGATACGTGCTGGAGCCTTCGATTTCATTGCGAAACCGCTGGACCTGAATCTCGTTCGGCAGCAGGTACGCAAGGCCCGCGAACACTATCAATTGCAACTTGAAAATCGCAGCCTCCGCAGTCAACTGGCGAACGCCGGTGAGATTTCCAATATCATTGAAAACTGCACTGCGATGCAGGAGGTCTTTCACCAGATCCGGCAAGTGGCCAATACCGACGCGACCGTCATGATTCACGGGGAAAGCGGGACGGGAAAGGAACTGATTGCACGTGCGTTACACAACTTAAGCGATCGCAGTGCGGGTCCGTTTCTGGCGGTCAACCTGGGTGCCTTGCCCGAAACATTGCTGGAAAGCGAACTCTTCGGACATGAAAAAGGTTCATTCAGCGGGGCCTCACGACAAAAACCCGGGTGCTTTGAACAGGCGAATCGCGGCACATTATTTCTGGACGAAGTGACAGAGATGTCGGCAAAAAGCCAGGTCGATCTGCTGCGCGTTTTGGAAACGCGGCAACTGACCCGCGTCGGTGGCGAGGAATTACTGCACACGGATGTTCGCATATTGTCGGCGACCAACACATCTGTTCAGGATTTGATCGACGATGGGACATTTCGGGAGGACTTGTACTACCGTCTGAACGTCGTACCAATCCAGGTGCCTTCGCTGCGGCAGCGCCGAGACGACATTCCTTTGCTGGTCGAACACTTCCTGCGGCACTTCTGTCAGCGTCATAATCGAACATCCCGACAGGTTGCCCCGGAGGCCATGCAGACTCTGATCGCCGCTCACTGGCCCGGAAATGTGCGCCAATTGCGAAACGTGATGGAGCGACTGGTGGTGACTCTCATGGGCGACGTCATTCACGACGCCGACTTGCCTCCAGAACTCACGGCCCCCATGTTTTCGCAGATGTCCATCGATAGAACTCGGAACCCTCCAACACCACCAGAGAAATCCAGCCGTTGGTTACGAGATCGCAAACATGTGAGTGCCGCGCGATAATCGTCCCGACTGCAGCTCGCGGCGCTTCGATCATCACCAGCAGTCGTAATGGCTCATGCTGGAATCGTTCACCGTCATGCACGGACTGCCATGGCAGGCCCGTCTTCAGATCGCCGCCGTTTCCTTCGAAGACGCCAAGCTGACCAACCACGTTGTGGATCAACTTGTTGCCGCTTCCGAACGATCGATTGTCTACCGCAGAAGCATAGTACTGCAGATTGATCCAACTGGTCACAACCATCGGAGCGGTCATGATCAGCTCCAGCACTTTCAACTCAGGGTCGTTTCGATGATCGTAACTATGCATGAATGTGCGGCCCGACATGTTCAGCCCAGCGGTTCGTGATCGCGGCGCAACGATGAACGCGGCATTGCCAGCCAATCCCCATTCCGGTCGCACCTCAGCCCAGTCCCGACTTCGTCGGAGCACATCAGCGTCGTTGCCGCTTCCCAGCCGAACGGCTCTTTCAGACCTGCACAGCCGACCGGCGTCAACAGTCCAGTTTTGAGCTCGCTGGAAGTCAGCAGACAACTCCGCTGGCAGATTGTCAGTATCGAAGAACACGATCTCATCCGTCGTCGTGTTGTGCACCGCCGCGATGAACCATGTATCCTCCGGAATCAAAATTCCTCGAGTCGCCAGTCCCTGCCTGACCTGAGAATTATTCAGCAATCCTGCGGCGAGGCGTGCGTTCGGCTCGCCCGAGTGACCGCCGCACGCCCCACAATCCAGCCCCGCCTTGTAGGGATTATTAACGACGTCGGACCCGTGTCCGCAGATCGCGACGATGCGGGCGAAGGACTGCGTCAGCCCCAGATTGCGGAGCATGTTCTCCGCGAGACTCAGTTTTTGATCCAATGTGAGGTTTTGATGGCCGACATCGCTTTGGTGCGGACCGAGGTGCTTTTGGTGTTTCCTGGAGACGCCGTCAAATTCTGACGTTGATACTGTCCGAGTCCACCGCATCGAATCGGTGATGAGCTTGGCGAAGTAAGCCAGTCCGATGGATTCGACAAACGAAAAGCATGAGGCCGCAGAACTTTGAAAGGACTTCCACAGTTTTCGACCGGATCTGAGAGTCTGTCGCTGATTGACCGCATGGTTGCAGCATTTATCATCAGCTCCCTGAATCGTTTCATGAATCTGAAACGCCGGGTTGAGTAAGACTGGGCACTGAGCGACTCCAGACGATGCTCCGAGCGGCACATATTCGATCACCATGCCGAAGAATCCCGCGAAGCCGAATGTTTCGACGCCATGGTCAACGGATTCCAGGTTTCGTCGAAACACTTCGGATCTGACATCAATGCAGAACACCATCTGCAGATCCGGTCGAACGGCTGTGGACTGTGTTGCAGCTTTATTGGATATGGCATGACATAAGCTCCGTCGGTATCCGATTTCTGAAGCCACCTGCAGACAATATCGCGCCAGTACTTCAGCCGGTGGCGAAAGCACTTCCAGAGTGTCCTCCCTGGACCAGTCAACTGACGCAGCCCACCAGCCTGCGGGCCAGCCTACTTCCCAGTTTCGAGCCAGCGCCGCATCATAAGCAAGTCGAATCGCAAGCAGTCCGATGAGATCCTCATTGGGCTCAAACGGAGCACCGGGTTTCCAGGCCCGATATGCAATGTACGATGCCCAACCGCTCACGGAAAAAATTTCGCAGAGCAAGAAGGATCGCCAACTGCTCCGCGGAATGGCAAGCGTGTGCAACATCTGTTCGATCGCCTCCGAGGCGGACTCAGGCAATTGCGACGCGAAGTTCCTGAAATTGTTGATTCCAAGCTGCTCCATTCTTCGGCTGGTCTTTGCGACGTTGCGCCACGCATGATAAAGCGGCTGAGACTTCCATGGACTTGCCCAAATCGCCTGACCTTCGTCAAAGTGTGCGGACACGTATCGAGAGATGTCGTTGATAATGTGACTACTCAAGGTGCTCTCTTGCTGGCCGTCGAGATTCTCGGCAACGGTCTGAACCGCGCGCTCCTTCTCTGCCGTCACCCCGTCATTCTCCATCCAGTTCTGCACCTGGAGCGCCGTGAGAGGAGCGAATTGATCGGGATACTCCTGCAGACATTGCTGGAACGCTTGCTCAATATCATCCGATGAAATTTGTCCGATCTTCAACAGCGACTGAAAGTAACTCCTCGGCATCAGCAGATCGCAATCCCGAGTGCCGCAATACAACTGGCGTGTTTGCAGAAAAGACTTGTGAGCCAGTCCGAAAAACGGATTCACGGCGACGTAGTCTTGTAGCGGCCACAAAGGTGGCACGATGCCCTGTATTTCGTGCAGCAGTTCGGGAAGGCTGGGTGCGATATCCTGAGACTCTGCCGTACCACGTGTTGAACCATTCATTTCAATTTCCAGAGACTCAGGATCGCTTGCAACTTCACTCATTTTCGATCTCCTTCGTGATTCAGTTTACCGGGGATGGACGGCGTTGCCGGGGATGGACGGCGTTGCCGGGGATGGACGGCGTTGCCGGGGATGGACGGCGTTTATGACGGGAAAACCTCGATTGGCAGGAGGTTGAATTCCTTCGCGATCGTTACTGCTCGATCTCTACTGCACGGGGCCACGTTGCCCGTACACGCGAGCAGTGACTCGGCGTGCGGCAACGTCAATATAAAATCCGTTCAGGGCGTGGACATAGAGCGATCGAAACAGCGGGCCGCTCCAGCCCGATGCGGCGGCTGCCTGCAGGAGAAAGATTCCGATGAATCCCAGCGCCACGATCAGAATCACCAGAGAGTCAAGTAATGATGGGTTGATCGTCTGGTGTGACACGGAGTGACGCAGTATCTGATCCGCGACCAGATACGCGCCGTAGTATCCAACGCTTACCAACGCCGCAGCCAGAATCCCCCACATCGCCAGGCGCATCGAACCAACTGAGAGTGCGGACCATACAAGTTGCGTCAACGCGATTGTCAGGATTAAACTCAGAATGATCGCGCCGGGCTTGGCGGTCAGATTAACTCCAAAGATCCAAACTGTCGTCGAGCAAATCGCGATGGCCAGCATAATGGCCGCTGGCAACATCAGAGGAATTCGACGGCTCGGATCAATTCGCCCGGCATCTGTTTTTCTGCCCGCAGCAGCATCCAGAACGCTGCCACAGCTCAGGAAAGCATGCGCTTTGTAGAGCGAGTGTGCCACGATGTGCAGCAGGGCCGCAGAGAACGCCCCGAGACCGCATTGCAGCATCATGAAGCCCATTTGTGCTATTGTGGAATACGCGAGCTGACGTTTGACGCTTGTCTGCGTCAGCATCACCAGTCCGCCAAACAACGCCGTGAAAGCACCGATCAGGGCGAGGAAATCCAAGGCAAGGTGAGAGAGTGAAATCAACGGACTGAGTCGCAGAACAAGAAATCCACCCGCGTTGATGATGCCCGCATGCATCAATGCAGAAACAGGAGTCGGCGTCTCCATCGTATCCGGTAGCCAACTGTGGAATGGAAACTGCGCGGACTTGGTCATCGCTCCCAGCACATAGAGACTGCCGATTGCCGAGATCCAAAAGTCTCCTCCGGCAGAACTTTCATGCAGCTTTTGCGTAGCCGCAAAAATTTCCGCATATTCAGTTGTGCCGAAGCAGTAATAGGTCAGCCAAAGAGCCGCCAGCAGAAAAAGATCCCCAAGTCGGCTGATGAGAAACTTCTTCCGAGCGGCCCAGATGGCCCATGTCCGATCAGGATAATGAGTGAGCAACCGATGCAGTCCGCTGCTGGTCAGCATCCATGCCGCCGTCAGCATGACCAGGTCCCGTGACACGACCAGCAACTGGACGGCTCCCAACGAGAAGAGCATCCATTTCAGAAATTGTCCTTGAGTCGCCTCGCGATCCAGATAGGAGATCGAATAGCGCACGATGATTAAGCCAATGAAGCTAATCAACAGTAGCATGACGACTGACAGGCTGTCGATATACACACCAGCACTCAGTTTGTACGGCCACGCCACAGAAACGAGTACGCTGTCAATCGGGCCACGCCAAGCCAGCAATCCTGCGGTCGCAGATGCGAGCGTCAGAGCCAATGAAGTGATGCCCAAGGCAAACATCCGCATCTGATGCACATGGCGGTTGGCCCAGGCCGCAGGAATTAGGCCCGTGAGCAGTAGCAGCATCGGCGATGCGGCAGCCAGCAGGGATTGCAGAGTATTCAGGGGGGATCTCCTTGCACGAAGACTGAGACGAAACATGAAACGCAATTAGCGAAGTGTAAAGCACGATACTATTGTCGTCAATCATGTTTCGTCATTTTCCCGGAAATTCTGAAACCAAAGTCTTTAAAGCTGCGTTCGCTATTTCACGAAGTAAATTTTGCGATTGATATGTCGCATATTGCCGATAAGATGCTGTCGAGTCCGCTCTGCGACCTGACCGACACCTGAGATCCATCGCGATCCTCGAATGCCGCAAGCCGACACGCAGTGAGCATCTCCGATGAAAAAAGGCCGTGCATCGACAACCACGCAAGCCGCCCCAAGCGTTGTTCCGGGGATAGAACCGCGCGCCGAATCTGCTGGCAGCCGCTGGACGTTTTTAACGAATCATTCCCACGTGCTGATTCTGCTGTCACGCAATCCGACAATCGTGCTGCGTGAGGTTGCGATTCGCGTAGGGATTACTGAACGCGCCGTCCAGCGAATCATAGCCGACCTGGAAGAAGCAGAGATCATTGAACGAGAGAAGGTAGGGCGGCAGAACCATTATCGCATCTTATCTGAGCAGTCGCTGCGTCATCCGATTGAATCGCACAAGACGATCGGCGACCTGCTGTCCCTGATCAATGAGCCCGCAGGCTGAATGCTGTCGTTCCCTGAATGGTGTGGTGCATGCGACAGTGGTGCGTGCCAGAATTGTGTGGGAACTGGATTTCGGTTAGGCTTTAAACAGAGTCCTGAGTAAAAGGGCATGATTTAATATGCCTTGTATGTTGCGCAGTCACTACGCGACCACTGTTTATTGTTGCATCTGGATTTTTGGATTAAATTATGTCCGCCTCCGTTCCCGGAGAAAACACTGATTCGACGGGCATGGATCGTCGGGCAGGAGGCATGTTTGATTCAACTCCCTGGAGCGGAGTGCTTGCCGCCGGGGATTCCAGACATGCATCCCAGAGAATTGCGTTGCAGAGTTTTTGTTCTGCCTGCTGGCTGGCGCTGCATCTTTACGTCCGCCGGAAAGTGAAGAATGTTCATCTGGCGCAGGATTTGACGCAGTCCTTTTTTGAACGACTGCTCGTCGGCAAGTCGTTGAAGCTGGCAGATCCGGCTCGCGGGAGATTTCGGACGTTTCTGATTCAGGCGTTTGAGTGGCATCTTGCAAATGAATTTCGCGAAGGACGCGCCGAAAAGCGTGGTGGAAAAGTTCAGACATTTCCGCTCGACTTTTCCAGACACGATTCTTTGCTGGCCGATGATGAAAGCATCACCGCCGACCTACTGTTTGAACGCGAGTGGGCGATCACCCTGTTGAATTTGACGATGGAGCGACTGCGAACCGAGCAGGCCGTGGGGGACAAAGCAGAAATCTTCGACGTGTTGAAACGATTTCTGACGGGCGAAGGACCACAAGGCGGATATCAGGCGGTCTGCGAACAAGTTGGCATGAATGAGCCTGCTGCTCGGATGGCTGTGAGCCGACTCCGCGTTCGATACCGCGAACTTTTGCGCGAAGAAATTGCCAGGACTGTGGCATCCAGTCAGGATGTGGACGACGAAATTCGACACTTGTTCAGGGCAGTATCGGTAAAATAGGGCGGAAGATAGTTCCTTAGGAATAGTCCCGAAATAAAGTACGTCAGCCTTTCCAGGCTGACTGGTTCTTTTTCATGTCCGGCTGGAAAGCCTGACGTACGTTTCGGGATGTGATTTCGGGCTTGTTCCTTAGAGCCCACAGAGGAATTCATCATAAAACTTCCGACACTGCCAAAGATTTTGCGTTGCGAACCTGGAATTCCTGTTAATTCTGAGGTGTGTGAATCCTCTGTCAAAGCGCGAAACTCATGAGCGATATCTTGAAAACAGCAAGTGCCACCTGCCCGGATTGCGATGCTTCGCTTCCTGTGAATGCACCGGATGGTCTGTGTCCGGCCTGCTTGCTGCGAACGGCCTTTCGTGCCGTGTTCGATTCTGCAGAGCATGCCGAATCGAACCCGACCGAGCGCCAACACCTGGAATTGACACCTAATGCTCAGTTAGTTTTACTGTCTCAACTACTGTTTTTGATTCAACCTGGTTGGCGGTAGGCGTTTACGTTTTTTGTAGTGATAGAATCGAGCTTCTTCGTTTCGTCGCAATCGGCGAGTTTTGTTCTTTGCAATCCTGA
>Ga0209284_10001301_pt1 | contig 38854 bp, 22 predicted proteins | sample FRY03_FD_187211 | JGI IMG/M metagenome (GOLD analysis project Ga0209284, IMG submission 187211) | Freshwater microbial communities from Lake Fryxell liftoff mats and glacier meltwater in Antarctica - FRY-03 (SPAdes) (version 2) | ecosystem: Environmental > Aquatic > Freshwater > Ice > Glacier... | reverse complement strand
CATGCTGTGAAAATGCCCCTATATTTTGTGCTCTATCATGCATGCCAACCACAATTTTTGCCTATTTTGCCTATTTTAAATGGTATTTCATATGACAATTTACATGTGTAATAATGGCCATATTATGTGTTCTGGAGCCTTGAAACACCGTAAATCGTGTCAAAATACAATACCTATTTCATGCCATCTGCCGGACCTGGCACAGGGTGCAGCACATGTGCCGAAACTTTTTGCACAGGCTTGTGCCAGAGCACGGCACCTTGCCAGAGCACCACACCACATGCTGTGAAAATGCCCCTATATTTTGTGCTCTATCATGCATCTCAAGCACGATTTTTGCCTATTTTGCCTATTTTAAATGGTATTTCACATGACAAATTATATGCGTAATAATGGCCATATTATGTGTTTTGGAGCCTTGAAACAGCGTAAATCGTGTCAAAATACAGTACCTATTTCATGCCATCTGCCGGACCTGGCACAGGCTGGAGCACATGTGCCGAAACTTTTTGCACAGACGTGTGCAAGGGCGGCGCACCATGCTCGAGCACGCCACGGCATGCTCGGAAACGCAAGTGTATTTATGCCGAATAATGCACCGCAAAACGATTGCCGATCTCTTTTTATGTGTTTTAAGCCATATTTCCACGACAGTTTTTGTGTTTGTGCTGAGGTAGCTGTGTGACGGTGATGTGCAGTGGGCGTGAAAATGGCATCGGTGCTCGTGAACTCGTACATGTTGAACTTGTACGGCATCCTGGAGGGCATGATCTCAAACGAGCCCATATGCGACGGACGTGGAATGAATCACTATGCGCTCGACAATTGCAACACGCACCCCCTGTCTATGCGGCCGGTGTATGACCAGATGATCAAGGTGCACCGCCAGCTCGACCAGGTGGTTGCAAAAATGGTGGCGTACATTGGCATTATTTTTGGAATCCAGGACAGCACCCAGCGTCTGGCATACAACTCGCTGCTGACGTTTGCACTGGGGCCGCTGTCCAAAAGCAGCGATTTCCTGCACAAGCTCAAGATCGGCGGCGACGCCGAGTACATGGCCAAAATCGCCGACTCTTTCAAGAGTGTGAGCGAGAGCGGCGTCAACGGAATCGGTGCGTTTGTCGGGGGCTTTACGCAGGCGATTTTCGCGAGCATGCACGGCATGTTTTTCATTTACGACGAGCTCTTTCTCAAGTACGTGACCTCCATCATCCAGAACAAGCACTATAAAGACAAGAATGACGTCGAAGTGGCCTTTTTCGCGTTCAGCAACCTTGTTTTCGACTCGATTGCGCTCGGGCCCATGAAGAACGTGCTCATTACCCCGCAGTACAGGGTGTGTCAGACGTACTCGCAGCTGACTGGAGACTCGCAGTCGGCTGCCGGCAAGACCATTTTCCACACCTGTGCTGCTGTGATCGAGGTATTTTACGCCGCCATGCAGGTCATTTCGTCCACCATCACCCTGTCGGCAGTGTCGGACTGTATCTGCAACATCAACGAGTTTGAAAACGAGTTTGTCGACGTCTTTGAACAGAGGTGCCGGTACAAGATGCCCGAGGCCCTGCACCCGCAGCTTGTGGAGTTTATCTTGAGCCGCAACAACCAAAACAGCGTGAGCATCTGTGCCACGCTGGTCAACAACTTCAAGAATGTGCTCCTCAAGATCCCCACACAGTCCAAGATACACATTAATCTCGCGCTGCAGAGCGCCATCGACGTGCCTGTGCAGCTCATGAACTTTATGAAAATCGACGGACTGCAGGCGGACTCGTGCACCCAGTACGAAACAACCCTCGACGTGATGACGATCATCCCGAGACCAATCAGCGCGTTCAAAAAGTGCGCGTACCTGCCGAGCTGCCGTTCCAAGTGCCAGGAGCAGATTGACTGGTTCTATGGCATGAAACTCAACGTCGCGCGTCCCAACGTGTCGCCCATCAACTCGGCGCTGATGGCGTTTGTGCCGGCGTGGGTCTCGCAGTTTGACAACCTTGACGAGCGATTCAGCCCCGTGGCCGTGCAAGACTATGGCTTTCGCGAGAATTGTGACCATTATATTGTGGTCATTGGCCGCCCGCTCAACCACGCACAGGTGCTGGACTCTCCCCTCACAATGTACATTTTTTGCTATGTGGACAAGACCTCGTCCATTGCCGTGCTCTCGAAGATTGTGTTGCCAGCCACCAAACACTTTGTTTTCACCATGGACGAAATGATGAGCAAGGAGCAAGCCGAGCCCGCCCACGAGTTCCACTTGGTGTCGGAAATCCTGCTGCCGCCGCTGGCAGACACCGACGACAGAGGCGCGCTTGTGTTTGTAGTGTGGGACAACAACGGTGATTTTGACACCGGCAACAACAACAATGCGATTTTCGAGGTTTTCGTCGACTCGATGGACACCGTGCATGACTCGTGGCTGCTGCACAGCAGAGACGTGAACAGCAACCGCGTGTGTGCCAATTTGCACGCGTCCATCATGGCGAGTTGCAATGGACGCATCACAGATGTTGCGCAGTACAACTTTATCAACACAGAATCGACCTCGGCAACCTTTAGGAAAATCGCCATATTGCCCAAAAAACAGCCCCCGCCCGGCATGTACGACGCCGACAAACGACCCGTCGCCTACACCATCATTGGCTTGCTGGACATTTTTGTCGAATACACGTCCAACAGCGAGCCGCCTGTGGCCAGCACGTGCAAAGTGGAGCTCGAACTGACGTGGGTGCAGCGCCGGCGCTTTGCGGCCGTAAACGAAGCCCCGGCGTGTCTCGTGCACCAGCCTGCGCACGAGGTGGTGAATGCCGTGAACATGACCATTTTTTCGCTGCTGAGCTCCAGGATCATGCGCAACCGCGAAATCCTGCTAAGCACCTCGCCTCGAAACGCGCTTTTGCTCGTCACTACCAAGGGCGCCGAGCAGGAGCAAGTGCAAGAGGTGCAGCATCTGGCTGCGGTTTTCGACCACAGCACCGGCTCGCTGCGCCTCATGTTTACAATCGTGCGTATCGACAAGATGACGCTCGACCCCAGCTTTGTGACGGCAAACCAGCAGCGGTTTGAGGAATACAGCCGCTTGCAGGCTAGCTCGCTTGCCACTTACATGGGCATGATACTGCATGATGCCGCGTACAGCAAGGACAATCGCGACAGTGCGACCAACCTCATTGTGTACACCATCAAGCAAAGCAACATAGACATGACTTCATCCAGCGAGGGATTCATCCGGGAGTTTGTCATGACGCTGGCGACGCCCGCCGACATGATACAGTTTAAGAAGCAGGAGTTGTTGGTCTCAACTCCCGCGCCGCAACTCAGATTTGCGATGCGCACCGGCTCTGGCATTGCCAAGACCGTCGATGTTTATATTGAGGAAAACTGCGACTACATGAATTGCAAAGCATGCTCGTCGCGACGGCTGCGCGCCTCGTGCGAAGCCGCGCAGAAATGCGCCGTGGTCAACTGCGTCGGCACCGTGATCAATCCTAACAACGTGTTGTGTGTGGTGGGGAGTCTGGTAAAAGAGATACAGGAGGTGTATTTGACGAACGCGGATGCCATATGGTTTGGGCTGGTGGAAACCAGCATGTCCATCCTGAAACTGTCCAAACTCAGCGGGTCCAAAGACGCCATATATCTGGAAAGCGTGTCGAATTTGGTCAACATTGCGCTGTGCGAGACGAAAGACATTTACGCTGCTCTTTCGGCCATTCTGCCCTCGTTTGTCTTTTCCGTCTATGTGGCGCTCGCGGGCAAGGCACAACTCAGTTCCACGCTAGACATCCAGAACCCCGGAGCGTCCAAGGTGCGCCAGACGTTTTCGCCGGGCACGCAGCTGCAGAATGTGGCCATGGTGTCGTCGATCACGCAGATCATCTACCAGTTTCTGCTGGTGCACCTGCACATTTCGCACGCCGCCTCCAAGCTCATGCTGTGCACAATCGACAAGTTTGCCGAGTTTTCGGGGGGCTACATTGACGTCGTGAACCACGACACCGAGCTCGGCAAGAAGGGCAGTTCCATCGATTTTTGCATGTCGCAACCCAGCATCCCGAGCGGCCTGCGCGCACAGTCCGACCAGCAGATTATCAATGACCGCGTCGCCATTGGTGCTGTGGACAACAACGTCGTCAAGGTCAAGATTGCTGGAGTTTCCATGGCTCCCGGTGTGTTTACCATCAACACCCGCAACGCCATCGTGTGGGCCAAAAACTACAACTACATCACCTGGCTGATCTGGACCAACGCGGCGTTTGACTCTATGCTTGGCATTCTTTATGGAGTCTCGCGCCTGCTTGGCATTGTGGAGAGCGACATGTGTCGTCCGCGGCCTGTCGAATTCAGTTCCATACTGAGGTGTGTGTGCGGCGACGTGGCGTACACAATCGATCGGACTCACCGCATGCATCTCGAGTCCAGCGGGGCCCTCTGGTGCACTGGCATGCTCAAAATGATCAACGCCGACGGCAGCGTGGTGTATGTCCAAAACCCGTTCAGTCTGGACATGCTGGCTGCCGACCTGCACAATGCAGGGCAGCTGTACATTGACTGCATTGCTATCAAAAGCGAAAACAGGTGTCGCGTGGAGCGCGCCGCCGTGTTCCTGCCCAAATATGCCAGCTATTTTGCCGCCCACAAGGTGTCACCGCTGGCGGTGCTGGCCCGATGTCGCGAAAACTACAATGGCAAAACTTGGGACGAGGGCGTTTTTGGGCTCTACGATCCGGTGTTGCAAGATTCCATCACACAAAGGCAGCGCCACACCAAAAAACGCGATCTCGAGCGCATACAGGCCCTTGTAGACGTTTATTTACAAGAAGACAATACTGGCATCATACACCGCTGTCTACAGGCAGGCCCTCTGAAAAACCGCATCCAGGCGTGCATGACGCTCACATTCACGCATCTGAACCGCTTGCAGGAGGTCAGCCGTGCCAAGCTGCCGTACACGTCGTCGGTGCCCGCGGAATTTTCCACCACAGCATACTTTTCGTATGACGCGGCGCCAGGCTCGCCGTATCCCGATGCGTGCGAATACCTGTCGTCGCCGTCGTTTCTGCAAAACAGCGATGTGCGCAAGTGTCGCAACGAAAACGCCGAAGACATTGCTAGCGAGAATGCGTGTGGTTTCAATGTTGCCAACCGCAATGACGTGTGCACCATTGGCCAGTCCACGCTAGCGTTCGAGCAGTCGATCCAAACCAACATCATTGACGAGTTCCGTGTTTCCAACAGCGTGCTGTACGACAGCGCCAAAATCGCCGCCGTGCATGCCAATGTGCAGACCAAATACAATGCTGTGGCAGGCTGCACTGCCGCCTACACCACCGACGTCGAGCAGGAAATACTGGTCAACATCCGCAAAATTGTCGACGCCCTCGACCTCACACTTACCACCGGCGAGGGCGACTTGCTACACCAGTTTGTGGACTGCATTTTCATGGGCGCACAAAAAAAGGCAATCCTGGCGCCCGCAGACAGCGCCGAAACCATGGAAAACCTCATGTATTCGCGGCACGAAAACGGCAGCAACCGCAGCTTCCAGCTCCCATGTGTTGGCACCTATGTGTATGATCGCCAAGAAGGCGCCGACACCGAGCCGTTTTTGCAAAAAACATGCGGCAGCGACACCCGCATCGCCGTCATGGCATACGTTACTCGCAGCATTGTCGACGCGGACAACGGTGGACTCCATGCTCTCGTCGCCAGCCTCATCACCGAAAAAGTACACTCCATCATCACCAACATCACAAACGTCCAAAACTACGGCTGTCTTGGGCGAGTGACGGGCATGGCCTGGCATCGGTCTGCCTCTGTACCGCTTGGTGCAGGGCGACTCCTTGAAAACACAATCCTTTCGCAGCTGCTTGCCGATACAACAGGGCCCTTGGTGACACTGACCGCCGTCCAGTGGAAAAACGTTGGCATCACAGACCTTCGCAGGAATGACTACATCCAGACCGGACGTGTCTTTTTCCACCCCAAACTAGACGTCTCGTGGCAATACTGCTGCGCGCAGCCGGGGCAATGCCAACCTGGCGAGTCCAACTTCGAGTCGAACCTGCCAGATGTCGACACAACCATTTCGGTGGATTCCATTATGTCTGCCATCACCGACAACATCCGCCATGTGGAAAAGGACGCCATCCTCAAGAAAACGGTAACTTTATATTTAATAATGGCCATATTATGAGTTTCGAACCTTTCAAACACCGTAAATCGTGTCACCATACAATCACCCATTTCACGCCATCTGCCCTGCACATGTGCCAAAACTTTTTGCGCAGACTTGTGCAAGAGCACCACACCATGCTGGAAAAACGCACACGTATTTTTATATTGTATCATGCATGTCAAGCATGTTTTTGCCACACGAGCGAGACTATGATCGCTTGGCGGCCCTTGTCTGGTGCCGCACAGGCTCGGGCTTGTTTGAAAGCTCCTCGCTGAGAGCCGCAAAGATGGGGTTTTCGTACGGCCTTATACTCCCCTCGAGCGAGTTCATGATCTCGAGCCTGCTTGTTTTCTGCAATGTCGGGTTCTTGCGCTGGAGCTCGATGTAAATCACGTCGAGCAGCAGCGCCATGTTAGAGAGCAGCACACTGTCGACCCCAGAGTGCTTGTCGTGTAACACCACTTTGGGGGCACAAATGCTGCCCGCAAATACCTGTGTGTGTATAAAATGTGCGCTGTTTTGGCGCTGCGCCGCGAGTTTTGCGTGCTTTTCGCGGATTATCTGCAGCATCGACGACATTGCACACACAAAGCCCGATCGCGACGTGCATTTGTCGCCTGCGTGTGCTTATATATTTGCACGACGGTCATGTGGAAATATCAGGCGCTAGTGCGCCACACTGCTTCACAGCAAACACATAACACGCCGCCACACACAGCCACTGACACGTTTTGTTGTGTTTTCGTGCATGTCGCCTCGCACAGGTGCTAACGAGGTTTGCGACCAACAAAACCATACATGGGATCGAGACTTACAACGACATGTCTTTGCTGGCTAAACACGAGGACCTCATGTATGCTGTACGTGGCGAGGTGCAACATAACCTCCACACCACCACGAAAGAGCACTTTGACTTTCCATTAGAGCGAGAAAATGACCCGTTGTCTCTGTTCGAACAGTGCCATGCAATCATGCGTGCGCGCACATTCACGCAGCCAGCCACGGAGGTGGACGAGCCCGACCACGGCGTTGGCAGTACTGTGCGCCGCCGGATGATTACCCTCGAGGCCATCATGGACTATGTGCAGGAGGGTGTGGAGTGGAAACCCATGAACCAGCACGCCAACCAGACCGACAAAGCCCATTTGTCGCGCAGAGAAATTGTGCGCGTAATCAACGAGTATGCCGGCAACATGCCACTGAATATATTGTATGACGCACGCTTTGTGTCGCACGATTCCCACTTTTGCGAGACCACTGCACCCGAGCCGGAGCCTCGGCCGCAGAATCTTGCCTTCCGCACGCCGGTGCCGTTTGACAACGTATTATACGAGCTGGATCAGCACCTGAAGATGCCCGAGACCAATCCGGAGGGAATGCCAGTGTTTGGCATGGCAGCACGCACCATGGGAAATGCAGACATATTATGCCCGTGCGAAACACGCACGCGCACACAAACACGGCAGCATGAGTGTGTGATATCGTTTAAGATATGCGAAATGGGCCAATACGAAGCGGGCGCAGACAGGTCGTTTTTCAACTCAGTTTTCAAGGGGTGCACTGCTGAATCGCGCATCGACAATGCGAACATCATCTATGCAGCACGATACCACCAGTATACGCGCAGCCTCTTGCGAAAGTACAACACGCTCTTGAAAGTCAGCGGCTTCGTGTGCAGCATCATGCAGCCGTCGGATTTGTGGGGTCTTGGCATATCGCATTTTAACAACACGCAATACCTGAACGCCGCACACATGGGGGATCTGGGACTGGACGTTGTCAACATGCTGCTGCACCCAAAGTCCGGCGTATCCATACTGAACTATGAGCATGTGCGCAAGAATTTTCACACCGTGCTCTCGGACGGCGATCGCGAGGTTTTTTTCCAGTGTATAGTGTCTATTTTCTGTTTTCGGCCTCACGCCATGCGCGACACCTGATTTTTTGCATTTTTGTGTGTTTTTCGCGTCTGTGTGTGTGCAATGCTGGCAGGTGCTGTTGTCGCACAGTAACGTAGATGCAGACGCAGAGGATGCCAATGCCGGGACGCGCGCACGGAATGTTTTGTGTGATGTCGACACGCGCGCGGAAGACAGGATTGCGGATCTTGGATTTCCGGTGTTGACGATGTTGGCGGAATCGCCTGCCGTCGTGAATTGTGTGCGATATGTACTGGAGGCTTCGTGGAAAGACATTCTGGACGAATTCGTGCCAGTGCAGCCTGACAGCGACGAAATCACCACGAATCTGCATGTCGAGGCTTTGTCGGCGATTGCAATGTGGCGCGGGAAATGTATGGCGAAACTAAACAAGCTCCAGACATGCCACGGGCAGTCGGCATACTCATTCGAGTACACACAGCAGGCACATCAGGAGGGCCTTGCGAAGCACCAAAAAAGTTGCCCATTTACGCTGGCCCCCGAACTGACGGCACTGGCCAGCATCATGTATGGCCCGTGTCTGTTGAGCTTCCGCGACTCGCTGCGACTGCTCGACCCACACCTGTGTGTGGCCGCCCGCGCCACAGCGGGTTCCGACTTGGGGGCGCTGTTTGTGCTTAGCAGAGCCGATATTGGGCTGGATGCGAGTGACGGCAGGAAATACACCAACGTTTGTGAGGTGGTAAATCCTTTGTCTATGCTGGCAATGTTGGAGCGCAGTGACAAGGGCGTGGTGGACCTGCCTGCACTGAGCGAGGTTTTTGTGCGCTCGCTTATTGCGCCGCACGAGGTGGGCGTGCCAAACAACCTTCGGCACAGCGGACTGATGGGCACACGGCTCGGCGTGGACTTTCTGTTCCCTTCACAACAGGGGCGTTCTGGCGAGCAAAACAGCGTCGATAATCGCGGCAGCTCCCAGTGTTTCGAAGCTTTCCCCTACTGGCCACAGCACTGGCAGGCCCCCTTTGGAGAGATCCTCCACGATACATATGAGCATGTCTCAGCGTTTGGCAACTACATGGCACTGTTAACAGCAGAGCCCGGGTGTTCTGACCCGGCGTCGTGCGAGGACACCTTGGTGTTGCTGCCTGACCACCTGCGCTTTGAGAATATGAGCAGCAACTTTTTTGGAACCAGCGGCCTGTGCCGCGAGCACTCCTTTGGGATGCCACTTGTGCCCACCAATACGCATGGCGTGTGCACTTCGAACATCCGGGCCCGCACTTTTAGTAACACCACCGTGCAGACGCCTGGGTCGGAGAGTTTCTCATGTGAGTCTGGCAACACAGAAACCTGCTCGTGTTCTAACACCCCCCGGGTGGGCATTGGTGGTGGTATGGGCGACAGCGTCGGGCATCTGTGGCCGCTCCTGCGCGCCTTCCTGGAAGAAGACAAGTTGCACACCCAGGTCTCTCGCTTCAGTGAGCTCAAGATGGGCTCGATGAGCATGCATGACTTGGCGCAATTTGTCGACCTCGAGATCAATATTGACCTGCAGGAGACCGATTCGATAGACGACATTGTGCGTTCACAATGCTACAGCTCGCACAACTATGGCAACGACGACCGCTTTGTTGTGGCGCAGAAAAACTGTGTTCACAACAGCGAATGTGTGGCACAAGGCAAGGTGTGTAGCGCCATGGGCAGCTGTGTGGAGATGCTGATTGACGTCGAAAATCACCTGCGGTCGGGGAGCATCGAAGTCGGCCTCAACAGTCCCAGTTGCAAAACAAAACAGGACAAATTTTCGGGGGCAAGTCCTTGGCGCCGGATGCATGACATTCTCGAGCAGCACGGCATGTGCTCGCATTCCAACCGGGTGTCGTATGAGCGCATGAACGACATGTTGCAGGCACTTCCTTCCTCAAAAACGGGGTGCACAGAACACGTGGACGCAACACATGATTTGTCTTACTGGGTGTGCGATCGAGGCATGGTGAACTGGACGTGGGTGCGAGAGCGTCCTGACTTTTTCTCAGGCACACAAAATCTTGACATGCGCACCAAACACGTGTCTTACAGCATACTGCACGACGAATTGTTCGACATTGCCCCGCATTTGTGTGATTCAGACTACATGCACTCCGAGTCCCTGGGATGGTGCGGCTTGCAGCACGTTGCTCGCAATGCCACAGAGACTAGGGACGAGGTGGAGAATGCGTACTGGATGCGGACAGCGCCGCTGCATGGACAGTTTTCGCTGCTAAAACCTGCAGAGACCGACGTCATTGAGCGCACACAGCGTATTAACCACGCGCCTCGCGACAAACTGCGATTCATGGGCATGCACCGCGACATGCTCAAGTTCGACGACGACACCTCTGCCGAAGTGCGCCAAAACCTGGCCATTCAGCGATGTGCTGACCTCGGCGTGTGCCAGACGGAAATCTTTACAGCGGCAGGCATGCACCGCAATCGCATGAAGCCGCAGCAGGATCTCACTGCAGCGCCTGTCGAAATCGCCGTCACCGTCAAGGTTAACGATATGCTCGAATGTGGTCCGATGGGCTATCTGCTTGAAATGCCCACATCCATCCATGCCGTGCCGTCGACCCGGATATTGTGTGTTTTGGACCGGGGCGTGGCGCCCATTGCATACTGGTTGCAACAAATCGCACACACACTGCTGACGCCCCAAGAAGAGAGCACGGCATGTCTGGACCTGTTTGGGAAAAATTGGAATACACACGGCCTGCAGTACAACCCCGTTTCGCTCAATTTCGAGTACGACGGCGGGCGGCGCGACAGAAACACTGCGCTGCAGTTTTTCCTCAACTCGCTGCTGCTGATGCAAAACGTGCCCGAGACAATGGATAGTGTGTTGGCAGCACAAAAAATTCACACATGTGTGTCGGACATTGCCGGGTTTATCCGCAGAGCGCCCACGTTTTACACGCTGCCGCGGCGCGAGGTCGGACTTTATGTTTTGGTGGACTTTGGCACGTACGAAATCCCGCTCTTCTGGTGGCTGAAATACACCCTGTCTCTGGTGGTTTTCAGGGATGCCAGCGCCGTGGACGTGACAGTGAGCAGGCTGAACAGCCAGCGGCCTCTGCGCATCGACGCATTCGAGAACCGCATCTCCCCACAGGATGTGATGCCGAGCGGCGGCAGTCTCGTGGGTATCACACTGAAACAGTTTTGGTCGCGCATCAATGCCCACGAGCTCGAATTGTTTTCCGAGAGCCACGATTTCGTCGTGCAAGAGATCGCCCGATACATTGACGCCACCATTAATGTCTCTGCTGTGATGGGGTGTGTCTCTGAGTTTCTAGTGGACCCAGCAAAGCACACAGAGCTGCGCAACGTCGCAGACAACAGCAATCGCGCCGGCACGTATGCACAGCTGGATACCATCGAAGACATGCTCGACGCAGTGTTTACAAAGTACACGCCGGTGCCACTGTGGGGCGGAGATATGCAGCGGGGGGTGCAAATGGAGAGCGAGCTAGATGACGCAGCGTTGACGTGCGCGAAACAGTTTTCGGACACGAATCTGATGGGCCACACGGACGGTCTGGACAGCATTCTCTCGTTCAATGACACAAAGTTCTGGCAGGTGAAAAACGCAGGGTTCATGGAGTCTTTCCTGAAGAAAACGTTTGATGTGTCCATTCCTGTGAATACCCACAGTCCAATCAAGAATCCCAACTCAATGGTGCAGTTTTACGACGATGTTGTCGGCGGCAGGCGAGGCATCAAGATTCTGGATCTGGACTTTGACGCCATTCACGCCGAGTTGAACAACATGAACGATATTCAGGACTATGCGGCAGAGTATCTGGGCACCTACGACAGCATGTACGAGAAATACACTGCCGAGGAGCACCGACTCGCCCCTCCAGCACAACCGGTGTTTTCCACGGGCTGCAGCGATTCACAGCCACACAATTTATGCAGCACGATGCCGAAAACACACTGTGTATATGACAAGAACAGGCAGTCGTCGCTGCTAAAGCAGGGGCTGTCCATGGGGACGTGGAACACGGATGCTGCTATTGTGTCACTTTTTGCAAGCAACAACCCCGACAGCGCGTTTTCAGAGATTGATATGTGTAAGAAAACCAGCCCGTCTGAGTTTGAACGTTTTGGACATTCGCATCCAAATCCAGACACTTCTACGTCATCCAGAGACCCCCCCGGAGGCGGACGGTGCACGATGGCCGATTTGAAAGCATATGGCGCCGGCGCCGATTTTACGCGTGGCCCGCTTTCGACGCGCCCCGATTTCAGATTGATGCATCCGCGCATGCCCGACATGAAACGGTGTCATCTGTCCGAAGACACTGGGCCCCCCGAGTTGATGATGCCGCCAGAGCTCGACTTGACAGACGGCGACCACGTGCGTTTTGTGGGGGAGTATTACATGCCAGTGCCCAAAAACGTGGCACCGGCGCGCCCGACGAACAGGTTATGTCACCGTATTGACTCGCAGTGCGTGCGTGGTGAGGACGCAGAGCTGTTTGGAGTGTCAGGCAAGCATGCTGTGGATCTCAAATACGACACCATTGAGCGCAACGCATACACACAGGTAAACGGCCGATCCGCCAACTTCATTTCGCACCTGCTGCGAGAGCACACCGACATGTACACGCAGGACCTGGATATTGACGAGGTTTTTGCAACGAGCACGGCGGACCTCTGGACCTCCAAGGTCGTACAACGCCCCGACAACAATGAGTGCAAAATCAGCAAGATTGTGTGGCCAGAAGGGTTCAAGATCGTGCCATATGTGCTCAATTCCGAAAAACTCGGCAGCGATGTGAGCTTTTCACACGTCATCTACAATGACAGGATCCTGCAACGCCGCAGCTACGACGATGGCACCGAGCAGCAGCTGTATGCGCACCACTTTGTGGGTGGTGAAAGCATGCGAGAGGCTGGTAGGCAAATCACCTCTCCGACGCCGCTTATGTCGCATTGTGGCATGGCAGTGGGGCACATGCACATGTTCAAGAGGGTGTCAATGGAGACAGTAGGACGCACGCGCATGTACGAGCGGTACCACCGCTTTAACCAGGACATAGGACAGGACGTCAAATTCGATGCAACTTCGGACCCGGTGTTTGGATCGGGCATTTCAGAGAGTTTGCGGACTTTTCTCGGGTTCAGCAGTACCAACAGTATTGACGCGCTGGTGGCAAGTGTGGCACTGGGCAATTTCATGCACACATATGACTCGAAAAAACGCAAGTGGCATCTGCAAGGCGCACTCAGTCAGCAGTTTTTCTTCAACTCGCGATTTCGGTGGACGAAACACGACACACCAAGTACCATAGCTCCGTCGCGACGAAGTGGCAGGGCCTCAGCAATGACATCAGCACCCCCCAAAAGCGTGGAAACTTGTATCTGGCTCGAAGGTATGAAGTACGGCGTATATCCCACTCTGCAGCCACAGTGTACGTCTCCACTGAGCGATGCCCATTATCAGAACCGTCCCACCATGCAAAACCCCATGCCAGCACTGTTTCCGCATGCCAAACTGCCAAAAGGTAGCGAAGGATGGGACCCGTACACGCTCGCAACGTTTTACGAGCAGGATGCGTATGAAGAGAGCACGGTGCGTCCGTGGTGGTCGTCCACCGTGTGTGACATGGTGTCGAACTTTGCCGACCGCAGCACAAACTATTTTTTTCTGGAGCTACTGTTTGAGAAAATGCCACGTTTTATGTACCAGATGATGGGTCATTACAACGACAACGGTGGCATCCACAATGTGTGCAAAAACCCGAAATGTTTGTCCATTTCGAGCGCGTATGCAAAGTACGACCCCGTGGGCCTGTTTATTGATCTGGTCGACGGCAATGACTGTAGAGCGTGCCGGGAGATTGCGGACAGACAGTTCAACTCCGACACCTGGCGCAAACGCAACCGCTTCCTGTCCGACCCCAAGTCGGTTTTAAAGTCACTTTTCGAGAAGAATGAGTACTACCAGCAGTTTGCCGACGACCACTCCTTGGCCAACACCGACGCCTTCACACAGATGTTGAATTTGAACATGATTGTGCCTGAGCAATCGCGCGGCATTGGCTCGTTCGGGCCCACTACCCTGTCGTTTGCCTCGTGCCAGTATGGGTCGAAACGCACCGGACTACACGAGCTCGCGCCTGGATACTGCGACACCATGCATACGTCTACGCACCGGCGCATCACAAAGCCCTCGCTTTGGTCGGAAATCGATGGCTCGCCTGGCCAGTATCTGCTGCCGTGCCGGGTGGACGCAAACGACAATGCACAGTTGTGCCACCCGATTCTGGTGCGAGGAGGCAATACCATCATCACCACCGCTGACAACACGTGGACGAAAAAGCCCGAGCAGTCTGGGGCCTGTTCTTACTCGGTGGAGTTTGGCGGCTCTTTCTTCTGTGGACCGCTGGCGTTTCTGGACAAAAAGTTGCAGGATTGTGGGGCCGGTGTTACACCCCAGCTCCATCCGGTGCCGGTGCGCGGAACCGAGATCGACGACAATCTCATGTGGAAATGCGCCACCTGCAACAAGTACTCGGACACACGCCCAATCCTGCAAAACCCCGAGAATGTGCGCGGTGCACAGTCGCCTGTACGCCAACATCGAGTGGGGTGTGGCATCTACAAGCGGACAGTGGGGAGTGTTGACAACGAGTACAGCGGCCCATTTACCAAGCGCCACAAAGATTACACCAAGACAATGCGCGACATCCGTATGGCGCTGCAGACCGCCTTCCGCAACGCATCCGAAATCGAAAGCACTCTGAATGCGCAACTGCACCTCGTTTTTGGGGACAAGCTCTTTATTCACGACAATGCGGTGTGGTGGGACGTGGCCGCGAAAAACACCACACAGATCGACCATGCCGTAACGGAACCCTTCCGCGAGTTTGGCTCTGGCGAGTCCATCGGCCATATCAACGAGGGCTGTGCGGTGGGCAACCTGCGGACCAACTCGGACGACTGCAATTTCCTCACCTACGACGCCGACGTTGCTTACAGTAACTCCATCCTTTTCCGCAAGGATCTGGACAACGGGTGCATGGCAGAGGACAACAAGCAGGACCACCTGAAGCCCGACAAATGCGATGTCAATATCACCCGGTCCACGGTCGATCGCATCAAGACCTTCACCGACGAGATCCATCTGAAAAAATTTGGCCTCGAGCTTCCAATGGTGCAACCTGGACAGACGGCGCGCACGCAGATTGCAACGCACAGCTTCGTGTCGTGGATCGACGGTGTGCTGCCGTTTTACGCCGCGTCGGCACGCACAAACACGCATTCCAAGGACACCGGCGACTACCTTGGGTATGTTTTGGACTCGCAAGCACGCTGCGGCGACTCGTACCGCAACAAGTCTCTGAGCGAGTACGCGTGCTTTATGGACGCAGCCAATAAAGTGCAGTTGGTGGTGCCGTGGCTGGGCAAAAACTATGCCTTTCTCAAAAAGGAAAACCGTCTGAAAATCCACGAAGACCCTCTTGTGCAGGGCACAGAGCCGCCGTTGCAGGAGCTTTTCCGGGTTCATATGGGGACCGACATGTGTTATGCTGTGGATGGCACTACGCGCCTGCCGTGCACAGCCACCGCCTGTCTCGACGACGAATACAAAACATACGAAAACAAGACTGTTTTTTGCGAGAGCAGCAAGCAATCTGACCGGTACTACGAAGACGAAATTGCCAAGAAACTCGACCGGCTGTATCTGGAGCGCATGCACCTCGAGAACAACCTGTTCAATCCCAACGCCGAGCACTCCCAGTGCTACCTGAAATATACGCCGCACGATGTGGAGCTTGCAAACGGCCGGCAGTGCAGACACATGCAGGCTCCTATGGGGTACAGTCCGTCGATTATCCGGCCGTTTTTGAGGGGTGTGTCCTCTCTCAACCGTAGCAAGGTGCAAATCGCTGCCGACCGGATGCAGAAGCACGAGTTCTATGCCTCGCCGTTGCCGCCCAGGTATTCGTCCTTGTGGGCTGGCCAGCAGATGTCGGCGACACAGGCCGAGGGCGCGGTACGTCTCTTGCATGATTTCCAGGCCCCACCACCGCGATTTTCCACTGCATGTCCCGATTTTTTGGCATGATTCGATTGTTTGATGTGCAGGTGTATGGTCTCTTGTCCGTGCACAAGGACCAGCTGTCGCCGTCGCGCATTGTCATGCAAGTGGACGAAGCCGGCATGTTTTCTGTTGCAAACGTGCATCTTCGACAAGATAATGCCATGGACCCGGCTTCGGACTGGGTCTCGCAAATGCACCCCACAGTGGCCGACGACATTGCGTTTGTGCATGCAAATCCCTTGTACAACAACTCGTGTGCGGGCAAAGGCGCGTGTCCGGACCGGCACTGGTCGTGTCCCTACATACTTTCTTCGCTTTTTGGTGGTTCTCACGTGGCGCGGCGCACCAATCGGCGTATTTTCCTCATCACCCCTGGTATTTTGCTGTGCTGCGTAATTCTGGCAACATCATGCCACAAACATGCCACAAACATGTTGTTTCTGAAAGCTAGTTGCGCGTGTTTTCCTGAAACGTATTACTAACTTTCTTGAGTGCTGTGCTCTTCTATGTTGTGACACCATAGACCCTATCCGCATGCGCAAGCTGTATCCGGATCTCGGCGGAGCGAATCCGCTAGTGCGCAGTCGACGAATCGATGCTGACGACATGCAGAGATTCCAGCAGTTCGGGGTGGGACTCTTTGTGAATGTGGACAAGAACCAACACACACGCATAAATTTGAAACCTAGTGTGCGGGCTCTCTTGGACGTCTTTGTGCGGCGAATTGCCGCACGCACTGCCGTGTTGCAAGATCACGACGTGGCTTCGCTTATGGACTGGCCGCACCTGAGGGCAGGCCTGCGATCTCAGGAAAACGTGACTAGTTTGCAAGGCAAACAGGACCTCCGGGTGAAGATCCCCAGTTTCTGGATCACAATGAAGCAGCTCGTCATGACGGAAATGTCCAAAACAGGGGCTGGAAATAATGTGCGCAGTAGCAACAGCAGCACAACGTATGCCAAAGCAACACAGCATACGCCAACACCACTTTATTATTCTGGACTGCACCGCACTACACTTGACCAGGGCGGGGACTGCCACCGACAGCCACTGGTGAAAATCACGAAAGCACAGCTTGGCACAGTTCTGGCCTCGGACGTGTGTTTTGTCGCGAGCGGAAACGATACTCACCGGCTTGTACGCTGCACGTCTAAGGGCATGGTGAACGAGACGGTGCTGGAACTACAGACGACGTCACAACGCGGCATCGTGGACCGCAATGTGTTTTTCGAGGCCAAGAAGTTTTTCAAAGCGTGTGGGCGAGACGACACGCGCAAGGGACGCAACAACACTTCCAAAATTTTTGCATGGAATGCTGCAAGCCGCAGCTTCGAGGCACACGCCGTGCGTGACGAAACCAGCCTGTCTCGGCGCGTGCGCATCTCGCCGCTGTGGAACATGCTGGGGCGGCTGAGAGGCACTGTGGTGCACAAAACTTTTGATCCACTGTATGCGTGGCGACAAACCGACACACGCCGCCATGACAATCCCCGGTGGGCAAGCAATGCAAAGCAAGCCGACTCTGCAGACGCGGAGTGGCAGAAAAACTGGGTGTACACCAACACCGACGCGCAGTGCAGCAACACCAGCTTTGGCAGCATCTCAAGGGAGAATTGGTACAACAATCCAAACAAGGCCGACAGCTGCCTGCGTATTTCACGCGAGTTCCAGGTGTCACAGGGCACGTGCATGCAGCAGCTCGCCAACACCTTTGACATTTGTCAAATCGACCAGTTGAAGGACTTTTGTTATGCCGTGCAGAGCATTCGCACAGAAGTGCGCCAGATCAACGCCGTTGCCAACCAATACACCAACGTCCATAAGAATCTATACATGCCCTCGCGATACATGAAGCAGGACGGCATGTTTGGGTGGTCGGCAATTGTGGAAACCTACAACACCATTGACCCGCGGCTGTTGCAGGATGCCAATGTGTGTCCCGGTATTGCCGTGCTGCTGGCCAATGCTGCCGAGAGCTACAGCGAGAACAAGGAGTGTCCTGCCACGTGGGTGTTTCAGATGTCGAATTTTCTGGAGAGCATCCGCAACATTGTGAATCAGGTGGTGAACATCATAGTGTTGGTACAGCAGATTCTAGTCGATATAGGGGTATTTCTGCTCTCTGCCCTTGCAGGTGACAAAGGCATGCAAAGCGAGAAAATCCAAAGCATCCTCACTGGGCTCAAGCAGCTCCTGCTGAAAATGCTCGACTATTATCGCGAGATGCTCGGCATCATGTGGCAAATCATTACCATGGACGATGGTATCTTCAAGAGCCTGGAGGACCTCATGAAAAAGCTGTGCAATTTCGCCAAGAATTTCTGCGTCACCGTGCTCAGGGTCATACGCGAGATTGTCAAGGCATTCCAGTTCATGTCGGGTTCGGCCAAAGGTGTGTGGTCTGCTTTTTTGTGCATATACAGCGTGTCTCGTGCTCATTTTCGTATGATTTTTTACGTTGAATACGTGTTTGTTGGCCCTGCACGAGTGCCACAACGATTGCTGTGTTTTGATACGAGTGTGTTTCACAGGTGCCGTCATCAAGCTCGAGCAGGCAGAGGCCAACGTGCGGGCGTGGAACTGCAATTTCATGGGCGACAAAATGAATGGACCAGCCACTCCAAGCCAACGTCTGCACGCCAGCACATGTTTTGTGGAGCAGAGTGGTTTTTCGATGCCCGCCGACGCATTGGGAGGCCGTGTCGGCGAGTTTTCGTGCGGGCTCACATCATACTGTATGCCAGAGCTGCTGAGCACGGAGCCAGCAATCTTGTGCATGAACTGCAAGCAAGAAAAAAATGGCGTCACTCTACTGCGTGGTTTTGCCTGCGAGTTGGCCACAAAACAGTGCGTGTGCGGACAGCGCAACATGCCCGCCACACAATGTGCCACCTCCGAGGACTGCGGTCTTGCCGACTCGATGTGCAACGTGCAGGCGTCGTTCTATTCGAGCTCATATTCTACTCAGCTGTGTGCCGACAGCACAGGACGGTCGTATTGCCTGAAGACCTCGATGCACGACGGGACGGGAACCTGCACTTCGTATGTGAATGATGCCGCAAACCTGGTGCCCGGCTGCTTCCGAGAAAGTCTGCAGGTTTCCAAGTGGCAATACGACGAGCAGCTCTGTTTGGGCTATGGGCCTGATCTTGGCAGCGTGCAGGGGGGCGTGTTGATGTCAGACACTTTTATGTTCCCGTGCTCTGAAATCGCCAGCTTCGGGCAAAATTACAAGCTTGCGTGCGTGCGTGTGCTTCTGGATGGCACCGTGCAAAACTCGGTGTTGTCCTACCTTACGTTCAACATTCGCAACACAAGAAGCTTCGGGCGACGACGCTTATTGGACGCCGAGGCCGACGGCAATTTTGGGCACCCAGACAGCATGTTGGCAGCCTTTGTGCACGATTCGGCAGAGAGAATCCCGCGAATTGAGGGGGCGTGTCGCGAGATCCTGCAGCGGTGTATCCAGGCCACCAAAAAACACGAACACTGCACATATTGCGCGCGCGTGTGGTGGTTTGCCAATTTCACGCTTGGTATGTCGCGCCGCGACCACGAAATTGCGCTCGAGCAGTTTGATGTCCGCGACACAGACCTGGTGGACACACGCAGCATGTTGCTCAAGCTGTCACATGCCGCGGTGCTCATCCCGCATATGCTAAAGCACGCTCCGCACGGCGTCACAGTGCTGCTGCGCGACTGGCTGCAGGACGAGTGGGCATACCAGTTTATACTGCAGAATGCGCGCGCTCCAGTGCAAGTGCTGGACGGTATTGTGCACGCATTGATGCAGGGTGCCCGGAAACAGACGTCTCACATGCACACAAACACCGGCACACGGCGACTTTTACAGGCAAACACAGAGAAGAAGAGTCCACAGCCACCGGAAGGCAACGCCCTGAAAAACAGTCTGGGCGCAAGCCGTGATTCCGCGGTGGCACAGCTGCGCAACACCAAGTATTTCTTCGACGTCTCGTCGTTTGGAGCCATTTTCGACGACGTCACAGAGAGTAACCGGGATCTCGAAAACCAGCTCACAAATGTCCGTCTGAAGACGTTTAGCGACGCATTTGACTCGTCCGACGACACTGGCTGCATGCTGAGCTTTGGCACGGTGCAAAACGACATTATCATGAATTTCGCCCGAGTGTTGGCCAAGGACGGGTGGACTGTGAAGCCCGTGTGCACGCGCAAGCAGATGCTGCAGTTTGCACGCACCGTCCCCGCGTGCCCGATCCTGACCGCCCCGTTTACGCGCATATACAACAACACGATGATTCTGGCGAAATACTACGCTTACATGACGCAGAGCGGGTGCTTGACCAACATGTCCATTTCGTGCCTGCCAAAGGCTGTTTTTACCGAGACCGGCATCCTGAATGCGCTGCCACGCCTGTCACAGGACGCCAAGTTCACCAACCAGACCCTGCAGAACATCTCGCAGGAAAAGGACATCCTGTCGCTGTATATTCTCAAATTCTTTTACTTTACGACCGATTTCATCACCTTTGACCGCTCCGCAATGATGTCGGGAGTGATGGCGTTTGTGTCTACCGACGCTTTGTACGACGAGACAGTCCAGGCCACAATGGTGCGCAACAATGAGTACTCCATCGGGCGTCTCATGAAAGACTACTTTAGCTGCAGCCTGCAGCAGACAATTTCGTGCGAAAAGAAGAATCTGTCGCTGCTCCCCGTCTTCGCGGCGCTATTTATTGTCATCAGTGTGGTGCACATGGTGCTGCCGGTGCCCTCGGTCATTTCCTTTTTTCTCTGGACGATTGGCCTCACGTGGGGCGTCGTGTACATGTCATACAACTTTTCACCGCTGTGCTCGCCACGCATCCCGACGTGTCTGGGTGCCGGACTGTATGAGCTCTCGGAGCAGGTCCTGCCGCTGAAAATTCAGATCCCCGCCACCCTCTACCACGCCGACAAGTGCAACAACGACCTCACGTTGAAGCCCGAGTTTGCCAGCATTACACCAAACTTTGTCTGTGGCAAGACGTGCCTGGACGCGCCATACCACATGAACGACATCATCACGGTGCTCATTGCTATCGAAACATGGATCCGGTATGATCGTGCTGTGCTGGCGCAGCACCTTTTCGAGCGCCTGGACTTTGTGCTGCCGCGCAGCATGAACCGCGACTACATGGCGATTATCGACAAATACGCCGCCGATATTCGCCAGAACGCCGACGGCTATGTACTCGGCTTCGTCGTGTGTATCTTTTTCAATTTCTACAAACTCATTGCATTCTTCATTGTCATCACCATCTTCCTGCCCTTTTTGTTCAACCTGGTTTTCTCGCTCCTCACCTTCATCGGCGTCCTCATCCTCAAGTACTCCTTCTTTGCCTACGGCGTCGACATTTACAGCAGTATCCACTGACACACTCAGACACCAGTTTTTAGTAAAACACCCCTGTAAAATAGCATACATTTGCGGGGCACACGCAAATTCTATAGTATTAGTGTTTCGATTGTATATAAATAACATAATGTCTAAACTGGTATGCACGATATCTTAATATGGGATCAAATTTTCCTGAAGATTATCCATTTTGTATCGTCTTTGATGCACCAACTGGAGAGATGGAATGGTCGCCATTACACTGGCATCAAAAGCTTTGTTACGATAAAGTGCTCTCACACATAAAAATGAGGAACGGAGAAGGATTCTCGTGCAGTACTACTGCATTTTCGATGAATCCTGTAGAAGTCATAACTACAGATGTTGTTTACCAGAAAAAAAAGCACAAATATAAATTTCGCATCGACCATAGCGCCAATCCTTTTTCCACTGAGGATAAAATAATATTTGACGGGCAAATATCTATTCAATTGGGTGACCAACTTTTTCACGATATAACACAAGACCCTCGTCCATTCCCTGGAATAAAGGAACTAAGTCTTAGCTCCTCTTGAAAATTCAGAAGTATAAACTCAGAGTAGGGCGCAAGCAGAACAAGCTCGCCCGGCATTGAAAGACCCAGGCATTAATTTTCGTTACGTATTTTTATTGAAACAACATCCTGAGATGTAGATAAAATACGATTTTTCTTTTGTGTCGTCTCATTGCCAGTGAAACTCGAAAAATTTGTTTTTATGGAGAGGTCTGTATTGTGAAGAGACCGAATTTTATTTCAACCTGGTTTTCTCGCTCCTCACCTTCATTGGCGTCCTCATCCTCAAGTACTCCTTCTTTGCCTACGGCGTCGACATTTACAGCAGCATCCACTGACACACCCAAACACCAATTTTCAGTAAAACATCTGTTTACAGTCACTACCCCTCCTCTTTGCCTGCCTTGCTGGCACAGCGCGTTCATTGTGCAACTCAACATCCCACTGACCTCTGCCTCGGTAAAAACGATTCGCCTGCAAGTTCATGTGGCACACACAATGTCTTTTATTGCAAAACAAACTCGTTTTCAGCCAGGCGCGCTAAAACTTGGTAAACATGGCAAAAATCGGGTCGTTTCTCTGTATGGTAGGGGTGGCTTCCTCTTGCGCAAAGCTCTCCTTTATGTTTGCCAACCAGCTGGCAATGTCGTCATCTAGCTCTGCCGTTTTTGCCATTTTTGCGCGTTTCTGTTTTTTTTCGCGTGTAGATTCACGGTCTTGTATGGTGGTAAGAGGTACATGGTTTGCAGACTGGCTCTTTTTACTTTGTATGTCTTTGGTAATCGACAGGAGGCCCGCGTGTTTGCCTTTTCGCAGCAGCACGTTGTTTGCTGTGGCGGTGTTTTGATTCTGCACACAGTTACTACTGGGAGTTTTCGGAGTGTTTTTGTTGCATTTGCTGATGCACAATGCGGAAGCATGTGGTTTGGTGGCCACCGGCATTTTCTGACCGTTATTTTCTTGCGTTTTACGGGCCTCCTTGCGGGCCTTTTTACGGGCCTCTTTGCGGGCCTCTATACGAGCCTCTTTGCGGGCCTCTATACGAGCCTCTTTATGCGCCTGCTTGTCCACACGCTGCCTGTCTACAACAGGTCCTTGTCCACACGTGTGCACACTGGCGGCCATAGTCTTACACGGCTGGACTTGGCCGATATCATGACACTCATCAGGCACAGAATGCCTGCAAGTTGGCATGATTTTGTTCTCTGTTACAATGGCCGGCAGAATGCTTCCCACTCCATAGAAGCTGGCATCGATTTCATCCATATCGGCCATGTTCATCTCGAGGTCGCCTATGTCCATCAGAAAATCGTCAACCTCCAGAGCATCCACCGACTTGGTCTTGCCGTGCTGCCGCGCTTGTGTTGTGTCTTGTGTCTTCTTCTTCTTGTCCGCAGGAGCGCTGATGTCAGGGACCTCCACAACAAAAGATTCGGGGGATGCTGCAAAAGCCTCGAGATACTCCTCAAACACCGTTTTTATGCCCGATTCGGCCGTGTTGTAGAAATGATACACCCCCCTGTAATGCGTGACAAGCGTGACTTGCACCCCGCAATTCTCAAAGAGTTCCTTGGCTTTTCGGTACATGGTGGGCCGCCGCTTGCCCACGGCAGTGCAACGCAACCTCGAACTCGTAATGTAACCACGTGGGCGGCAAGCTCGCCCCATTTCCAGTGTGCGTCGGCTCGGCGCCAGAAAAAAAGCAAAACGTGTGCCCGTATCCCTGGAAAATCAATACCTCCGTCTTTATGCACCTTCCTTGCTTGCGATGCTATTTGCGCTAACCACAAAAAACGACATGACTAGAAAAATTACGGCCCCACGCGTTGCACGCAATCTGCAAGCGTAGCAGGCGACCCTTGTTGAGACTGCAGAATGTCGCGTTGCTGTGGCTTGCCGCAGTCTGGAACACTCGACTGCAGAGATTCCAGTGCAGTATGGTGGTTTTGACATTCCCATTCTGTATTGTGACCGTAAAATGTCGTGTTTCTGTGGTATTGCCCTGTGCCATAACACTCTTAATAGTGTTGTATATAAACAGAGCCCGCACATATGCATGCGCTTGTTGTTTTGTGTGCAAATGACGCCGCATTCGCAGCACACCTACACCAACTTGCACCACGCCCACCACAACCCTGACCCTGACACGGAAGACACGGAAGACACGAATGCCACACGCCACACCTGCACTGCGTTTCGCACGTGTTTACACGCTTGTGTGGGCTCTTTGGTCAAAGTGCTCTGCTTCTACACAGTCTGTGTTGTCTTGGACGTTTTTGCATTCGTATACAAACAAATCATCTTGTACTGGTGCGCGCTTCTGATATGCGTGATGCTCAGTCTTTGCTGTGTGCCATGTGCAAGTATTGTGCTCTTCGTGCAAGCAGGCGTTGGCGTTGTGTTGTATCTCTTCTGGTTCAACATCTTCAACTTGTGGGACCGCCCGCACTCTCACTACACACAAACATGGCCATGGCTCCCTATCCTCTGACACCCTAGCCGTGTGCAAAAAGCGCGGGAAAAAATACATGGGCCTGGGTTGTGAAATGTTCCCGAAATAGCTTTTGGGTCTATAAAAGGCCATCTTTTCCAAGATTCGTCCACACCACCCACGGTATCCCACGAGGCATGTCCAATTCTAAGCGCGCACGCGGGGACGGGGGTAGTGATGTGAGAATGCCTGGGTTGTATTCTGTGGGCGTTGCGCGTCCCATGGATGTGGACGAGAGTGTTATCACGCCTGTGTTGGAAGAAATTAGGCGCATGTGTGTGTTTGGACTCTCCATTCAGCGAATGGGAACGCCCGTGTACATTTCTGTTGCTGATATCGTCGAGTGGAGCAAAAAGGGGCACATATCCACACCCGACACCCTACTGGAAGTGTGTGGGCGCACGCTCTTGTGGACAGGTCTGGAGGACTGCGACATGATTTTGGGGCGCGCCGACCTGCATGTCATGGCACAGACCGTCTCTGCACTCATGCGCGGTTGCAATTTTTCGGGTGATGTAGATCTCAGCATCAACCGCAGCGAGGCACGCCTGATGAACGGCAGGAAGAAAATCGGCAGCATCCTTGCTTTCATGCGAGGAGATTGCAACATGAAGCTTTCGAGGGTCGTCACCTGCGACGACGGCAACAAGGTCGACGAGATTTCCTTTGCCCTGCTGCCTGCAGACGAGAAGGAATTCTTCCTCTCTATCAAGGTTCCGTTCTTCTGCTTTCACAAGCTGTGTGTCGACACTGAAAAACAAATCGTACAGGCCAACTGGGACGGCTTCGGCGACGCCCCCTAGTTTTGCGCACAATGTGCATTGTGTTTTTGGCGTTTATTGAATAAAAAGGCATAGTTTCGCACCTACGTGTTGTGATCTCGACACTGCACGACAGTACACGACACTGCACGACACTGCCACGAGGTTCGAGACTCTCTATTGGCCTTCCCAGATCTCGTCAGTAATGCCATTTGACACACAGACACATAAAATAAGCATTGGCAAATGTTTTCGGCAAACACATGTTCCCAGCACAGCGTTGCATTGCGTGCATATACTGAAGCAAGACAATTTGGGCACAAACACTTGCAATGCATCGCCCTGCACGCCAGAAAATTGCTATTTCGGGCACCAGAAGCGATGCTCGACTATAAAAGGCACAGAAAAGTGGCAAGACATGATTATACACCACATGGGATTTCTCGACAAACAACTTGCGGAAGCGATCGAGCAGCATCACACAGAAGACGCCATACGCCTGCTCGATAAAATTTCGGATGTTAACTACCAGACCCACCAGCGATATACTGCATTGCATACTGCTGTGATGAACAATAACATGGCTGTGGCTGCCGTGCTCCTCCAGCGTGGGGCCAGCATGAACATTCTACCAAAGAACAAGGCTTATCGGATCATAAACCAGTCACCCATGTTACTGGCACTGCAAATGGGAGAGTCGCATGAAGACATGCAGCTGCTTTTCCTGTGCCACCTCAAAATCGTACGCGACACGTGGAAGAGCAAAGACGATGCACGGATTCTCGAGATGATTTCCAGGTGTGCGATGTTGTATTCGTCCCCGCGCGTATTTTTCGAGGCCACGCGTGAGAGCGGAGCCGAGAACCTGCGCGATGCCGAGGGCATCAGCCATTTAATGCACATGATAAAGAGCGTGACTTTGTTGTGCACAGAGCCTGAAAAGTGCAAACAATACATGCACAATGTCCTTGAAATCGTCGACAAATACCCGGGCATGGCGTGGGAGCGCCTGGAGCGTCTGCCGGACTCCTACCTTGGAACAGAGGCGACGAGTTCGACTGCGCTAGGTATGCTGGTGTTTAACAACATCCACACCCGCCACTTGCAGAACCTGAAATTCGCTAGGTTGAGCGATGACCTCAAAGTGTTGCGCGAGGCGCTGTTTCCGAACAACACATCACTGCAGAATTACGCAAACGCAGTGGAAATCGACGAGGAGAAAAACGTGAATATCATGGCGTACCTGAAGACGGAGTTTATCCCAGATTTCTTCACTATGATGCTCCGCCCAATGAGGGTAGCCTTGGCCATGGCGACTCACATGCGTCTGGGGTCGCGTGAAGATTGCTGGGCCAAGTTGCTCAACACGGACATAATCAACATGATTTTCAATGTGCTGATACGCGACATTGTTACGGAGCCCTCCAGCCTCAAGGCGATGTTGTATTAGAATAATACTGGCTACAGCATGAGAAAAGTGCACAGCCACCCAAAGTACTGCTAGGGAGATGTGTGCAGATATGTTGGGTTGGATGCAGACCATGTGCACATTGTGAAAACTCGATTTTTTGTGAGAATAAACCATCAAAATGTGCACTGTTTGGGGGGTCAGTGCCCTCCAAAATAGCGTTTTTTGGCTGTCGGTGTCGTTTTGAAGGTTGTGGACCTGGTGCGTATATATTGAAGCCAAACACTGACAACACGCAGAAAAAACGCCACCATGTCTGACGCGCAAGGTAATATACCGGTCAACACAGTCCCACAGTTGATGCTAGTAGTGCGGCAAGGACCAAATGGCAGACGGGAACTCAACAAGATGAAGAATGTGTGTGTGGCGTTTGCGGCTGCAGGGCATGCAACGACAATATTGTACGGCTCACGGCGTAAAAAATTCACCAAGGAAATGCCCGACCTGCTCCAGTCGCACCACGAGCGTAGTATTCAGACACTTGTGTCAATGCACCTCGATTTCATGCACGACGGCCCCATTCAGGCCGCACTACTCAGTTGCATCAAAAAGAACATCTGCGCCTTGAACGGGGCAAAATGGCTCCTTGCCAGTGGCGAGAAGCTGCACACACACCATATTGACGACCCTGCCCTCGCGCTGGCGCTCAGCAACAACCAGCTGTCGTTTTCGCGCGAGCAGTGGGACACTTTCAAGATCCTTGGCGTGGGCCAGCACGTAATCATCACAGCGGGTGGCAAGATGTTTCGACCAGACGTGGCTGCAATAAACACGTACGGCATTGTGGATCCCAATGTCATACATGACATTATCCTGTGCATTATGCACACCAATGGCACGCAGCGCGAGCTTGTTTTCGACTGCTGCTTCGTGCTCAAGTGCCTACACACCACCCCGTACAAAGAAAGGCTACGCGCAGAAGACTATGAGCACACCGCGATACGCGCCATGAAACTACTGGTGTCAATACTTCATCACTTTGCAGACGACGGCCTTTTACAGATCGAGGCTGGTGAGGCTGCCGTGTCTATATGTAAAAACATGCGGCCTTGCGCAACGCAGACGCTAATGCGGCACGGCTGCGGCGACATTATGGCGCCGATCTTTGCGGCCACACATAAGTTTTCGCACTGTTTCGAGATAATGGTGGTGGCCCTCGAGTTTATTAGGATGGATGGCATGATTTACAGTGCCGTGGACAGTGTCCAGTACCAGCAGCACATTGCATTGCGTGCGCCATTATACAGTGGCGTGAATGCCTATCTGGAGATGTTGTCCCGTCAGACTAGCGAAGAATTCGTTACCAACGTGTGGGGCGCCGTAGAAACTATCATTCGCACGCGTTTTGCGTCCTTACAGGGCAACTACTGGTTCATCGAGTTCCTCGTGTTCTGCCTGCAAACCTATCATGACACCAATGCCACACACGGGGACCGCCGCCACGCCGCCATTTCAGGCACACTATGCCTCATGCGCACATGCCACAGCCAAAATTGGTGCGCCAAGGCGAAATTCCAGCACCACGGGGCAATACAGGCCCAGATTCTGGCCCTAGGTGTGCCCGTCGCACAAGAAGCCGCCACAGACACACGACACCACTACGACTCTGTTATCACGCGCGTGCTTGGATATTGCTGCGCATACACCACCGTTGGCGTCATCCGCAGCGCCATTCCGCAATTGTGCTGTTCACTGGATCTTGTTGCTGAGCTTTGCAAGGACAACAACGAGGCTCGAGTGATTTTCATACTGGAAGCCGACGGCATCAACACGTGCATGACACTCGCACGCGATTTTAGCGCATCTGGCAACATGCTGGTGGTGCAGCACGCCGTCGACGTGCTCCGAGCAGTGTATATCTGCGATAGCTCACATGCCCCCCCAATCTGTGGGCGGGTCTTACAGACAGCCGGCTGTCGTGATGATGCTGCATACAAGCTCGGCAGCATCCTTTTCTTGCGACATACAATGTGTGTGCCGCTGGACGGTCACATGACGGTTCCTGTGGCGCACACGTCGGGAGTCACCGTCTTGTCGTTTCTTCAGGAGCTGATGGTGCATCCACTGGCCTCTCGGCACTTGATTGAGACATCGCTTGCCATTGTGGCAAGCTGCTGCAAAATCGCTGGCAACACCGCCCATGTCAACGAAACCACCATAACAGCAGCGGTGGCGGCATTTTCTGCTGGTGTTGATGCACAGCCTGCCAGCACAATGCACATGCTCGCAAATAAAATAGCGCGGCGGTGCCACACGGCGCGTGAACACGCGACGGCCAGCAGCACAATTTTGAGCTCTGTGCCTGCATCGGCATTGTAGACACGTGCTAGTGCCGCCCACGGCAACTTTGCCCCAGAAACAGACTTTCGACTGTGACACCGCACACGTGAACCAAATTATAATAAAACGATTGTGTTTTGCCCAGAATAGCTGCTAGTACAATTCGCACTATATATTTGAAGATAGTGTGGTAGCGTACTAGGGCATATTGGCATGGAAAACGACTGTGCGGTGGCGTGCGAGACAACAGGCATCAGCACGGATGACACCAAGTGTATTGCCACGTTGGAGCAGCATATGCTGCGGTGTGCCGAGGCCAGACGCGCGCTAAACATTGTCATAGCGGAGAAAACGGCGGGCGAGGAGTGTTTCGAGCAGGAGCGTATAGAGCACAACACGCTGCTACAAACTGAGCTAAAACTGGACAACGACCGCATGAAAATCATGATGCGACTGCGCCGCGCTACCATGCGCGACATCAAATACACCTGAAGCTCGACACACAATATTGCATGCCAACATAGTGTGGTAAGCTCGACATGTGGCACTGTTTTTGGTTGCGCACTGCAGTGCTTTAATAAAAAGTTTGAACAACGGGTAAAAGCCTGTGTTCTGTGTCTGTGTGTAGAGTGATCCTCAATCGGGCATATGTCGAGGCCCAGGTGTATATAAGAAGAGAGAACAGGCACATGCCAGCAATCGATCGCAGACAAGGTTTCCAAAACACTAGAGTTACCGATTTCCCCTGGCACAGGACGTGCACTAGACCACCGGTCTATTTTTAGATTTTTCTGCATCACTTTGTTTTCATTCGACACCACTCGAACGAACCATGGATCAGGACCAGGATATGTCTCATCTGACCCTTCCTGACACCAACTCGTACGCCAACGCCAACGCGCTGGAGTGCCTGGCAGCCTTCTTGGACCCCTTTGTTGGTGAGGCCAAGCCGGAGGCCAAGCCGGAGGCCAAGCCTGTTCCCGAGGCCAAGCCGGAGGCCAAGCCGGTGGCCAAGCCGAAGGCCAAGCCTGTTCCCGAGGCCAAGCCCAAGGGCAAGGGCAAGGGCAAGGGCAAGGCCCCGCCTGTTGTGCCTGCTTTTGCTAAGCTGCACAGCACCAACATTGCCAAGCACAGCAAGGGAGGCCGCCCGGCTAACCCTCTGTGTGACAATTACCGTCGCCAGCTTGCCGTCCCTGTCTACGAAGAGGGGGTGCTCCAGGGCATGTGGAAGATAGACCCTCTCGACAAGCACGCCGTGACCCCACAGGCCACCAGGCTCTACCACGCCTTCAACGATCTCATTTCGGATCCGACCAGTGTGGTGTTGTATTCCACCAAAGGCGAGATCGGACACCCCTGGTTTCCCAAGGACGTTGGTTGCGTGGACTCGTTCCTGACCTCCATCATCATCACCTCCCTCCTGCACTTTCAGTTGTGGGATGCTGTGTGTGGCACCAACGCCAGTGTCCAGAACCTCAGCAAGGCCGTCAACAAGATTGCCATCATGGCGGGCTTCAGCCAGGAAATGCATGCTGACACGGACTCCGTCATGTTCACGTTTGACATTGGAAAGTGGCAAGCGGCCACCTCCCTCCGCAGGAACGGCGTAGGTGGTGGTGGCAGCACCTCCCGCTACCAAGGCCGCCCGACCGTTGTGGTGGCCAAATCGCCCGCTGCAGCCGGCGGCTCAGCCTAACCGCCCCTCGGGGCGCCAAGAGTGACGCCGGAAGTGACGGCCACCGCTCTACCTCCACAGCATGTTGGACCAGAATGCAGAGGAAACAAAGAAAATGACAAAACCCTAAAAACAAGAGAGATAACTTGACAAACTAAGGCGTGGCATGGTGCTATCAGCATGCGCGGCATTCTGCCGTGTGTGTTCAGGGTTCGAATCCCTGACACGTTCCCCTCTTTCGCCACCACACAAAACTACGCTCGAAAATTGCGTTCTGGGTCGTTAAAGAGCCATTTTTGGTATCACACTCTGTCTCTGCACCCGGTTTGATGTAATGTTTGAGGTATATAAAGATGTCTAATTTCATGTTGCACGCACCGGCGGAAACACGCCAATAAAATACACAGTATACAAGGCTCGAATTGTGCCATGACAACGTACCAGGACAAGCAAAATGCCTGTGTCAATCAGCTGTATAGTGATTTAACGAACATGAACATTGCTGATATTTACAACAGGCTCCAAAAAACGTCCAAGAAAGGCAAGATGCGACGCCACAAAGGGCCAGGAAACATAATTCAGGGCATGCCCCCTATGTCTACAACAGAGTATGCCAAGTTCATGCGCCAACACTCTCTCGGTATCATTGACGACGCCAAAAGGACGCTACTCGCATCCAGGGTGCATGCGGAAGCCATAATGCAGTCAAAGGCCACAGAGCAGCGTTTTTCTGAACAGGAGCGCGTGAATCTCGAAGGCATGTACCAGGGCTGGGTGGAGGAGGCAGCTCGCAAAAAAAAATTTGAGCAAGATGTCTTGAATGGCACGTTTACTTTATGAGAAAATTCCTACACGCGACAATCTGGGACGGGCAAAGCCCGTATATTGCCATCAAAAATCCGACGATGTATTTTATTCTTCGTTTCGCCAGGGCATGTCTCTTTCACATTCGCGCTGGTGCGCCCGTATGATTTCCACGTTATTGTACAAATCCATGTACAAATTGTAGAGGGTGTCTGTAGACGCTGTGTCCCAGTTGGACTCGTACCAGTTCAAACGGCAACTATGCCGGGCGAAAATTTCGATGGTACCCTGGAACTGCATCATTGTATCATACGGAAAATCAAATTTCACCCGGCGAAACAAAGCTGCCTCCTCGAGGATTCTCCGAATCAAATCATGTCGATCCTCCTCGAGCATTCTCTACATCAAAGCATTCGAAATCATGCCTGTGTTTACGGACATTTACTTTTTTGTTATGCTCGTGTATATATATTGTTGTGGTTGTCTCGCGCAGCAGGGTTAGAAGTACGATACCAGACACGATGAGCATCGAGATGAGCAGCGATAAACTCAACCAGAACTACGTCTTCACAGAATACGACCAGAACAAAAACAAGTGCGTTCACACGACTGTGCCTAAACAAGACAAGGGTGTTCACGTGTTTAGAATACCGAATGGGCATTCTATACGGGTGCATTTTAGCAAGAGAAATCTACATGAACTTTCCGCCAATGTGGACGTCAGGCAAGTCACTGTGGACGGCAAATTGAAGCAGATTTTTGATACGGAATGGCGCTGCAATCGTGTCGCAGAACAATGTGTGGAACTACTTCTGGACAGCATGTACAATGGGATTTCATTCCAAGTCTACAATACAACTGCAATAATGGTTTTTGTGGTTCTGCCGTTGCAGACAAAGCGCTGTAAATAACGTGACATGTTTTCAGGGACAACTGATCGGATTCACCCGAATCAAAAATTGCATAAGCCTGTGGTACAAAGGCCGCTGTGGATAGAGTACCAGCTGCGATCGCAATAAATTCCACTGCAACTATCTTGTATCGATAGCATCAAGGACGGCCGTGAAACACTGTTCGCAGACAGGGTGCCTGTGGAAGGCAGAATGCAGTCCAGGGCCAAACAGCCGTTGTCCTTGGCGTTTGGAGTCAAGAACGTGTATTTTTGTTTACTTTATGAGGAAATTCTTCCTCGTGACAATCTGGGGCAGGTTGTTGATCTCCTCCTGCAAATGGTGCGGCGAAATCTCTAGAATCTGGTGGTAACAGTCTTCATTATCCAGGATGAACGCTTTGCCGGCCGTGATTTTGAAACTGTGGTGTCTGTTTGTGTCGTCCACAATGTCGTAGCTGGCAAACGCTGGCGGATTTGGATCTTGTTTGTAATAAATCATAGTGTGTGCATATGCCGCCGTTTGTGCCGGATCCAACAACAACCACTCGCGCTTGCCGATCTTGTTCTCAAACAGCGCATATGGGGGGTACAAGCGAATCGAAGCATACACGCTCTCGAAAATGTTTCTGTGATAGTAGTCGGCCATGCCTACGTATGTACTGAGTGTTTCACAGCGGGGCAGCCCCGTAACCGCCTTATATATTATTCTTGTGTTGCCATGCTTTGCAGAAGATGTATGTGCGGATGATAATGCCAAATACATGTCCAGGTGAAATTTGGACACTTTTGTCACACGCGCACATTTTTGTGCCGAGGGGTGTCCCGCAGACCTGATGCACACCTGATGCATTCAACCTCACGGACGCCCATCATACAAATCGCATGTGTGTCCTACCAGCGTCAGAAAGTTGCCACCAGCATATTGATCATGGTGGCTGCAAGCCCATCAGGCGTCGCACGCCGCTGCTCGTTTCTTTTCGCGGACGTAGGCGCATATTTTCAAACAAGTCGCGTAAAGTATCGTGCGCAAGGTCCGTCATGCCCGCAGGGACACGTTGTGCCGCAACAGCCGTGGTACCGTATGTTTCGGTGGAAGTGTTCGTGCATACGCCTAGCATGAAGGCCATTGTGCGACGCCGGTTGCCTACGTGCCAGCGACCCGCACGACAGTCGTCTGATGTGTTTGCAGCACTGCCCATCACCCAATCTGGCAGTTGGTGTGGCGGACCAAGCACTCGTGTTTCCCAATACTGACGCAGTCCCCATAAGAAAACAACTCCTCCCGAGCTCACTGCAAACGATATGTGGTCTCCCGCCGCCACCACAACTACATTGTTGTCATCTGGCACCTCGGGGTCGTCAGGGAAATCAATGTGCACCAGCATTGGTCGCCTGGGACCTGTCACCCCACTCAGTGCTGATGGTGTGCCCAGTTCTCCAAATCCATTATATCCACAACTCCATACTGAATTGTTTTTAGCGAGAATGAGCGTATGCCCAGTACCACATGACACCGCATGCACACCTCCTGGGCCAAAATACTCGGCACCGCCGATGCGTCGAAAGACGCCAGACCACGTCCAGTCGGCTGCTCCACATTCGCCATTTGGGCTGTAGCCACGCGCCCACAAAACCCCATCTGTTGTGACTGCCATTGTAACATCATACCCACAGCATATGAATTCCACTTCGCCCCCGTCAAACGTTTCTGGTACAAGTGTCGGCCGCAGCACCCGCTGGAAGTCAGTGTCCAGTCCTGTTGCCGTGCTTACATAGCCCCCCCACGACCACAAGAGCCCACCGGTTCTCGACAGGGCAACTATATGGCTGCCTGCGGCTGCAATCATGCCGATTGGGACGTTGTCAAAGTACATGCGGTTCACCTGCTGTGGCTCAATTGCACCTTGTTCAAAACTCCATATGTCACCATTTGCTGTCAAAATATATGTTGAATACTCCCCCAACGCCACCATCACGACTGGCGAATTCCCGTGCAGTCTCTGGCATAACTTGCGTGGGCCACGATAAAGAGTTTGTACGAGAGTTACCGGGAGTTCCTGTGTTGGGGCTGTGTGCGCCACCCCAAGCTGATGCCCAATATTGTTTCCCCAGTTCCAAAACGAACCATCGCTGGTCACGCAACAGGCACGCGACGTTCCCGCTGCCACCATAACCACCTTGTGCCCCCCAAACAATTCCTCGTGCACCAACCGCACTTGGCCCATGATGGTTACGTCATGTCCCTGGCCCAGGCATCCATCGCTGTTGTCGCCGAATGCGCAAATGTTGCCGTCTTCTGTCACAATGAGCGTGTATCCGAGTCCTGTCGCCACTGCCATCGTGCCAACAGATAGCGATGGATTGCGAATTATTTCGACGTCACATTCGCCACTTATATACTGTCGTTCTGCGATTTCTGCGTTGACACCCAGACATATATAAGGCACCGCCTGCTGCTGTGGCCAAAACAATGGCAGGAAACACAGAAAGGATTGAAGCGACAGGGTATGAATGTGTGATATGCATGGAGGGTCACGCAAATCAGTGCGATATGGCAACGATGGCGCAACAGAAGAAAAGCGAAATCGATAACAACATGCTTACCGAGGGCGTCTTTAAAAAACAAGAGTTGTCACAAACTTGTAAAAATGGACAACATTTCTTTTCCTACGCACCGTGCCCCTAGACCCCGTGGCACACATTTCAAGTCGTTTTTTTGGCATAACTTGTGCTATTTCCAGAACAAACTCTATTTAAAGGCAATGATGTCGTGGCATGCACATTGCACGCAATGTTTGTCTGCGGCAACATTCGGTGTTTGGTGGCCTCCGAAGACATAAACGACACGTGTGTGCGGTCTTTGCCTGCTGTAACTATGATGCAATGCTCTGCGTGCAAACAGAGCAAGTATTGCAGCCAAACCTGTCAACGCGAAGCAATGACCAACGGACACCGTTTTAGTTGCCAGAAACTGCTGCAAAATCCCACCGGGGATAAAAAATTGCGCAAGGCAATGTTCGCCGGCATAGAGAAGCGCCTCGGTGTGGCCATAAAACTCGCCAAACAAAGGAAACTGGTCGAGCTCGGCGACATGCAGGACAGCCTACTTGGTGACACTGATGCGCTCCTGACCAATGCCAACAACGAGTTCCTCATATTCCGCATCTACGACATGCTTGCCCTGGTGCACCAAAAGAACAAAAACATGTCTCAGTATCACCGTTTCAACCTCATGGCAAAGTACATTGCTGACCGCATGCCGGACTCGGAGAGCAGCAGAATGTGCAAGACATGTGCCTACATCGGCGTCGGGCAGACTTTTCTGGTGCTGGGCGACCCGGCAAAGTCAATCCTGATATACACGGCGAGTCTGGATTTCTGCAGAGAAAACAGCAACGAGCGGCGCCACATCTTGACAAAGCGGGCACACGGTTACATGGACCTGGGGCAGTACAAGATGTGCATCCAGCAGATCAAAGATGCCATCTGTATTCCAGTGACTAACGTGTCGTCGTCCAACGCGGTCACGCCGAACTTGCCGCTAAAATACGTCGAAATCGCTGACCAGCTGATGATGCTAGCTCAGAGCTTCCGCGGCCTGGGCAATTTCAATCGGGCCTTGCTGCTGCAGAAGATCATGTGGCACTATTGCCATGTCAAGAAGATGAAAAAATTCGTCTATATTGCCCAAAGTGGCATTGCCACGGTTCTTTACGAGCGCGCGTTGCACCAGAAAGCCAGGCTGCTCGCACACCCACAACAGGCTGTCCATGTCGTATACAGTGGCTGTCTGCTTGGCTTCTCCACCAGCCTCAAACAGGCAATCTGGTGGTATATTAAGGACCCCGACCATATTGGCGGCCTTTATGCGTCCACCTTTCTGCAACTGGCATTTATTTACCATGACCTTGCAAAACACAATCGCACACTGCAACCCGAGAGAATGTTTAAAAGATTGACTCTACAGGAACAGCAGACCGATAAAATGGCACTCTTCCCGGTGCCTGCAACCATGGACTCGGCCAATATGCAAGAGCTCTCTGAAATTCTCGCCGTTCACATGGCGAGCGAACACAACACGTACCTCATGAAATATTTGAAACAAGTGCTCGAGAATGGCCACAAAAAGTGCTCTTTCTGCGAGCAATGCCGGTCCGCTAAGGATACCCTCCTCACCTGCACCGGATGTGGTGTGGTACGCTTCTGCAACAAAAGGCACCAGGAAATGGCTTCGAAGAGGATGTCCACGTTCTCGGGCCGCTATGTCATTCGACACCACAGCGTCTGCAAGCTCCTGCACTATTATGCCATGTTCATTGACAATAACTCTGTCAAAAACACATACGTATACATCACGGAGCAGCAATTGTTCTTGGCCCGCGGCTTGTAGGTTTCATACATGATTATGCTAAAAACATCAACACGACAGTTCCCTTTTCGTTATCGTTAAAAACAAGAAAACAATAGGATATTTCCATTGACTATGCACAGCTTGTGTCGCATCCCTTTGAGTGTCGCTTTTTCCATGTGTGTCTACACTCAAGACACGGTGCGTTCAGGTAGAGTTGTGTCTGCAGGTGACAGTTTGCTTTTTTCTGGTTGCACATGGGGCATTGTCTGTGCATCATGGCAAGATTCGTGCGCTATGCTATTTCCGGAACAACCATTATAAAACCAGGGGTAGCACCAGATGCGGGGCGTAAGTGATGTTTCTTTGCGACAATGTCGGCTGTTTGATGGCCTCCGACGACATCCACGACACCATTATGCGGTGCAGCGCGTGCAAACAGAGCAACTACTGCAGCGAAAAGTGCCAACGCGAAGCCATGGCCAATGGCCACAAATTTAGCTGTATAAAACTGCTGAAAGCTGCCGCTGGTGATCGCAAGAAACGTGTGAAGATGTTCCAAGGTGTGGAGAAGCGCTTCAAGGCAGCCATGTTGCTGGACAAGGAAGACAAACCCAAAGAGCTGCTAGTCTTGCAAAACAGCCTGCTTGGCGACGCCGACGCCTTACTCACCAGCACAAACAACGAGGGTTTAGGGTCTTCTCTTGTCCCCTGTACGACGGGTATCAGGGACACGACAGCATGCCCTTGTGCAAAAGACCGGAGGCGTTGATCGACCTCAACGACTTTTGCGTACAGGGGACAACAGAAGAGGGGGCGCGATTGATGTCACGGACGACCTGTACAATATCCGACGACTCCCAGAAGTCCACTGCCACAAACGAGGGGAACTCGTCGATGTCCTCGGCGCACCTGTGTACTCGTGCCGCGAGGAAGGGGTTTCGGTTGATGTTGGCAAAGAACTGGACCCCCGACAGCGCTGCCAGCCGCTCAGTCGAGGCAGCGTTGACTCCCAGGGCCCCTAGCATGGTGAAGTGGTTGATGACAATAAGAGAATTCGAAAAACGCCAGCCGCGCAGCATGCATTCCTTCTGGAGGTCCCTGATATCGTAGTTTTCAAACTCGGTCTGCACAACCATCGTTCTGGTGTTGGAGAGGAACAGATGCACGTCGTCGTACAGCGTGTCTGCAAAAAGCACCAGCCGCGTGTTCTGCGCCACCATGGTCCCGAGCGTGGGCCACTCGTCGGAAACGTCGGCATGCCGATACACGAATGGGACCACCCCGCTGCTGCGTATTTCCGCGTCCAGCAGCACACACAGCCTCTCTTTTTTGTCCCACCCCACGCGCTCCTGCATATCGAACCCAAACTCCCAGAAAATCGTCACCACCTCCTCTCGGTTGACTTGCAAAAAGTCGCGGAAGATCTTCAGTGTCTCTCCCACCGAGACCGACCCCAGCTGGCACGACACATGGCAGATCAGAATCTCCCCCGTCCGCGTAAGATGGACGTCAAGCATGAACCCTCGCATCCCCCCCACCAGGGCCGCCTCCAGACACCCTCGATTCTGCGCCACCAAGAAGCCCGCCTGGGTGTTTGCAAACGCATTGTGCGCCGTGGCAAACGCTACCTTGTTATACCTGCGCACACACAACTCAACGTCCCCGTTGCATCCGCGCCCCCTCTCCAGCGCCACCGAAGCAGGACACCCCGGTATCCTTAATAGTTCCGACACAATCAATAGCAGATACACTACAATGCACCAACACCCCCCCAGCCCCCCCCATCGCACAACACACACCCCTCCAATCGCAGCCCACACCCTCACGCCCCCTACCCTCCTTTCGAACCTTCCCTCTTTGTCCGGGCCCTTTCTTCTCCCTCCAGCGATCGGATTGTACCATCTCTCCCCTCCTGCACCCCCTCTCTCCTGCGCTGCTTCCACACTACCGTCGTCTCTCCCACCCAACTTCCGCATCCCACGTCTTCCCATCCATCTCAACACCAAACAATCTCCCCACATTCCTTCTCCAATGTCCCCTCCCCCCACCCGCTACACGCATGGTAGT